>JAEEGL015638391.1_pt1 | contig 13198 bp, 18 predicted proteins | sample 9134231 | NCBI WGS metagenome assembly JAEEGL01 (sample SAMN16246548, study PRJNA631951) | gut metagenome | biome: gut microbiome; feature: rumen; material: fiber-attached | host: Bos | place: Iran: Karaj | collected 2018-10
CAGGCGCTTTACCGTAACAGACAGGGCGTTTTCATCAACATATTCTTCGCCGTCGGACCAGAGACGGTCAATCAAAAAATCACGGGTTGTTGTATTCGGAGCATTTTGTGTAAGGTAATACAAAAGCTTTTGTTCTGTTTTAGAAAGCTCTGCCTGCTTGCCGTCATGAGCAAAAATCATTTTCTCAAAATTAAAGGAATAAGCGCCGTCTGTAAAAACTTTGTCTGTGCTGCCTGAATCGTCTTCAATTTTTCGTAACTGAGTATTCACACGCGCCCGCAAAACAGAAAGTGAAAATGGTTTTGTTATGTAATCATCAGCGCCTGTTTCAAGTCCCTGAACAATATCGCGGTCGGTGTCATTTGCAGTAAGCAGCACAACAGGAAGCGACGCTTTTTGTTTTTTGATTTCTTTTAAGAGTTCAAGACCGCTGCCATCAGGAAGGTTTATATCAAGCAGTACAAAATCAACAATCCCTAAAGCAAGCTGAGCACGTGCAGCCTTCAGACAATCACAGGAAATTATTTTTCTGTCATCCTCGCGCAAGGCCTTGCATAAGCCTTCATTAAGAGTCTGGTCATCTTCAACAATTAAAAGCTGCTTCACAATTACCTCATTAATAATCCTTGAGCTTCATTAAGAAGGATTTTTTTGCACCGTCATCAAAGCCTAAGTTTCTGTAAAACTGATGCGCTTCTGTGCGCCAGGCTCCGCTTTCCAAAATTACTTTATAGCAGTTTTTTTCACGGGCAAATTCAATTGCTTTATCCATAACTTTTTTACCAAGTCCCTGTTTTCGGAAAGCTTCATCCGTAACTACATTTTCAACAAAACAGATTGCACCGCCAAGTCTTGTTAAATTCGGAATAATCGCGCAGAAGCAGGTCGAAACAACTTTTTCGTTTTCAACTGCGCCAAAATATTTTATATTCGGATTTCCTTCAATTTCATTTTTCCAGATAGTTCTTGCATCTTCTACTGCAAAATCACCGTTACGGCCATCAAGCTGCTCGTAAAGTTTTATAAGAGATTCCAGATCACTTTCATTCAATTCACGAATTTCCATTAACTATTCTCCCTGCGACAATCAGGATTTACACACATGTAATGAATTATTCCGACAAGTTTATCGCCCGAAAAAGCTCCAACGCAAACTCTTTTGTTTTTCATCACTTAACATTTTCACTTATAATATTCCAGTCGAAACAGCGCTTATAATTTTGACTTGGAAATTCACAATCCTGATTCCATGGCCGGTCAAAAACCATAACCTTCAAATCAGGAAGATGATCAAAAAATTTAAATGCATGAGGCGAATCTTCCACCGCATAATCAAAATGCATTTTATAATAATCTTCCAGCTCAAGACTGAAAGTACTTCCCTTTATAAAATTATCCCTGCCATATTTATTCAGGCAGTATAAATTAACGCGCTCAAGTCCATGCCTATTAAGCCATTCCCGTGAAGCATCGAAAGCACTGAACGGACGACCGGTTATTATTTTTACATCATAACCTTTATCAATCCAGCTGCTGATTGTTTTAACTGCACCGGGAGTTTCTTCATATGAAAGGAGAGCCTCAGGTGTATGCCCCTGAATCATCATCTGTTCATACTGCTCGTCCGTTAAAGAAAAAGACTGCTGCAGGTTAAAATATTTTATCTTCTCGTAAGGATAATCGACTCCAAACATTTTTGCAGCAAGCTTAGAAAACTGCCGCGCCGTCTCACAAAGACAATCATCAAAATCAACGTAGATATTCATCTTTCTTAACCCAACGTTCCCTTTGTTATGTTCATCGGCATATAATTTCTCCTTCAAGTTTTTTAAGAAGCTCGGCTTTTAAATAATTATATCTTTGATGTTTTTCTTCTTTTGCAAAATGAACTTCGCGGAATTGCTCCGGATTATTTTCGTAACAGAGTTTTTCATCACCAAACTGTTCACTTGTTAGGTCAAACAAACATTCTCCGCCATCAGGAAGCGGCACCACATTATAGCAGTGATAATTTCCACCCTCGCGTAAGATTCCGTAAACCTTTCCGCCAAAAATATCCTGAACAAGAAATGCAGTTATTGAACACTGTCCCACAGTTTGATTTTCGCGGCTCCACTTATCGCGCAGGCGTGGCGCACAAGTTTCTGCACACCAGATTTCACTCAAAATATCATAGAGGTGACGCGGATTTTTTATGTTTTCAAATGTTGAATCAGCAGGTCTACAATCTGCAGTCTGCCAGCCGTAAAATTTATATTCACGCATTTATGCCTCCATAGATTTTTAATTTATAACATTTATATTAGATGCTCATTAATTTTTATTCAATTGGAGTAACATAGTTTTATATTATTTAATTTCATATTCATTTTTCAATTAATCTAGTATAACATAAATCAGCAGGAGGTTATATGATTATTTTGTTAGGCGGTTCCAGTCACGTTGGAAAAACTTTGATTGCGCAGAAGCTTTTGGAAAAAACGATGATTCCTTATGTAAGTCTTGATCATTTGAAAATGGGTTTTATCAGAACTGGCCGTACAGATTTAACTGTTGAAGATGATTGCAAGATGCGCGATTTTCTATGGCCGTTCGCTGCCGAAATCATAAAAACTGCTATTGAAAATAATCAGAATATGATTCTGGAAGGCTGCTATATTCCCGGTAACTGGAAAGCTTCTTTTTCTGATGATTACCTTTCAAAAATTTATTGTACCTTCATAACTATGACCGAAGAATATCTGCGGAAAAATATAAACCTTGTTTGCGAAAAGGCAAGTGTAATTGAACAAAGACTTGAAGACGAAGTTGATTTAGAAAACCTGATTTTGTGGAACAAAGAATTTAAGGAAGAATGCAAAAAATTCAATATTCCGAATTTAGAAATTACTGCAGAAACAAAATACGATGCAGATGCCTTTGCCAGTCAGATTCTGGCTTTAATACCATTTAATTCCTAAAAGTCCGTTATGCATCATTACAGAAAATTGCTCATTATTCTTTTCAATGATTTCTTTTACTGGCTCTGAAAAATCAAATAAACAATTAATTACAGCAACTGCACTGAGCGCATAGCCGAAAATATAAAATAAATACATGAATAGAACAGGATAAGTATATTTATCTTTAAATGAAAATTCTTTCTGACATATCAAAAATAGAACAAAATAAATTGCCGTAAAAACTAACGCAGCTTTTACAAAGCTTCCTGCAGAAATGAATGTATACTCCTGAAGCATTCTCCATCCAAGTCCAAACATTGGAAAAATCAAAGCGAAACAGACTGTAGGATATATTGAATTTCCTCTTTTATCAAAACGGATCCAGCCGTTAGAAAAATGAAGAATCGGCAGGAGAATTATCGGGAAAATAAATGTCAGTTCTACACTGAGGCGATAAGGATGAGGAAAAAGTGCACACCATACAGCAAGACCAAACGCAACTCTATTTATAATACTTGCATACAGGTTTGCTTTTTTAAGTAACATCCCCTCCTCTTTAAGTTCAGGATCCTTACTTTTTTTCAATATTCCAATCGCATCTTTTAAAGCCTGACCGTCCGGGCACACGGGAATATTTTCTGTAAACCAGTTAATAATCAGATTGCTGTCCTGTATCATTCCCATTGCAGGAACTACGAACTTGTATAATTGCTCATCCTCCGGCAGCGCAAGTCTTCTTTCTTCTGAATTCTCCGGCACTTCAGACATTCTTCTAAACGAAGCGGCAAAATCAGAAATGCCGTCTTTAACAAAAAAGATTGTAAGCATTCCTTCCCTAAAAAAGAAATACCGTAAATTTTTTGCATTAATCCTGATTGTATTCTTTCCTCTGTGATACTCAAAATAGTCATCATAAAAAACAAAATATGAGTGATAGTTTGCGTATATCAAAAGTGTAAAAAAAACTGGAGTAATCATAAACAATGGAATCAATGCAAGATATGCGAAAATATTTCTAATTCCATCCAGAGCAAAATATATTAATCCGCCGACTGCAAGCAGATAAAAAATTCCTGTGATGACACTAAAAGTTATCAGATAGGTTTTCTTCATTCTAAAAATTCGCATTCTGTTATACTCCTGTTTTATACATTGCCCGGGAAAACAAATTCAAGTTTTTCTTTAGCGACTTCGACAAGGTGCATTATTGTGCTGACGGATGTTGGGTCGCGGTCTGTAAGTTTAAAGGTCGGGAAGAACCTTGTAATATGAAGCGGGATTTTTTTATTGAGCTGATTTTCAAGACCGGCGACCCATGCAGACAATTCGCGCATTTCTTCTTCGCTGTCGTTTTCGCCGGGGATAATCAGCGTGGTGAGTTCTACATGGCAGGAAGCAGCGGCGGTTCGGATAAAATCTTTTACCATTTGAAAATCTCCGTCAAGAAGTTCGCGATAAAATCTTTCTGTAAAGGCTTTGAGATCAATGTTCATGGCGTCGATATATGGCAAAATTTCTTCAAGCACTTTTTGCGCAGCCGTTCCATTTGTAACAAGGACGTTTTCCATACCGGCCTCTTTGGAAAGTTTTGCTGTGTCGCGCACAAACTCATAACCAACTAGAGGCTCGTTGTAGGTGAATGCAATTCCTATGTTTCCGCGGGCTCGTAAATCCAAAGCCGCTTTTACAATTTCTTCGGGGTCATAATATTCTGCTTTGTCTTTATATTCAAAAGCTTTTTGCGACCAGGAAATGCTGTAATTCTGGCAGAACGGACAGCGAAGATTACAGCCGTATGAACCGAGCGATAAAATTTGCGAGCCTGGTCTGAACATTTTAAGCGGCTTTTTTTCTATCGGGTCGAGCGCGATTGATGTGAGCCGGCCATAGTTAGCGGCAACTATCTGATTGTCGCGGCATGTTCGGGCGCCGCAAAAGCCTGTTGAGTTTTCTTCAATTTTGCAGTGTCTGAAGCATACTTCGCAAACTGGCATTTTTGATACTCCGTGCGCCTAAAAGTGCCGAACAACTTCAAAGCGGAACAGTTCAACTTCTTCGCCCGGTGCAATTCCGCCTTTTCGTCTTGCAATTGCAATCTGCTGTTCAACTGTATCAACGCCGTCGAGGTCTGGAAGCAGAAGTCCTCGCTTATAGCCGCTCTTCACAATCACTCCGTATTTCTTTACATCGAGTTCGGACTCGGATGTGATTTTTTCTGATTCACCCAGAACATCAACATTTATATCAAGATATTTTAATTCAGTTTCCTGCACCGCTTCAAAACGGGGATCTTCGGAAACTGCACTTACCGCATTGTGAATAATTTCCAGCGCAAGATTTTCTTTTGTTGCCGCAATAGTTCCTATGCAGCCGCGAAGCTCTCCAAACTTATGAACCGAAACAAACGCGCCGGCTTTAACATTCAAAAGCTCTGAAGGAACCCACGAAGGCAATTCCAGTTCCTTTCCGTTTTTTACAAAATATTCAGCAGACTCTCTTGCAAGCTTTACCCATGCATCAGATTTCTGCCGTTTCTGTTCTATTTCTTTCTCTACATAAAGCAGTCTTGACTTAAGAAAATGCCGCGAGTCATCCGCTCCTTCAGGAACAAAAGAACATATTCCATAACCCACGCCGGTTACATCCTCATGAGAATACTGCTCTGCATTAACTGCCTGCCCGTCCAGCGCTCCTGCCATAATCACAAAAGATTTGTGACCGCATTCTGCAGCCTTCTGGCAAAAGCTTTCCTCAAAATCAAAAAGCTCGCCAAAGCGCGCGCCCGAACAAACCTCCATAATCCGCTTATCATAAACCGGACCTTCTTCTGCAAAACCATACGGCCCGTAATCCTGAAGCTTATGCGATAAATCTCCGCTTGCTACATAAACAACCTTCCGGCCAAGTTCTTCAACTGCATCCTTAATCATCATTCCATATTCATAATGCTTTAAAAGGTCATAGCCCGAAAGTCCTGTCCGCACAAGCTTAAAGTCCTTATATTTTTTAAGGATAAACCAAAGCGGAACCATCGTACCGTGATCAAGCGACGGATTTTTTTCGCCAAGAGTACCGGCAGGAAATCCTGTTTCCTCCGCCTTTCCTGCAACAAGTTTTACAAGCTCTTCATCATATTCAACATCAAACTTTACCTGCGGCGCACCAAAATCAGAAAAAGAACCTGTAGCCCCGGCACCGGGAGAAATATGAAAATAATCAGAATACATTACGCTGTGAGGGCTGGAGATAATAATTGTTTCCGGCTTAAGCGTTGCAATTTCGGCAGCAACTTTTTCATAAGCCTTAATCGTTTTTTCAATCTGATTTTCACTTCCACGTCCAACATCCGGCACAATCATAGGCGGATGCGGAACCATAAATGCAGCAACGATAGACATCTCTGGTCCTCCAATTTAATTCAACGGCAATGACACCTGCGCTTCCCACTTGCTTCCATTTCTTTCAAAAATTGTAATGTTATCAACCGGGAAATCTTCTATAAGGTTCAACTCATTCATAACCTGCAGGGCGTCTGTTGTAACCCCTGCAGGAATATCTCTATTGGCAACAGTCGCATGCGGCTGAAAAGGTCTCTGATCTTTTTTTGTACAGCCCGGGCAGGCATTTAAAACTGCCCTAACAGTTTCATCTCGAAGCCTTGTCCATTTTTCATTTGCAATTACTTTTCCAAAAAGAGTTCTGTCACCAAAGGCATCAAAGTTTTCAATATGACCGGAAAAGCCCAGCCTCTTTGGAAGAACTTCTTTTTCTATCGCACTTACAAGATCATCAGTTGAATATTCTTCCTGCAGACAAAACGGAGGAACCAGCGTTACATGAACAGGAGTTCCATACCCGCTTTTACAGCCGTAGGCCTCGTTCATATATCTGCGGCAATCCTCCAAAGTAAGTGTCAATTCTTCCGGCAGCAGAACGCCGATAAAATGTGTCTGCTGTATAAAATTTTTCTGTTTCATTCGGAGATATTATACCACACATTTTATCAGTAAAAAAATATGAAAAAAGATTGTCCCGGAAAGCTTAAATCATTAAATTATACTCAAGAGGGAAAATATGAGTTTTATTGGAAATTTAATCTGGTTTTTGTTCGGCGGGGTTCTTTTGGGATTTGGCTGGATTATTGCCGGACTTTTATGGTGCATTACCATTATTGGAATTCCGCTGGGATTTCAGTGTTTTAAAATTGCAGGTGTGGCATTTTTCCCGTTTGGAAAAAAGATTGTAAATAACGGAAAACCTTTTGCGTTCCTTTTAAATATTCTCTGGATTTGTATTTCCGGAATTGAACTTGCCGTTATTCATTTTATCATCGGACTCATTTTCTGTCTTACAATTGTCGGCATTCCTTTTGGCAAGCAGCATTTTAAATTGGCTCAGGTTGCTCTTATGCCTTTTGGGACATATGCTTTTTAAATAAAGGAAGACTTTCCGCGCCCGTTATTTTTCGACGAGCGCATAACTTTTTTTAGTTAACTCGCATAACTGTTCAAAGTCCGTTACTGCCGTAAGCAAAACTGTAATCCAGTATTTTTTATTCATATGGTATGCAGGAAAAATTGATTTTTTATCTGTGATGGATTCTATATTTTCTGCTTTAAGATTCACAGCCCAGACCGGTTCTTCACTTTCAAATCCAAGATTTTTAAATTTGATTTTCATTACGAGTGCAAACCATTTATTGTTTGGACAGCGGTAAACCGTGCTGGAATCATCGCCCTGAGCTACCCACGGCGTGTCTCCGAATGATTTAAAATATGAATGCAGAAACTCAACATACCTTTGTTTTGTGTCTTCATTAATAAAACATTCCTTCCGGATCTGTTCAATAATTTCCAGAACTTCACTGCGGATTTGCCCTACAAAAGCACCCTGAGCAGAAGCCACATTAAAAAGCACATATTTTTCGTCAGTTGAAGTTTCATAAACATCTGCCGTAAGCGAAGCATCTGAAAGCTGAATCAAAACATAAAACTGACCGTCAGCTATTTCTTTTTTAAAAACAAGTTTCTCTCCGCCATCCGAAGCAGCTGATTCATTTGCAGCGGCAGAAAATGCGAACGCCTTGAGTTTTTCTTTTTGAGGAACTGATGTATTTAAAATATAGCTGTAGTCCATTGCAGTTTATTCTTCGTGCACCCAATATTCATGACAGTCCAAAGTGCGGTCAATAAGAAAAGCATCGTACAATTCTCGGCGCAAAAGTGAATGGTCTCCAAACGAATGCCAGCGCTTAAGAATCATATTTACTTCAAGTTCAGAATATTTTTTTCCTTTTTCAAACTTTGTAATAAGATATTCAAGCACGGCTCTCTTTTCTTCTTTTTTCTTTGGCCAGCGGATAATTATTCCTTCTGAATTTTTGATGGATTTTAAAATTTCTTCACTTTCTGAAATATCCATTTTTTCTCCAAAACTTTCAGCTATTATTTTGAAAGTTCAATTAACTTCTGCAGATGAATCTCTACACTATCGAGGCAGTCTACCGGACAGTTTTCTTTATTTAAAAGAAGCGGAAGCTCTGTACACCCAAGAATTAAACACTGTATATCCATTTCTTTTTTCATTTTTTCTATAATGGCAGTAAATTCTTTAAGCGTAGATTCCTTCACAATTCCAACTTCCAGCTCTTCAAGAATTCTTTTTGCAATAAGCTCGCGGTCTGTTTTTTCAGGAACAAAAACTTCTATTCCGGCTTCAAGCAAATCCTTCTTCATGTAATCCTGTTCCATAGTAAAAATGGTTCCAAAGAGTCCGACTTTTTTATAACCCCTTTTCTGAATTTCTTCGCAAACCGACTTTGGAATGCTTACAAACGGAACCTTTGTTTTTTGAACAAGCTGATCATATACAACATGCATTGTAACGGCAGTTAACGCAATTATTTCTGAACCGCCGGCAGCAAGACTATTTACTTTTTCTGCAAGATAATCAGCCAGCAGTTCGTAATTTCCGTCAGAAACATATTTCCACGCCCTGCGGAAATTCACGCTTTCTATTGCTACATCCGGCATTTCTTTTCCGTTTGTATTTTTATCTATCCGGCTGTTCAACTCCCTGTAATACATCAAGGTTGATTCCGGTCCTGTTCCGCCTACAAGTCCAATTTTTTTCATTTATAAATCTCCTTTTATTTTGAATTCTCAATTAACTTCTGAGCCGCTTCAATTAATCGCTGGCACCTTAAAATAAAATTTTCAAAATCATACAGGCGGCTGTCTGTAATTCCTTTTTGAATATCGATTACTAATAAAGTCATTCGGAAAGTCCCCCTTGAATTATTAATTATATCAAAAACAAATTGGGGCTTGAAGTATCTGAGGGACTGCCGGACTTTTTATGATTGCTTACTTAATTTTATTTTCGCTTTGATTTCAGCTTTTTCTTAAGTGAGTCTGTAAGCTCTTTATCGCTAAGGATGATATTGTCAAAAAACCAGCCTTTTAACTCAGGATTGTAGGACAGTATATAATATTCATCTCCACTAAAAACAGGAAGCTTCCATAATTCAGAAAGAATTGAATTTGCAGATATGTATTCATTATCATACCTTACAAAAACAGGAAGTCCATCTATTTTTATGCCTTTCTTAATCTGAAGTCTATGACCATTATAATCTGTTCCAAGAAGTGAAGATCCGGATTCTATAATTATTGAAACGTTAACTTTTGTTCCCCAGCTGGCTTCATCCGGCTGAATAACAACCTTTGACTTATTTTTTACAATCAGTGAGCGGCATTCTCTCTCGAGCTTTTGTGAGGCAGACTGCGTAAATATCAAATCAAAATCTTCATACAAATTTTCATTAAAAGGATTTGAAAATCGGATTTCATTCATAGAAATCCATCCCTTTAAAGAAGAGTCGTAACAGAACTCTATGTTTGAAACAAAATCTATAAGCTGCTGATTTCCGCTTTTCCAAACTTCATCAAGAGTCATAGGAATTTTTCTGGTAAACACAAGAGTGTCTGAAACGCGAACCTTGTAATATAAATCTATACCTTCTACATGAGTTCCCTGCGAAAGCACCATGTAACCTGCACCATCATTTGCAGCTATGAATTTACAACCTTTGTCTACAATAATGCTTCCTTGAACAATTGCGTCTGTCATTATAAAGGTTGCGCCTTTTGTAACGTGCAGAGTTTTTCCTTTTGAAATCGTGTTAAATTCTGTTGTAACGGTAAAATCCTTATCGTAAGTACCGCTTAACTCGGCAGCAAAAAGACCTGAGATTCCAACTAACATAAATAATGAAAATATAAAAATTCTATTACGCATACTAAGAATTATAAATTCCCAAAGATGAACTGTCAAATTAAACATATTCGACTTAACTTGAACATTATGAATTGTCTGTTATACTTTAAAAAAAGTACTCGAGGTAAAAATGAATATAGAATACAAAAAACTTGATGAATCCTATTTAGAAGCTTTTATGGAAACTAGAATACGACAGCTTCGAGAAGAAGGTGCCACTGAAGAATTAGATTTAAAACCTTCGCTCCGAGATTATTACAACCGCCACATGGGAGACGGAACTTTTGTTTCGTGGATTGCAATGGACGGCGATAAAATTATAGGAACAAGCGGAGTATCTTTTGTAGAAAAGCCGCCTTACTTCAGTAATCCGACCGGAAAAATCGGATTGATTTCCAGCATGTTCACAGACCCAGGCTACAGACGGCTTGGAATTGCCCGCGAACTTTTATCTCGAGTTGTAAACGAAGCACGCGAATACGGCTGCGGCGTAATTCATATTACCGCAAGTGATATGGGCGTGCCCCTTTACTTAAATTTTGGATTTGTAAAAAACGGAAACTTTCTGCAGTATAAACTGTAGAAAATATTCCTTATTTTATTTCAGCTACAATCGGCGCAATATATTTTTTGTCAGAAATGTCATATGAATGCGAAATCATATCTGCCATTTTTCTGTCAGCTTCTGTTGCGTCTTTTTTGGATGCAAGCGCTTTTGCAAACATTTTCAAAGCAAATCTTGAAAAGCCGCCCATTCTTTCATAGCTGAGTCCGCCCGGGCAATAAAATAATTTTACGAGCTTTTTTTCTTCATCCGTAAAAATTTTATCCATTGCAGCTTTAATTTCCGGGCTGTCTGCATCGCTTGCTCCTACGGCAAAAACGATCAGTTTTTTTCCGGACTGTGCAAGAGGCAGCAGCTGCTTTTTGAACCAGTCTGTTTTTTTAAGTGAGCCCGCCATACACCAGCTTCCGAATACGATTGCCTCATAATCAGCAAAGTTGATTTTTCCGGCCTGTTTTAAAGACACACATTCGCAGGAAAGCTCTTCGCTAATCCAGCCTGCATACTGTTTTGTGAATCCAGTCTGACTGTTGTAAATTACAATTGTTTTCATCTTTACTCCTTAACCTCCACGGTAGCGGCGCTGCAGGGAAGTCATTTTATATTCCTGAGATTATTCTCCATAGTTGAAATTGTTTTAAATACGCTTCGCATTTCTTTTTCGGAAACACCTTCGTATAATAAATTCATAAACTCCATTTCTTTTTTAGAATATTGTTCCGCAAGCCTGGCGCATTTTTTTGTGCGGTGAATGCGCTGCTTCCTTTTATCATTTTCATCCTGAATTAAAACGAGCAAATCTTTTTTGCACAGGCTGTCTAGAATCTGTTTTACATTCTGTCTTGTGCAACCCATGGTTTCTGCAAGTTCATTTGCAGTAGGTTCTTCTTCAGGATAAAGATTCAAACATGCCAGAAGAAAAAACTGTTTGCAGGTAATCTCTTCATAAAAAGAATCGCCTACCGTTTGCAGCCGATTCATAAATGCAAACAGAAGTCCGAACAATCCGAATTGTGGAGGCATAGCTGTTAAAATCTCTTCGTTTTTAATTCTCATAATATGCAATATATTGCATATTATTTCATTTGTCAATTATGAAAATTTAATTGTTGACCCGCAGGCTTTTTTCTGTAATAATTCAAGAAATTTCTTACATCACTTCCATGGGGGAGTAGCGGGCGTTTTTGCTGCGGCAAAGACGTAACAAGTCAACATACTGGTTTTGGGTATGCGCTTCGGCGGCCTGGTCCTGGCTTGTGTTAAATTGCGAGACTCATGATTAAGGACTCTTACTATGGAATGGAATCTTATCTTTTTTGTAAACAGCGTTCTGCTAGGCGTTGGACTTGCCATGGACGCATTCTCGGTTTCTATCGCAAATGCATTAAATGAATCACAAATGAAAAAAAGCCGCATGTGTTTTATTGCCGGCGTTTACGCTTTTTTTCAATTTGCAATGCCTATGATCGGCTGGATTTGCATTCACACAATTGTTGAATATTTTTCTAAATTTGAAAAGTTAATTCCATGGATTGCACTGGCGCTGCTTTTATGGATTGGCGGCAAAATGATTTGGGAAGCAGTTCACGGCGACAGCGAATGCGAAAAATCAAATGAATGTTTAAAGCTTACTTTTCTAACACTTTTAATTCAGGGAGTTGCAACCTCAATAGATGCACTTTCGGTTGGATTCACAATTGCAGATTATGGACTTCTGATGGCGTTGACATCGTCGCTGATTATTGCCGGAGTAACTTTTACAATCTGCATGACAGGCCTTTTAATCGGAAAAAAAGCCGGCGACAAACTCGGCTCAAAAGCAACACTCACAGGCGGAATTATTCTTGTCTGCATCGGAATAGAAATTTTTGTTAAGGGCGTGTTTTTTTAGGGATTCACCTTCGTAACGCTTTTTCTTCAGCCACAAAAAATCATATCATGCTATAATATAAACAGAGAAAAGAAAACTGATGCTGATTCAAAAATACAGAGATTATCTGTAAAGCCCGAGCCTGCTCTGCCAACTCTAAGGATAAAATTATGGAAATGCGTAATATTAAAGAATGGATTTTCAGGTCCATAATTCTTGAGATCGGATTGATAATTGCACATTTAGGCGTAACGCTTTTTCTTCTGTCTAATTTAGGCGCAGATCCGTTTAATGTGTTTGTGCAGGGATTATTCAAAATCTTAAGTGCCGTAATTCCAGAAAATCTGATAACACACGGCCGCACACACATGGCTGTCTGCCTTATAATCATTTTTATCCTTCTTTTTATAGACAGATCGTATATAAAAATCGGAACAGTAATCTGCATGGTATGTGGCGGCCCGATAATAGATTTTTTCACCTGGCGTATGCGGCTTTTACTTGGCAACGCGCAGCCATTGTGGAGCAGAATAGTTATGCTGG
>JAEEGL010039577.1_pt1 | contig 13197 bp, 13 predicted proteins | sample 9134231 | NCBI WGS metagenome assembly JAEEGL01 (sample SAMN16246548, study PRJNA631951) | gut metagenome | biome: gut microbiome; feature: rumen; material: fiber-attached | host: Bos | place: Iran: Karaj | collected 2018-10
AGACCCATACCTGCAATTGCAGATGTCGGGCTTAACATTTCCCTCATTCCGGGACCGCCTGCCGGACCTTCGTATCTTATAACTACAACATCACCCTTTACTATTTTACCTGCATAAATTGCAGTTATTGCTTCTTCTTCACTGTCATAAACTTTTGCAGGTCCTTCATGTTTTAACATTTCAGGTGCAACCGCACTTCTTTTAACCACACAACCATCCGGTGCAAGATTACCTTTTAACACTGCAATTCCACCCGTTTTACTATAAGGATTATCTATTGAACGGATAATTTCCGTATTTTTATTTTCTGCTGTTTCTATATTTTGTCCCAATGTTTTACCCGAACAAGTTATGACCGACGTATCTATTAAATTAAGTTTTGTTAATTCCTTCAAAACAGCATAAACTCCGCCGGCTTCATTTAAATCTTCCATATAAGTGGGACCTGCCGGTGCTAAATGGCACAGATTCGGTGTATTTTGGCTTATTTCATTTGCCATGTCCAAATTAAATTCTACTCCACATTCGTTTGCAATTGCAGGAAGATGTAACATACTGTTTGTTGAACAACCTAAAGCCATGTCAGCGGTTAAAGCATTTTTTATTGCTGATTTTGTCATGATATCTCTAGGACAAATATTTTTCTTAACCAACTCCATTATTTGCATACCGGCATGCTTTGCAAGTTCTATTCTTGCCGAATATACAGCCGGTATTGTTCCGTTACCTTTGAGCCCCATACCTAAAACTTCGGTTAGACAGTTCATAGAATTTGCAGTGTACATACCTGAACATGAACCGCAAGTAGGACAAGTTTTTTCTTCATAAAAAGCAAGCTGTTCATCGTTTATTTTGCCGGCTTTATATGCACCTACAGCTTCAAACATTCCGGAAAGACTTGTTTTTTTACCATTAACCCTGCCTGCAAGCATAGGACCGCCACTAACAAAAATTGTAGGAATATTTACACGAGCTGCTGCCATAAGCAAACCGGGAACATTTTTATCGCAGTTTGGAACCATAACAAGGCCATCAAAACCATGCGCCAATACCATAGCTTCGGTAGAATCTGCAATTATATCACGGGTAATAAGAGAATATTTCATTCCGTTATGTCCCATGGCGATACCGTCACAAACAGCAATTGCAGGAAACACTATCGGTGTTCCGCCTGCCATAGCTACACCTATTTTAACAGCTTCAACAATTTTATCTATGTTCATATGTCCGGGAACAATTTCATTGTAAGAACTTACAATTCCTATAAAAGGTTTTGACTGTTCTTCTTTTGTTATTCCCAAAGCATGATATAAACTTCTATGTGGTGCGTTATGAGAACCTTCCACAATTTTTTCTTTAATCATTTTGTCCTCCAAAAACTTGTTTAATCGGCAGGGGTTAAATTAAATATTTTTGCATTTGATTTTATATTTATTTTGTCGTCACCAATATCTATTAAATGAACGCCATAAGTATTAACCACTAAAGTATTGTTCAAACGTGTTATCTGTTCGTTTGTTTGACCTTCATAATGTATATGTCCGTGCAACCATAAAATAGGGTTGAATTTTTCAATAAATTTTCTAAAGCATTTAAAACCTTGATGACATATATCATTTTTGTCGTGAATTTGTGCTACGGGCGCATGAGAAACTGCTATGATTTCTTTTTTCTTTCTTCTAAATATAAAATCTAAAAATTGCTGTTTTTTTATTATTCGAGAAACTTTATTAACTATTTTTGACATTTCTTTTTCGCTATATTGGAAACTTTTACCATTATATTTCATCGCTCCTTCAAAGCCAACAAAAATATAATTTTTGTAAATGTGTATTCTTGAATGTAAATTTATTCCGCCGTGGTCAAAGTAAGGCTCATTTTCATACACTTTTGAAACTATTTTTTCAAAACAACTTTTCCCGGAAGTTTTCTTTATAGGATGGTTTCCTTCAACAAAAAATAATTCTTTTTTAATACTATCTACTAAAAATTCCAGATAATTCTTTGATAAATCTCCGCAAGAAATTATTGCATCTATACTCTTTAACATATCCATATTTTTTAATATGGAATTTTGTAATTGCATATTTTCTTTATCGGAAACGGCAAGTATTTTCATAATAATAAATTCAATACTTTATTTTTTTACTAAACTTTTAACCAAGTTTTTTATTATATCCGTAAACATTGACGGTATAAGTTCCAAGAAATTTTTATCCTTATATTTTTCCATAAAGTCGTGTGCTGTATAATCAAAGCCTACATCATGTCCTGCCTGCTGACTTAAAAAATATTTGTGCTTTTGTATCCAAACATACAAATCCGTATATGTTCTGTTTGAAAATTTAGATAAAATTTTTTCTTTTTCTATTAAATTCACAGCAGGTAAAAATCTTTCTTCGTACCATTTATAAGAAGCATATATAATAGATTTTTTAGCAAATTCGCCATTATGATATTTTTGTTTAAAATCTAAAATTTCCTGTTCCAAAACCGCATAACTTTTTAATTCCGTTACTACTAAAGGTTTTATTAAAATATTGTTATTTAGCATTGTGCTTTTTTTAAAAGCATAACTTTCCAATTTTATTAAAAAGTTTTTTGTTTGTTGAGAATCAAAGATATAATTTTTATCTTTTAAAAGTTTAAAATTAAAGTTAACTTCCATTACTTCGGCATCTATATATTTTGCTTTAAATTCATTTTTTGCAATTGCTACTCTGTGATGACCGTCTATGATAAAATAAGAATCTAAAATTTGATATACTTGTATAGGGGCAAGATCTATTCCTTGCTCCATTAAAGATTTTATATGTTCGTATCTTGAACTTCTTGTAAAACTTTTAGGCAAAAAAGATTCCGAAAAGTCTGCATATCTTCCAAGACTTCCCAATATATTATCTATACAAATAGCCTGAACACCTTTGTTTTTTAACGAATATGTAGGTAAATTTTTCTCTACCGAAGAAAAATCTACTAAAATATTATTACCTTCTTTTGACATATACTTCTTTTCCTCTCATTTTCCTTAACAAAATAAAAAATATGGGTAGAGAGGGAATTGAACCCTCACGGCCCTTGCGGGCCTCAGGATTTTAAGTCCTGTGCGTCTGCCAGTTCCGCCATCCACCCATATTATATATACAAATACACCGGTCCAAACTTCAAACCAATACGGGTATTCTACTAAATTATTTTAACTTATTCAAGAGCTTTATTTATAGCAAAAAATTTAATAGAATACCTTTTATTATATAAAAGGAGTATAAATAATGAAAGCAAAAGTTGAAGAAGTATTAAACAAAGTAAGACCAAGTTTGCAAGCTGATGGCGGAAATGTTGAATTAGTAGATGTAACTTCCGATGGTATCGTTAGAGTAAAACTAACCGGGCATTGCGGTTCTTGTCCAATGGCATTGATGACATTGGAAATGGGTATAAAGAAAACATTGATGGAAGCTTTACCTGAAGTAAAAGATGTTGTTGCGGTTTAGATTTTGGTAATAAAAATCGATGATAATAGGAATTTTATCTGACACACACAACAATACGGATAAAATTATAAGAGCTGTAGATTTTTTTAATCTCCGGCAAGCAGAGATTGTTTTACATGCCGGAGATTTTTCAATGCCAAGTTCTGCAAAATATTTTTCAAAATTAAAAGGTTCTTTTATATCGGTTTTTGGAAACAACGATTTTCAAGAATATGATTTAACAAAAACTATAAACAATTTTGGAATAATATCTCACCCACCATACAACTTTGTAATAGATAATAAAACATTTACATTAACCCATTATCTATACGGGAATTATAAGTATAGTGATTATGTAATTTATGGACATACCCACAAGCCAAAAATACAAAAAATAAATAATTGTATTTACATAAATCCCGGAGAGTGCTGTGCCAGAAGATACGGAAAAAGTACGGTCGCATTATTAAATACCAGCACAGAAAAAGCACAAATTATTGATATTACCGATTAGAATAAAACAACTAAAAACAATTAGTAATTATTAATTAGTAATTTCGGTGTGCCTATGGCACAAATTTTTATGGATTCCGCATCATTATGTGTGGAATGACAAACGCTGTTTTGATTGTTGCCGTTGTTGACTTTCAAAGGATTTTAAGATTTTAAATTATAACGAAATATTTGTTGACTGAAGTGTAGTTTTAGATTATTAGATTATAGGGTTATGAGATTATAAGTTGCCGTTAAAGACCTTAAGATTTTAGGTTACCTTGTTCTTGGCAATCAAAGGATTTTAAGATTTTAAGCTATAACGAAGTATTTTCCAACTGAAGTGTACTTAAATTATAGCGAAGCGATGGGTACTCGAGGGAGGAAAATACAAAGTTATAGCTTAAAAGAAAAATTCGTTTAGCCAACAAAAAAAAACAAGCAAAATTTGTTGAAATATAAACAAATTTATGCTATAATTTTTGGGATTTTTCATTTGGATTATTTATGAAACATTTTTTTAGAAAATTAAAAAAGAAAATAACAATAGTATTTATACACAACGAAGATTTAAAATCGTTGCGACTTAATTTACCGTTATTCCTTTTGCTTATATGTTTCTTTGCATGGACAACATTAACATTGTGGGCAGGCTTTGTATCCGGAAAACATATAGATTATTTAAAAGTAAAAGCAGATAATAAAATAATGAAAATGAGAATGTTGTTTCTTTCGGATCAGATAAAAAAATCTAAGGAAATTTTGGAACAAATAAAACAAAACGATGAACATATAAGATCTTTATTGGCAATGGATTCCAAAAGAATAATAATAGAAGACGGTTTAGGTTATGGCGGACCTACACCAATAGAATCGAGTGCTTTATCTTTGATACTTTCCGGAAAAACAAATTCCGTATCTTATCAGAATATAGCCGATAGATCTTCCGATTTATTTGAGGAATATAAGGCTGTAATAAAAAGTTATAATGAAATAATAGAACATATAAACTTTCAAAGAGAAAAGTTCAGGTACACACCTTCTATATGGCCATGTAATGGTATAGTATCATCTATGTTCGGTTTTAGATTGCATCCAATATTTAAAAATAAGTTTTTTCATACAGGAATTGATATCGCAGGCAAAAGAGGAACTTCCGTTAATTCTACTGCCGACGGAGTTGTTATTTTTGCAGGATGGCGTAGAGGTTACGGTTATGTTATTTCGATTGAACATGGTTATGGATATAGAACAGTGTATGCACATTTAGCAAAAATGTTAGTACAAAAAGGCGAGTTTGTTGTTAAAGGTCAGGAAATAGCAAAAATGGGAAATACTGGCAGATCTACAGGTCCTCATTTACATTATGAAGTACATTATAATAACAGACCAATAAATCCGGCAAAATATTTAACCGGATATTTTAACTAAAGGATTTTTTATGAGTAAAAAGAATAAAAAGTATCTTGATGCCGTAGAAACTTTAATAGGGACAGATACCATTTTTAAGGGGAATATTATTTCCAATAAAACCGTAAAAATTGACGGCAAAATGATTGGCAATATTGAAAAAAGCGAAGGTGTAATAATAGGAGAAAACGCAGATATTAAGGGAAATATAAATGCGAAATATATTGTTGTAAGCGGCAAAGTAGAAGGCAATGTAACAGCAAGCGAAGGAATGGAATTATTGGATAAATCAATACTAAAAGGGAATATACAAACTACCATTCTTTCCATTAGTGAAGGTGCTTTTTTTGAAGGTAAGAGTACTATGATAAAACAGGAAGAGCCAAAAGAAGAGATTGAAGAAGAAGAAAAGGAAGAGGAAGAGGAAGAACAACAACAAGAACTTATTGATGAGGATTAAGGTATAAAATCATGATGAATTTTTTAAGGAAACATAAAGTTGCAATATTTTTAATTACTATTTTAGGCTTTTTTGCAGGAACATTTGTAGGGTTTGGTTCGTATTTATTCGGAGAAAAAACATACTATGATACAGCTGCCGTTGTAAACGGACAAAAAATTCCTTATAAAATATATTATGCATTATACAACAATGCTATTAGTATGATTAAATATTCAAACCAAGATTTAACGGAAGAAATGATTAAAAAAATTCAAAATGATATTATTACAAATTTGGTTAAGGATGAAATAATTTATCAGCAAGCAAACAAATACGGGATAACCGTTTCAGACAATGAACTTGCAGCTGATATACAAAGTTATCCTTATTTCTTAAATGAAAACAACCAGTTTGACAGCAGATATTATTTTCAATTTTTGAACAATATGAGATTATCACCTAAGGAATTTGAAACTTTAAGAAGAAAACAACTTGTATCAAACAAATTACAACTTTTAATAGCATCTTCTGCTAAAGTAAGCGATGCTCAAGAACAATTTATTAAAGAAAACGACAAAGATATTACGGATTCTATGATTTTACAAATAAAACCTAATGAAATATTAAATGACTGGTTTATGCAAGTTCAAGATAATACGGATTATAAAATAACATTAAAAAACAGCTAATTATTTTAAAGTTATTTTAAATTTTTTTAATTCTTTTTTTAATTTAATATACGGCATTCCTACCACAGTGTAATAATCGCCGTATATTTTTTTTACAAAACTATCATCCTTATCCTGAACGGCATAAGCACCTGCTTTATCCATATGTTTACCGAACAAAGTTTGCAATTTTTCATAAGATAGTTTTTGCATTTTTACTTTAGCGATATCATAAAACACATTTTCTTTATTATCACTTAAAATCGCAACTCCGGTATATACCTTATGTAAACTGCCGTTAAGTTCATTTAATATTTGAATTGAATGAGATTTGTTTTTCGGTTTGCCTACGATTTTACCGTTTAAAACAACTATTGTATCCGCACCTATTACAACTGAATTAGGATTTTTTTGTTTTATATCTTTGGCTTTTTGATATGCCAAAGATTTTACTATTGCCGAAGGTCTTTTATGTATTATTTTTTCTTTTTTTTCGCTTGGTAATATTTCAAACGAAAGCCCCCACTTTTTTAAAAGATCTATTCTTCTTGGAGATTTAGATGCTAAAATTATTTTATTTTTTTGTTGCATTTTGGGTATATTGTTTTATCCAATTCAGATAATTTTTTTCTCCATCTAAAATTTCATAATAAACAATTTCAGGCACTTCATACGGATGAACACTCTTTACTCGGTTAACGATTTCTTCAAAATTCTTCTTTACTGTTTTGCATATAAGTAAATCTTCATTACATTTACATATATTGTCTTTCCACCAATAAACAGATTTTATTTTAGTGATAACATTGATACAAGATACTAACTTTAAACTTAATAAAGTTTTTACAATTGTATCGGTAACTTTTTTATTAGGAGAGGTTATGGTAACTGTTATATATTTCATTAAAATGTTATTTTAAGTCTAAAACATCTTGCATATCATAAAGACCGGCAGATTTATCCGCAATCCATTTTGCTGCTTTTAATGCACCTGCTACAAGGCATGCTCTTGACGTTGCTTTATGAGAAACTTCTATTACTTCACCTTCACTTGCAAAATATACTTTATGGTCTCCGCAAACATCACCACAACGAACGGCATGAATTCCTATTTCACCTTGTTTCCTTAAAGCTTGTGCTCCGTGCCTGCCATATATTGCTACATCTTTTAGACTCTTATTATGACCTGCAGCAACCGCTTCGGCAAGCCTTATTGCCGTTCCGGAAGGAGAATCTTTTTTCTTGTTATGATGAATTTCAACTATTTCAACATCATAATCGGGAATTTTTTTTGCAATATTTTCAACCGTATTAAGCAAAAGATTTATTCCTGTTGACATATTAGGTGCAAAAACTATTGAAATTTTTTCGGATGCTTTTTTTAATACTTCTTTATTTTCATCCGTTAAACCGGTTGTTCCTATAACCAATTTTGCATTTTTTTTAAGAGCAACTTCAACATTTTTCATTGTGTTTGATGCAATTGTAAAATCTATTATTATATCGCCGGTATTTACTACCTGATCCATATCACCCGATTTTACTATTAAGGGATTTTTGTTTCCTATTACAGGGCTTGAATCTATTTCCGTTCCTGCAATAATATCAAAATCTTTATCTTGTTTTGCCCTATTTATTATGGCACTGCCCATTCTTCCACATGCACCACAAACTATTATGTTAACCATTTTATACTCCTAAATTTGCTTTGCAAATTTTTGATAAATAATTAGTTTTTTGCAAAGCAAAAAACACACTAATTATACATTTTACATTCTACATTATACATTAAATCAAATTGTAGCTCTTTAATGTTTTCTTTAAACTTTCTTTATGTTCATCAGATAATGAGCACATAGGTAGCCTCATTTCATCGGAACATATTCCCATCATAGCCATTGCAGCTTTTACCGGAATAGGATTTGTTTCTATAAACATTGCCTTTACCAAAGGTAACCACTTTATAGCTATTTCGTTTGCTTTATCAAAATCTTTTTTTAACATTGCATTAACTAAATCTGCAACAACTTTAGGACATATATTTGACAATACAGAAATAACTCCTGTTCCACCTATAGCCATTATAGGGACAGTTAAAGCATCATCACCTGAAATCAAATCCATATCAGGTGCAAGCATTCTTATTTGCATCATTTGGTCAAGCGAACCTGAAGCTTCTTTTACCGCGACTATATTTTTGCAATCTTTTGCGAGCTGAGCTATCGTTTTAGGTTCAATATTTACAGCAGATCTTCCTTGAATGTTATATAACACAACAGGGATATTTATTGCAGCTGCCACTTCCTTATAATGAAGATATAACCCTTTTTGTGTAGGCTTGTTATAGTAAGGTGCAACAAGTAATACACCATCACAACCTACTTCTTGTGCATGTTTTGATAATCTTATTGCTTCCGCGGTTGAATTTGATCCGGTTCCTGCAATGACTTTTAATTTACCTTTTGAAAATTCTACCGCTTTTTGTATAACTTCATCATGTTCCTGATGAGATAAAGTTGCAGATTCGCCCGTAGAGCCACAAGGAATTATACCTGTAATACCGGCTTCTATCTGCATTTCAATAATTTTTTTGTAAGCATCGTAATCTACTTTATTATTTTTTAAAGGTGTTACTACTGCTGTAAAACTTCCTGAAAACATAAAATCTCCTTAAAACTACAATGTATAATTTACAATGTATAATGTACAATGAATGTATCCTTACGGATTAATTGTCAATTTATTTTTTGATAAAGCAAAAAATCTAAGAAATAACAAAAATGCTTTGCATTTTTACCGACATTATACATTTTACATTATACATTCTACATTAAAAAATTCAGCTATCTACTATTTTGTTTCTTTTGCCATTAAATCTTCTATTGTTTCAGCTTTTCTTATTACCGTTGCTTTAGAACCTTTAACGAGAACTTCCGCTCCCCTTATTCTTGAATTATACTGGCAAGCCATAGCTCTGCCGTAAGCACCTGCACATTCTACGGCTATAAAATCACCTTGTTCAAGTATCGGAAACTTTCTGCCTTTTGCAATAAAATCACTCGATTCGCATACAGGACCTACAATATCCGTAACCACTTGTTTCTTAGATGTCTTTTTAACAGGCAATATTTCATGATAAGCTTCATATAATGCCGGTCTTATTAAATCTGTCATTGCCAAATTTGTAATTATAAAGTTTTTGCTACCTGTTTTTTTTCTATAAATAACTTCACCCACCAATATACCGGTATCACCTATTATTGATCTTCCCGGCTCAACTATAATTGTTTTATCTTTATATTTTGAATAAACGGACATAACCTGTTTTTTTAACTCTACCGGTTTTTGCGGTTTATCGGTTTTTATATATTTTATTCCAAGCCCACCACCGATATCAATATATTTTATTTTTATATCGTTTGCTTCCAATTTGTCTATAAGTTTAGCAATTTTTAATGCAGCCATTTTAAAAGGAGCAACTTCCAAAATTTGTGAACCTATATGACTGTCAACACCAACAATTTCTATATTTTTCATTTTAGAAACTTTCATATAAATATCAAAAGCATCTTCGTACATAATACCGAATTTATTGCCGTGTTTTCCCGTAGTTATATATTTATGTGTATGTGCATCAACATTAGGGTTTACCCTAAAAGAAACTCTTGCTTTCTTTTTAAGTTTTCCTGCAATTTTATTTATTTGTTCAACTTCTTCAAAAGATTCACAATTAAACATTAAAATATCACTTTTTAAAGCGAACTCTATTTCTTGTATAGTTTTACCTACGCCGGAATAAACTATTTTTTTTGCAGGAATTCCTGCTTTTAATGCTCTGTGTAGTTCACCACCGGAAACAATATCGGCACCGCACCCAAGTTTTGCCAAAAATTTTAATATACTATGATTAGAGTTCGCCTTCATCGCATAGCAGATAATATTTCGAACATTTTTAAAACCATCTTTATACGCTTTAAAATTATCTTCTATTTTTGTTTGGGAATAAACATAAAGTGGTGTACCATATTTTTTTGCAAGTTTGGTAAGAGATACGTTTTCTATATAAAGTTCATTTTTTAAATATCTTAACATCTTTTTGCTCCTAATTTGATACCAATATATATTTTAAAATGGTATCAAAATAGGCTCTATGTGTCAACATAAACCGAATATAATTTTATAAATCTATTAATGTTGTTTTATTATCTATTAACTGTTTTTAGCCTCTGCCAATTCTTTATATTAAAATTTTACTACTATCAATTTTAATTATGCTGCAATTGCCAAATTATCTATTAACTGTTTTATTTCATCCAAAGCATCACCTATATTTGAATAACCTGCTCCCCAACCTGTATTAAAAATATTTATACCGTCTTTCAAATCATCTGTAAGACCGACATCATATAATTGTTCTTTTGTAACATTGTGTTCTACAAATTTTTTATAAACTGCGGTCTTATCCAAATTATATCTTGTTGAAAGTTCATTTATTAAATTCGTTCCTTCATCGCCATATTTTGTTTTTATTTGATTTTCTATACTATTGCTATTGTTGTTGCTTTCACCTAACACATTATTGTTAGTTGTTTCACTATTTACCAATTTCTTTATTGCTGCTAAAGCTTTTTTTATGTTGTTACTTGATGTCCACGGATCACTAAAAACATCGAAATTTCTTTCTATTTGATGTGATATAAGATAAGCATCATTTTCCATCTGTTTTTTTGTTACCCCATTATTTACAAATGCATTATAAACTGTTGTTTTACTTAACTTGTATTTGCTGGAAATTTTGTTTATTAAATCCATTCCGCTATGTCCATATTTTGAATAAATTTTATATGTTAAATTATTTTTTAAAGCACTTTTTATCGGAGAAAAAACACCCTTTGTTTGTCTCATTAGAGCATCTATACTAAATTTTTCTATAGAAATATCATGAAGTGCAAAATATGCTTCCGTAAAAAGTGCGTTCTTAGCGGAATTACTTTTGTTGCTTTTTAAAATATTATTAATTACCGCTTTTGCTTTGGTTAACCATGTCTTTGCAAAACTGCTTAAATTCTTAGTTTTTAAAAGTTTATTTACTTTTGATACTGCCATTTTATAATTATTAGATCTCTTAATTTCTATCTGTTTTATTTGTTTTGAATCTGTAGTTATTGACATTGTTCCGTTATAAACAAATCTATATTTAATAACTCCGCTTGTTGAATTATAATATACAGGTTTTCTTACTGTTCTTCCTGATGCTGTTTTGCCTTTTGCACTTTTGCCTTGTAAAAATTTCTTAAATTCTTTAGCCGTATAAACTACTTTATTCCCTCCATTTGACAATACATCATACACTGCATATTTACCGTTTTTTTGTCTTACTACGGTTATTGCATGTCCGTCAACAGGGCTTCCGCTTCTATTCAAGCAAGTTACACCCAACAAAGCCTTCTGCCCTGCTTTTAAATTACTCATAAATTCTTTTATAGTAATATTACCGCAATATTCCGCTTTTTTACCGTTTTTGGCAAGAACTGTTTCCATAGAAGCATATCCTACTACAACTCTTTCGTTTTTATGTAACCTTACAAAATCTTTCGCAGCCGCTGCTATATCTGCCGCTAAATTTTGTACCGCTGAAAATTTGTTACTTATCCCCAAATATTTTGATACCGCAAGTGATGCACAACAAGTAAGCCTTACTCCTCTTCTTACAATTTTTATCAATGTCGGAGCTACTTTTTTCATATCCTTTTTTGTTACTCCGTATCTTACAAATTGCTTATATACGGTTTTTAATTTTAAACCTAACCTACTTGCAACTGCTTTTAATGCAGTTAATCCTTTTTTAGTGTATTTTTTTATTATTTGACTCGTTAAACTAACCTTCTTCGTTGCTTTCGGTTTTGTTGTTGTAGCTTTAGGTTTAACACTTGTCGGAGCATTTTTATTATCTACCAACTTCTTTATTGCTGCCATAGAATTATTTACACTACTGTATGCATACTGCCAACTAAAAAAGTCACCATCCTTTAAACTATATACTATAGAATCATATATAAGGTCCATTTGGCTTTTTGTAACTTTGTTATTTACAAATATGTTGTATACAGTACTTTGACTCAAATTGAATTTTTTTGCAATTGCACTTATTGCTTTTATTCCACCTTCGCCATATTTGTTATACATCTTATATGTTAAATTATTTTTTAAAATACTTTTAAGTGGTGCAAAGAATTTATAAAAATTTGATGTAGAACTTTTAATTACAGATAACAATGTTGCCCCTGCTTTTTTAACATCTCCCAATAAATAATTGGCTGTCCACATGGAAAAATATTTATCACTGTTCGATTTACTGCTATTCAATACATTCTTAATCATCGTTTTTGCTTTGATTAACCATGTTTTTACCAAACTATTTAAGCCTTTTTTCTTCAAAAGGTTATTTATAATTGATATATTTTGATTATATTCATCTCTTGTATCAGAGCCTACAATTTTACTTGAATTACCATAAATACGCATTGTTCCATTATTTACAAATTTATAACTCAAACCGCCATATACAGATGCTAAATATTTCTTCTTTGTTATTTTTCTTCCCGATGTTGTTCTTCCTGTTGCACTCTTACCGGCCAATAATCTTTTAATCTGAGCTTTTGTATATACAACTTTATTACCACCGTTTATTAATACATCATATACACCG
>JAEEGL010360527.1_pt1 | contig 13197 bp, 13 predicted proteins | sample 9134231 | NCBI WGS metagenome assembly JAEEGL01 (sample SAMN16246548, study PRJNA631951) | gut metagenome | biome: gut microbiome; feature: rumen; material: fiber-attached | host: Bos | place: Iran: Karaj | collected 2018-10
CGTCTTGCGGGCATAAATAAAGAATAACTTCCGTTGGAAACGTATTTCATATAACCGCCGCGAATCATCTGAGAATGACTTTCAATAACACAATCCTTCGGAGCTTCTTTAAGACGTTCTCCGAGTAATTTGCTGACAAGCATTTTTAAACCTTCCTTAAATAACAATAAATCTAAGGGATTGTATCATTTTTAAGGCATTTTGTCAAGGTCCGCAAGCTCAAAAAACCGACGCAGAAGGCATTACTTGATTTTTTAATAGAAAGATGTTATACTAATATGAATTTGTATGTTTTCAATTTGGAGTGAAATATAATGAATTCTGACAAAAAAAGTTTTATAGCAATAGACATCGGCGCTTCAAGCGGGCGCCACATTTATGCCGAATTTAAAGAAGGCAAATTAACGGCTAAAGAGATATACCGTTTCCCGAACGGGGTAAAAGAAAAAAACGGACGTCTCTGCTGGGACGTCGATTCACTTATAGATAACGTTATTAACGGTCTTCGCGAGGCTCATAACAAAGGGCTTGACTCCGAATACGTCGCAATTGATACTTTCGGAGTCGATTACGTTCTTTTGAATAAGAATAACGAGCCTGTTTCGGACTTCGTATCGTACCGCGACCACAGAACAGACAATTATGAAAACGACATAACCGAAAAAATCAGTTTCCGCGACGCTTATGAAATCGCCGGAATTCAAAAGATGGCAATCAATACCGTCAATCAGCTTGCGGCACAGTTTAAAGCCAATCCGGAAGAATTTGAAAAAGCAGACAAACTGGTTTTCATACCGGATTACCTGAATTTTGTTCTGACGGGTAAAGTTCACTGTGAATACACCGACGCGTCAACGTCAGGTCTTCTCGACGCCAGGACGCGTGACTGGTCTGACAAACTTATATCTGCGCTCGGTCTGCCGAAAAAAATATTTATGAAGCCGGAACTTCCGGGCAAAATAATAGGACCCGTGACGGACAAAATAAAAGATCTGATCGGATTTTGTCCCGAAGTCGTTCTTATAGCCGGACATGATACAGGTTCGGCGGTTCTGAGCGTTCCCGACCGCAATTCAATCTATATTTCCTGCGGTACGTGGTCGCTTATCGGTATTTCCGCAGACAGCCCGATAATTTCCGACGAAGCCTTCAACGAGAATTTTACAAATGAAGGCGGCTTTTTCGGAGACATCAGATTTTTACGCAATATAACCGGCCTTTGGATAATTCAATCGCTCAAAAAAGAAAGCGGTCTGTCTTACGACGAAATAATGAATCTCGCAAAAGAAAACGTTTCGACACTGCTGAGAATAGATATTAACCATCCCGACTTCCTTTCACCGTCTTCGATGGAGGAAGCGATAGCTTCGCACCTTCCCGAAGGAACGACTGCCGGAGAAACTTACGCCGCGATTTACCTTTCTTTGGCGGAGAGTTATAATCGCGCCGCCGAAGGACTCGAAAGAGTATGTAAAAAAACCTTCGACAAAATCGTTTTAATGGGAGGAGGCGTACGGGATCCCCTTCTCTGCGAACTGACGGAAAAAGCGACAGGCAAGACCCTGATAAAAGGATCGCCCGAAGCAACCGCGCTCGGAAATCTCGCAGGACAGCTTATCGCTTCAGACACAGTAAAGAATCAAGAAGAAATCAACGAAATACTTCAAAGCGCTGAATTTATAAAATAAAGTTTGAAAAAAATCAAGAGGTTAAATATGGCAGACAGAGAATACGCTCTCGCAAAAGAAAAGTACAGTACCGTCGGTATCGACACCGACAAGGCAATTTCAAAGCTCAAGGACATAAGTATTTCCATTCATTGCTGGCAAGGAGACGACGTAACCGGTTTCGACAGTAAGGAAGCTTTGTCAGGCGGTATCCAGACGACCGGCAACTACCCCGGGAAAGCAACGACTCCGGAAGAACTCATGAACGACATAAGGTTCGTTTTTTCTCTGACCGGAGGAAAAAAGAAGCTGAATCTTCACGCTTCTTACGCTATATTCGAAAACGGAGAATTCGCAGACAGAAACAAGCTCGAGCCGAAGCACTTTTCAAAATGGGTTGAATTTGCCAAAGAACTCGGGGTCGGAATCGATTTCAACCCGACGTATTTTTCACATCCGATGGCAAAATCCGGGCTGACCCTTTCGTCGCCGGATGAAAAAGTCAGAGAATTCTGGATCGAGCACACCGTGGCCTGCCTGAAAATTTCAGAATATTTTGCAGAAGAAACAGGTATCCCGTGCGTGATGAACATATGGATCCCTGACGGATACAAAGACACTCCCGCGGACAGAAAAACTCCCCGCGAACGCTTTAAAGAGTCCCTTGACAAGGCGTTTTCGCTTTATAAATACGACAGAAATAAAGTATACGTTACCATCGAATCAAAAGTATTCGGAATAGGCGTCGAATCGTACACCGTGGGCTCTGCGGAATTCACTCTGTGCTATGCAATGTCTCGCGGTCTCGTTCCGCTTATGGACAACGGTCACTATCACCCGACCGAAGTCGTTTCCGACAAGATCTCTTCTCTTCTTAACTTTTTCCCTAAAATCGCGCTTCATATAACCAGAGGCGTCAGATGGGACTCCGACCACGTCGTAAGATTTGACGACGAAACACGTGAAATAGCAAAGGAAATCGTTGCAGGCGGAAACGCGGACAACGTTCTGATAGCGCTTGATTACTTCGACGCTTCAATAAACAGGACTGCCGCGTGGATAATGGGAATAGAAAACCTTCAGAAAGCACTGCTTGAGGCCCTCCTCACTCCGCACGAAGAAATGAAAAAACTTCAGAACGAAGGCAGATTTACCGAACTGTTCGCACTTCAGGAAAAAATGAAGTTAATGCCTCTAGGCGCTGTTTACGAAGAATTCCTGCGTTCTGAAGGAAAACCCCTGGATTATATAACAGAAATATTGAAATATGAAAAGGACGTTCTCTTTAAGAGATAACGGTAGAAACCGAAATGAAAGTAATTGATTCTGATTTTGTTAAAAAATTCATTAAACTTGCCGACGACGGAAACAAAATGGGCTGGCATGAAAGAAACGGCGGAAATCTTTCCTACAGGATTCCGGAAGAAGAAATCGCCCCGTTCCACAACAAGCTCAACTATTCCGGAGAATGGATCGACATAGGAACGTCTGTACCGGAACTCGGCGGAATGCATTTTATAGTTTCCGGCTCCGGTAAATATATGAGCAATATGCTTGCAGATCCGGAAAATAACTGCGCTATAATAGAGCTTTCGGGAGAAGGAAGAAAATACCGAATTCTCTGGGGACTCAAATCAGGAGGAAGACCCACTTCAGAGCTTCCGACCCATCTTATGAATCACGAAGTAAAAATGGTAGCTACAGGCGGAGAACACAGGGTGATATATCACTGCCATCCGGCGAATCTTATCGCAATGACCTTCATTCTTCCTCTCGAAGATAAAATATTCACACACGAGCTCTGGGAAATGATGACCGAGTGCCCGATTATTTTTCCGAACGGGCTCGGCGTAGTAAAATGGATGGTTCCCGGCGGCCGTGATATCGCCGTAGTCACGTCTGAAAAAATGAAAAAATACGACGCCGTTATCTGGGCACATCACGGATTGTTCTGCTCTGCCCCGGATTTTGACCTCGCTTTCGGACTTGCTCACACTATCGAAAAAGCCGCCGAGATATTCATCAAGGTCCGCTCCGTTACCGATACAAAACGTCAGACTATCACCGATCCGGATTTTCTGAAGCTTGCTGAAGCATTCAAGATCAAACTCAACAATGACTTCATAGACCTTCCGACACTTGACATGTAAAAACTTATAGTTTATAATAAGTTATTCTAGAATAAAAGGATTTTTATGAAAAGATTTTTTTCCTTAATACTTCTTGTGACGCTCGTTATTTCGCTTGTTTCCTGCGCATGCGACAAAATAGACAACCGTCCGCTTCCCGGTACAACTGCAAACACTGTATCTACAGATAATCCGGACAGCAAATCAACAGCGTCCACAAACGCTGCCGCTCCGAAGACGGACGTTCCTCCGACTACAGACGAAAAGCCTCCCGTATCTTCTACCGAGGCTAAAGATAAAACGGACGCTCCGGCAACAACAGAAGCTCCGGTCATAGTCGAGCCTGACAAAACCGAGCTGACTGAAAACGCAGTCGCTCTCGTTGGCGAATGGAAATATGACCGAAATATGGCAAGCGTGCTGAACGACCAGCTTGTGAATACTGAAGCAGATACGGATCTGTCGATAGTAAAGACGGACAGTTTTATCGTCACTTACGTTCTTTCGCTGAATTCAGACAAGACCGCTTCTCTTAAAATCGACAGGACTTCCGTTGAAAAAGCTCTTGACTCATATATTGTCCTGATGAAAGAGAAACTCACGACCTATATGACGAGAAAATTCAACGAAACTTTAAAGAAATACAACATTACCGATATGACTCCGGATCAACTGCTCGCTTCTCAGAACAGCGAATATACGACAGTAAAGGATTGGTGCAGCGCAACAATCGATGAAACCGTTGACAAAAAAGCGATCGTAGACTCGTTCATGGCAGAAACCAACGGGTATTTCAATGCGAACGACAGCCGTATTTTCTTCTATAGCGAAGAATATTCAGAAGACAGATATGCCGAATATTCTCTGTCCGGAAACACCCTGACGTTAAAATCCGTTTCAGAATCATACAGTAAAGAATGGGGAGAACTTCTTCCCGCGACGCTTTCAAAATAAAACAAGTTAACGTAAAACCGCTCCGGTGAAAAAGCCGAAGCGGTTTTTTAAAAATAAGGCGAATTATTGTTGACTATGACGCAGATAAATGCTATAATTATTTGTTATGAAAAGAAAAGGATTCATATAAATGATTGAACTTAAAAATATATCGTTTACCGTCAATTCGGACGGCAATAACAAAACAATTCTTGAAAACATCAATTTCAAAGCAGATGACGGTAAATTTATCGTAATTACCGGCCCGAACGGAAGCGGAAAGTCCACACTTGCAAAAATCATAGTCGGTATAGAAAATCCGACCGGCGGAAAGATACTGTTCAACGGAACCGATATCACTTCTTATTCGATTACAGACCGCGCAAAACTCGGCGTTGGGTTCGCATTTCAGCAGCCTGTAAAATTCAAAGGAATTTCCGTGCTTGATCTCCTCAGAATCTCAACAGGCAAGCAGCTTTCGATATCGAACGCATGCGATTACCTGTCTGAAGTCGGATTATGCGCGAGAGATTACATAAACCGTGAAGTGAATGCCAGTCTTTCCGGCGGAGAACTCAAAAGAATAGAGATAGCGACAGTCATTGCAAGAAATCCTTCCCTCTCGATTTTCGATGAGCCGGAGGCGGGGATAGACCTGTGGAGCTTCAAAAATCTTATAACCGTTTTTGAAAAAATGCGGGAAAGAAACAATTCGGGTACAATTATCGTCATCTCTCATCAGGAAAGAATCCTCTCAATTGCTGACGAAATAATCGTTCTGAACGAAAAAACGATTGCAAGACACGGCACGCGTGAAGAGATCCTTCCCGAAATACTCGGTACCTCCGCGGCAGTCGGAAGCTGTACCGTTCTTGAGGAGGACAAAAAATGATCGACGATATTCAAAGAAAACTTCTTATAGAAATAGCGGATCTCCACAAAACGCCCGAAGGCGCTTACAACATCCGCGCAAACGGCAAACTGGAATCAAGAAACACAACAGCGAACATAGACATTATTTCAAAACCCGAGGGAAACGGAATCGACATTAAAATCAAAGACAATACTGTAAATGAAAGCGTTCACATTCCCGTTGTTCTGAGTGAGAGCGGTCTCAAAGAAACGGTTTACAATGATTTTTACATCGGAAACAACTGCGACGTCGTTATCGTCGCGGGATGCGGTATAGACAATTGCGGCAAGCAGGATTCTGAACACGACGGCATTCACCGTTTCTTCGTCGGAGAAAACTCCAAGGTTAAATACGTTGAAAAGCACTACGGCTCAGGAAACGGCGACGGAAAACGCATCCTGAACCCAGGAACCGAAGTCACTCTCGGCAAAAACTCCCTGATGGAAATGGAAATGGTCCAGATAAAAGGAGTAGACTCAACCGAGAGAAGAACGGTTGCCGATCTCGATGAAGGAGCGAAACTGGTCGTTCGCGAACGTCTTATGACTCACGGCGAACAATCCGCAACGAGTTATTATCACGTAAATCTTAACGGGAAAGGTTCCAGCGCTGACGTTGTTTCAAGATCGGTAGCCAGAGACAGTTCTTTCCAGAAATTCGATTCCCGAATCACGGGAAACGCACCGTGTAACGGACACACCGAATGCGACGCAATCATTATGGATAAGGCAAAGATCCTTGCGATACCTCAGCTTGAAGCCAACGATATAGATTCGGCTTTGATCCACGAGGCGGCAATCGGAAAAATCGCCGGCGAACAAATAATGAAGCTGATGACGCTGGGTCTGACCGAAGCAGAAGCCGAAGAAAAGATAATCAGCGGATTCCTGAACTGACTGATTTCCCGATTTTGAGGATATTATGAGAAAAACAACACTGATAATTCTCTTTTTGACCGCAGTCCTGACGTTTACGGTTTCCTGCGCTTCCGCTTATACAGGCCCGGAAACCACTGATGCGGTAAAAACCTCACCGGTTATAACGGAAGACACCACTATCCCTCCGCCTATGACAAGACCGGAAAATGAACTCGAAATAACTCTTCAGATCCTTGCGAAAGGCGAAGGATTCGTCATTGCGACTGACGGTGAATTTTATTACAGAATCACGACGTCTTCATTCGAATTGAATTACGCGAGATTCGCGTCCATAACCGTTATCTACAGAAACGATGACCTGATACCTGCAAGCGAACCGTATTCGGACAATTTTTTCCCGGAAGAGATCGTTATCGATTACATTATTGATTCACCGGTAAAACTGACTCTCCTCGGAGAATAAACAAAAATAATTATTTTACAGATACTATTAAAAGGAAGAAAGCATATGAAACCCGGAAAAGCAATTGCATTCTACGTATTGATGGGACTTGTCGCAGTGCTTGTGATAGTTGCCGTAAGCTCGACAATCATCGCAGGCGGTATCAATTTTGATATTTTCAAAAAAACCGAAAGCACCGACGGTACAGACACAAACAAAACCGTTCCTTTGTCGAGCGGGGATATCATTACAACTGATAAAAATCACTCATCGACCGAAGGATCCAAAAAAACTACCGATAAGATTATAACTACCGAGCCAAAGCCGAAAGACAATTACACCGTCGTCCCGATAGTTACGTCCGACACCACGTCGGTCATGACGTTCGACAGCAAATCGGATAAGTTCAATTCCGATGAAATTGCAGGTTTTATCTCAAATTATAAACCGACGGTATGGTGCACGACCGGAATTACAGCTGAAAGACTTGAAAAACTCATCGCCGTCGTAAAAGATTACAACGCGATCGGTATCGCAAGCGAAAAAACGAGCGGCGTTTATAACGCGATTTTTTACGATCCGCAGAGACTTGACGTGTACAAATCCGAGACGGTCTGGCTTTCTTCCACTCCGGGTGAAGTGTCCAAGCATCCGTCTGCAGAAACTTACGACATATGCACGTACGCTTTATTTACCGAAAAAGAAAGCGGCAAACAGTTCGCTGTATTCTGCGCCAATCTTGACAAAAACGAAACGGCCAGATCAAGGCAGCTTACTTTCCTTTACAAAAAATATCAGTGCTATATCGATTACTTCCCGACGGTCGTTGCCGGAAACTTCAGATTCTCGGGCGACGAGACGAATTATAACGCTCTTACGCACGCCGGAAGACTTACCGACTGCGAGGCTTCTCTCGGAGCGAGAGACGATATAGTGTTCTCAAGCTGCTTCAAGACCAATTTTGCAGGCGACGTTTCTTACACCGGAAACAGCACGACAGGAAAATATTACGATCTTTCATTTACCGCTACCCAGTACACGATGGACTTTTCAAAGCCGAGAATTGCTCTCACGTTTGACGACGGGCCGAGCCTAGATGCTTCTAAAACTCAAAGATATACGAGCGCAGTTATAGAAGCTCTTAAGGAGTATGACGCAAAAGCAACGTTCTTCGTCCTCGGAAATTGCATTGAGAACTGCGGTCAGACAGGGCTTGATCTCGTAAATCAGGAACGCAGTCTCGGATACGAAATAGGAAACCACACGTGGAATCACGAAACGTGGACTAAAATAACCGCAGATAAGCTTATGGAAGTTCTCGGAAAAACCGATGAAAAGGTCAAAGAGGCGACCGGAGGAATCGGAACGACTCTTCTCCGCCCGCCCGGAGGAACGTGGGGCACCAAAGCTCCGATCGACCTTCCCGTTATCTACTGGTGGACAGATACCAACGATTGGAATAACAAATTTTATCTCAACAAAGAAAAAACCGAATATAGGACTAGAACATCTGAAGACGTTTTTAATAGTATTAAAAGCGACGCAAAACACGGCATAATTGTTTTACAACACGACATACAACCCAGAACAATCAAAATCGTCGATAAAATCGTCGAATGGCTCGATTCTCAGGGATTCCAGATGGTCACGATTTCCGAACTTTATGAATTCGACAATATTGAAATGGACTGCAATCACGTTTATTTCTCAACGACAAGCATGAGAGAAAGAGGAAATTAATAAAAAGGGAGAGAGACCTGACGGTCTTCCCTCCCTTTTTAATGAAGAAAATGAATTATTATATAGCAGACACACATTTTTACGACAAAAAATGTCTCGGTTTTGACGGCAGACCGTTTGCTTCCGTCGAATCGATGAATGAAACTATCATCAAAAACTGGAATAAAACCGTAAAATCCGACGATACCGTTTATCTCGTAGGAGATTTTTCGTATGGAAACGGAGCCGATATCGTTTCTACAGCTCAGAGATTGAGCGGTCATAAGATCCTGATAAAAGGAAACCACGACAACGACGTAAACCTTAAATATGTTTTTGAAGAGATTCACGACTATCTTGAGGTCATAACATCCGAAGGACTGGTCATCCTTTCGCATTATCCGATAGCATCCTTCAGAGAAATGCAAAAGCCGGGAACCGTTCATATTTACGGTCACGTTCACAACTCATACGAGGCAAAAATCTGCGCGGACATTTACGCAAAACTGAATAAAATTAAAAATTACAACATCGAAGCGTACAACGTCGGAGTAATGCAGCCTTATATGAATTATACTCCGAGGACGATTGAGGAACTGCGTTCGCTCACGATGAAATTCCCTCTTGATTTTTCGCATTAAAAACAAAAAGCCATCGGCAGATGGCTTTTTTATTATTTACATAATTTCTGTTACCCATTCATAATTGAACACCGCGAGATAATCCGTCGTCCCTCCCTTGTCTTCATAAATGACGTAAATCAATTTTCGTTCATTGTCAACGGCAACGTCAGAATACCCTCCGCGGTCTTTATCTATAACTCTGCTTACGGGGTAAGTATGACCGTCATCGGTGCTTATTCTTACGGTAACGTTTTTTCTTTCCGTTTTTGAATCGCAATTCACAAAAATAAGAGAGTAAGGTTTTTCGCCGTCACTGTATGAAGCAACAGAGCCGAAACATATCGGATCAGGCAAATTATAATCAGGCATAAACTGCATCCATCCCGAATAACCGTTTGCGCTGTACGCCCGGGCACGGTTGAATCCTGCGTTTCTGATATTCAGATAAACGTTTCCGTCCGAAGTCAACGCCGCAACGGTTTCGTTCGGATTTATCACGTCGGAACGGGTTTTAAGTATTTCCCCGATTGCCCACGTTTCTCCGTTGTCTTTGCTGTAAAAAGTGCTCAAAACACTCGGGAAATGCGATCTGACCGGCGCTTCGTAATACTTCGGAACCATCCAGACAGGGATTATAAGCGTTCCGTCTTTCGCGGTTATTCCGTGTCCGGGGCCGAAGGCAAAAACGTTGTGATAGAAAGGCATTGAAAAATCGCTTATATCGATCGGAGCACTCCAGGTGATCCCGTCGTCATCGCTGTACCTGGTCAGTATCCTTCCTCCGCAAACTGAGTAATCTTCACAATAAAGAAAATGTATTCTCCCGCTGCGATCTTCAAGCATAACGGGATTGTTTACGGTATTGTGCTCTTCGCTTCCCTGCGCAAGTACAATCGGCTCTGAAAACGTTTTTCCGCAGTCCCCGGAACGCTGAAGAATAATATCCATCATCGCCCAGTCGCTTAAAGAACGTCTTGCTTCACAATAAATCAATACAGTTCCTTTTGACGTGACAATTATCCCGGGAATACGGTGGTTCGTATACTTTTCCGTCGGACGCCAGACGTCATAACGGTGAAAAAGCGGTTCGTTCATATCGACTCCACGTCAAACAAAATCAACCTGCCTTGGCAGCTTTTTTTGCTTTTGATTTTTGAATAGCAAAATAAATTCCGTAGAAAACGGCGATATAAGCAAAAAACATAAGAACAACTATTATGGGATAAAGGATCTGATTGCCTTTTACAAGACTGTATACTATTTCGTAAGGTGTCCCGTCGCTTCTCATAAGGAACATATAATTGTAATCTATCAGCTTGTTTGCAATATAAGCGAGGATGCAGAACACCGAGATAATTGAAAACGTAATCGGCATATTTTTCTTTTTTAACTTTACCATTCCGGAAACGCCGAGGTAAATCGAAGCAAATCCGGAAATACAGTGAGTTACGCCGGAAACAACGTTATCGAATCCAAGGACGGGATACGAACCGTAATTCTGACCCGCGCCATAGGTTCCCAGAACGGCTCCGAGCACGCCGAAAACAAATACGAAATCGATTGCAGCTTCCTTGACTCTTCCCTTTGAAAAAGCCGCAAGCGGAATGGAAATCAATTGAATGCTGCAAAGGAAAAGCGGAAGATTGTAGATCCAATCCATAGGATTGTGACTTCTGAAACAGAAAAGTACTATTTTGAACAGTTCGATACTGTCAATTAGAATTGCAGACCAAATGAGAACTTTATTCTTTTCTTTTTCGCTTTTGTTTTTGTTTTTTATTCCGATAACTATTGCAAGAAAGACCATTACGGCAATCAGGCTTGTAACAAAAACCAGATGCTGCCACGACATATAACCCTCGGGTTCTCTCTGATATCCCCCGAATCCAAAAAATTCTTTCAACATTTTTCCCTCTTTTTATTAAATAATGCAACAACCTTCAACATTATAACATATATATACCGTTTTATCAATACTATCTTAAAAACAAGCAAAAAGAGCAGGAAAAGTTCTTAATACGTTCCATTCACTGTCATATTCCACAACTTTATCGCAACCTAAATAAGGTACCGGAAAATCGCCTTGAATGTTTTTTATTGTAAAATCGCCATAATTATGATAAAGTATATATGTGACAAAAGCCAAGGATTTATTATAATACTTATACAACGCTCAAATCCAAATTCGTAAAAATAAGCAAATGAGTACTCTTTTCAGGCATAACATACGTACAATTTAATTTGATGATAAATCATCCGCTTAACATAAAAGTATATAAAGGAGAATATGAAATGAGCAAGGTATTACTTATTAACGGCAGTCCTAATCTTAACGGCTGCACTGCGGAAGCCCTTAAAGAAATGATTTCCGTTTTTGATTCGGAAGAAATCGGATCAGAACTTATTAACATCGGAGGCAAATCTGTCCGCGGATGTATTTCCTGCGGAAAGTGCGAAGAAAAAGGAAAATGTGTTTTTGATGACATCGTCAACGAAACCGCTCCAAAGTTCAAAGAAGCGGACGGCCTCGTCATTGGAAGTCCCGTATATTACGGTTCGCCGAACGGCACCCTTCTCTCTTTTCTTGACCGCCTGTTTTATTCCACTCCGTTTTCAAAGCATTTCAAGGTCGGAGCAGCAGTTGTTTCATGCCGCAGAGGAGGCAACAGCGCGAGTTTTGACGTTCTGAATAAATATTTTACGATAAGCAGTATGCCCATCGCATCGTCCACGTATTGGAATCAGGTACACGGCTTCACTGCTGAGGACGTCAAAAAGGACCTTGAGGGGCTTCAGACTATGCGCAATCTTGCACGCAATATGGCGTTTATGATCAAAGCTTTCTCTTACGCAAAAGAAAAATACGGGCTTCCGGAACTTGAACGAAAAGCATTTACAAGTTTTCCGGACGGGAAATGAGGAAATTTATGAAACAAGCCATTTGTATTTTATTGATTTTTCTGATGAGTTTTTCTGCAGTCACAGGATGTACGTCCGGAACGCCGAACAATACGACGCAGGATAAAACTGCTTCGCACTCAGGTGTAAATGAAAAGTCGGGAGATGAAACAAAAAGCATAGATTCTGACGGCAAAAAAACGAACGCAGACGTGATAGTCGTATATTTTTCCTGCACCGGTAATACGCGGACAATCGCCAAGACAATTCAAAATGAACTGAATGCAGATATTTACGAGATCAAAGCAAAAAATCCGTATACGGAGGACGATATCAAATATTATACCGACTGCCGCGCCGACCGCGAGCAGAAAGATCCGTCCGCAAGGCCGGAGATTGCAGGAGATCTGCCGGATATATCGGGATATAATATTGTGTTCCTGGGTTATCCGATCTGGCACGGACAAGCGCCGAAGATAGTGTACACATTTCTTGAAAGCGTAGATATGAGCGGAAAATTAATTATTCCGTTCTGCACGTCAGGTTCAAGTCCTATAGGATCCAGCGCGACAAATCTTCATCCTTTGACGTCCGACGCAAAGTGGAAAGACGGAAAACGTTTCGCAGCAGAAGCATCAAAAGAAGAAATACAAAGTTGGATCTCCGGACTCGATCTTCAGAATATTAAATAAAAAACCTCTTTGACTGATTCAATTTATTGACTGCTCAAATTACTCAGGATGACCTGTATTTTATAAATCAAATCAGAATCTGAAAATAAATGCTTGTTTTTTGGTTAATAATAATGAGAAAAAAATCTTTTGACAATTTGCTGTTTACCAATCAAATAAAAAAATCAGAACTCACACAAAGTACCGTTTTTGGTACTTTAAATATGCTATAATATAGAAAAAGAGATAATTTATACGTTTTGTGAGGAGCACATTTTATTCTTTTTAACAAAACAAATAGTAATTATTATTTCAATCAAAACA
>JAEEGL010508007.1_pt1 | contig 13197 bp, 7 predicted proteins | sample 9134231 | NCBI WGS metagenome assembly JAEEGL01 (sample SAMN16246548, study PRJNA631951) | gut metagenome | biome: gut microbiome; feature: rumen; material: fiber-attached | host: Bos | place: Iran: Karaj | collected 2018-10
ATATCGGGATGTGCTTTGTTGAATTCGATTACCAGACTGTTAAGATCATAATCATCATAAAGTGATGCCAGAACTATTTCCTTTCTCTCCGTGACATCCTTTCTCATTTTGGGAGTGAGCTTAACAATATCTGATGATTCCGATTCCCCGTCATTAACAACGACATAAAGATCGTCACCGATCTTTGTTATGCAGCTGACACTGCTATCTTTAACATCAACATCTTTAAACTTTAAAATATCCTCCGTACTTCCGTCGGCAGGGTTTAATGAGATGAGCTTGTCATATGTGGCAACGATCATTTTTTCACCATCGAATGCCGCATATCTCATTCCGTCTATATTCTGCGGAATCTGAATATCCTTTTCAAAATTCAAAGTATCGAGATTAATTTTTGAGAGCTTGGGCTGCCAGTCATGGTTTTCATACATGGCATAGACAACTCCGTCTGCAGCGGTGCAGAAATTCTCGATCATCTCTATATCGCCGTTTAAGTTGCTGTCGATGATATTTAAATCTTTATCAAGCCTAAGCAGTGCGAACTTACTTCCGCTGTCGCTCCACGAACTGCAGCTGACAATGATATTTCCGTTATTGTCGGAAATCATATGATCCGGATACGAATCATCGCCTCCGAATAATGAAGAAAAATCTATGGATTCTTTCTTATCAAGCTTACCGGTGCTGTCAAATATGGCGAAATACTGCGAATTTTCATAATCACCGTTTTCATCCTCGGTATACCAGTATGCTGATAATATTGCTGCATATTTTCCGTCATTTAACTTTATCGCATGTGTTAATGTAGTCCCTGAAACGGCCGTTTCTTTGTACTTGTCCGGAATCTGTATGGAATCAACCAGCTCCTCTAATCCCGTAAACTTTATTTCTTCAGTTTTCTTACCTGTCTTGATATCATAATAAACCAGACAGGAGCCCATAGCGTCCCCTTCGGTCTGTTTTACAACGGCCAGTTTATCTCCGACAATCTCAGCGCCATAAAGGTCAAGAACTTCATCGGAACTTCCCTTCTCAAGCGGAATATACTCCGATACATAAATGATCTCATTGGGATCAAGCTCTGCAGTGCTGCTTCCGCCGTTTCCGCCCTGCTTTTCCTTGCCGCAGCCTGTTATCACTGCTAACCCAAGACAGCATACACTTAACATTACCATAGCACGGCGGAGCGCCTTGCCGAATCTGTTTTTACTAAACATTTTTTCCTCCCATATAGGACAAATTCTTTACCTGTTTTCCTGAACATACAGGCCTACTCTGCTCTGTATTATCTTAGCGCATTCATCTACAGTCTTCTGACCACTAAAATAACTCTGGGTCTCCTCATCGATGATACTGAACACTTCATTCTGCTCACCGGGATTTAGTTTTGCCACAGAAAGGATCTCATAGAACTTATCGATTTCCTCCTTAGTAGCATAGTGATATTCATACATATCACCTTCGCCCCAGCCTACACCGGAACCGGTCTTTCCCGTATGCTTTAACTCTTCTTCGATCTTTGCCTTTAACTGCTTCTCATTCGCGGGGAACCCGAATTCGTTCTCTCCATAATCCCGGGTAAGCATAAACTCAATAAACTTCCATGCCGCATCTTTGTTTGGCGAAGTAGAGCAGATCGCATAGGCACCCGTAGGCTGTATCAAAGATGAAGGACTTCCGTCAACTGTAGGGAAGCCAATAAAGTTGGCATTCTTTGCAAAAAGATAATCACTGTATTCCTGAACGCTCTGCAGGTTATAGAGATAAGCGATATGTGATATAACACGTCCCTGCGAGAGTTTTTCCGCATCACCGGTAGTATCTGCATCGATAGCCTGCCAGTCAAGCTCTTCCGGGAAGGTAGCTACATACTCAAGGATCTTCTTAAATTCATCGGATTCAAATTTGCACTCTCCGGTTTCCCAGTTGAGGAAATAATCAAGATTGTTGTAGAGACAGATCTCCATGATATAGTATCTCATGCCGTAATCAATGATCACTGATTCGGGATGCGCAAGGTCGTAATCGATCATCTCATCGACACTCCATCCCGGCTTATCTCCGAATACTTTTGAGCTGACAACCATGGTCTGAAGCTCATAGCTCCTTGGAACAGATATAAGCTTTCCGTCATATCTGAAGCAGTCAAGCACGCTTTTGTTATAATCATCAAGATTAAGCGCGGAACTTGAATTCAGATAAGGAGTAAGATCTTCAAAAACGCCTTTCTTGCTGAACTGCTCAACAGGAAGATATTCAAGGTTTACAAGATCGGGAATATTTGCCCCACCCAGATCATTAGTCATGGTATTACGTGCATCATCGATATCAACATCCTGGTTTTCATAGTCATAATAATCCTTAATGGTAACATGATAATCCGGATTCTGCTTGTTAAACTCTATCACTGCTCCCTTAAGGTCATAATCCATGTAAAGGGAAGCAATTACAATCTCCTTCTTAGCTGATACTTCGCTGCGTTTCTTCTCCGTTATCTTTGCGATCTCGGTTGAAGACGTCTCCCAGTCGCTTATAAGCGCATAATATACGCCATCAGCATCCTGATAAATCCTGGACACGTTACCTTCTTTGATATCCATATCCATCCATTTTGCAATTTCTGTAGTCTCTTTTTTATTAAAATCATACTCCATCAGCTTTGAGTATGTATTTACGATAACCTTGTCCTTATTGTTTTCTATCACACCGATATTGTTGATATCGTATTCGGGCAACCCGGTGATTTCCTCTCCAATCCCACAGGTGTCCATATTAAACTCTGCAACATGGCTGTTCCAGTCGTCATCATTATAGAATATGATCAGCTTTCCGTCCGCAGTTCTGAAATCTCCGTTTATCTGAGATGCTTTCAGCATTGCAGCATTTTTCTCATTCAGTTCGCTGTCATAGACAATCACCGCTGATTTGGAATTCTCTCCGCTCCAATCAGTAAACATAACGGCAATATTATCATTTCCGTCTGTAATAAAACGTGTTACATTTGCCGAATCCTTGGGAAGGAATTGCGAAATATCGGCAGGAATTAATTTTTCCATGGATCCATCAGAACTAAACATTGCTATATAGTTTGTTCCACCGCTGATCAATTCCGCATTCGGATCATCGTTGTCTATATACCAGATTGCATTTACAATAGCAGCTATCTTACCGTTAGTAAGCTGTCGGGCATAGCTTAGTGACACGCTTTTTGTTGCCTGCTCCTTATATTTATCCGGGATTATTGAATCGATATCTATCTGATCATTCAGATTTCCTCCCAATGGGGTCTCGGAAATAAGCTCTCCTGTTTCAAGGGAATACTGATTATAATATGCTAAGGATGATTCTTCATCAAAATGAGTCTTGACCGCATAAAAGTTTCTACCGATCATCTCGGCATTATACAGATCAAGATAATCATTATCCGACTGTTTGAAATCAATACTTACGTACTCCGGTACAAATACTGTCTCAGAAAGGTTTTCTGCCGCAGTATTGCCGTAAGAGCCCTCCTTACCTTTCTTTCCGCAGCCTGCCAGAAGCGAAGCCGCAGTAATTGCTGCAAGTGCAAGTGCCGCAATCCTTTTCCAATTCTTTTTCATGTCTCCTCTTTCCTTTTCCTTTATTTCCCCTCATAATTCACCATTGGTGACGGCTTTTCCCAAAAAATAAGCATACTCTTTGTTTCTGCATGCTTTTCTTATCATATAAATGTCGAGAAATACATCACAAAACACATACTCTACATTCCTGCATGCTTTTATTATCTTGAAAACGTCAGGAAATACATCACAAAACACATACTCTACATTCCTGCATGCTTTTCTTATCATAAAAATGTCAGGAAATACATCACAAAACACATACTCTTCGTTTCTGCATGCTTTTCTTAGCATAAAAAGGTCATGAAATACCCCACAAAACGCATAGACCTCAATATTTCATGCTTTTACCGCCGGAAATAGTCAGGAAATTCACCACAAAACACATACTCTTCGTTTCTGCATGCTTTTCTTAGCATAAAAAGGTCATGAAATACCCCACAAAACGCATAGACCTCAATATTTCATGCTTTTTCTTCAAAATAGAAACAATATGTTCTCAGCGATCGAGCCGTCACTAAGTTAGTAAATTAAATCCTTTCCAATTAACTCACTACCGGAAACTCCATAGTAACTTTAAACAGATCTCCGTCTATGGATATTTCCATGGTTCCTTTCTGTAGTTGAACAAGATTGGAGGCAATGGAAAGTCCTAATCCATTTCCTTCAGCACCCTCTCTTGATTTGTCACCGCGAACAAAACGAGCCATAAGCTCCTCAGGGCTCATATCAAGCTCTTTCGCTGAAGTATTCTTGAATATGATCGCACACTTTCCGTTATGTTCCTCAATGTTCATATATACTCTCGTCCCGGGCTGCGCATATTTACAGATATTCCCGAGAAGATTGTCGAACACTCTCCACATGCGTCTTGGATCAGCCATTATCTTTATATCAGAATCCGTTCCCTTAGTAACAAGTTCCAAGCTGCAGGAATTCAATCTCTCTTCAAATTCACCTGCCGCCTGATTTACTAAAGTTGCGGCCTCGCAGACCTGAAGATTTACTTCAAGGGCTCCGGACTGTGCCTTTGACACTTCAATGAGATCTTCCAAAAGCCTCTTAAGTCTTGTGCTCTGTCTTCCAAGCACCTCTGCATACTCCGTGATCTTCTCGTTATCGCAATTTTCTTTGGAAATAAGATCCGAATAATTGATGATCGATGTCAAAGGTGTCTTTATATCATGGGAAACATTGGTTATAAGCGCGGTCTGTGTTCTCTCACTTGCAAGCCGCTTTTCGTTTGAGATCACTATTCCGCCGGATATGATTTTAAGATCCTCTGCCTGTTTTACAAAAAGCGGTAGCATAAATCGGGTATCCACATCCCCGGATATATCTCCATTAGCAAGACGTGATGTTTTCCGCTCAAGCTTCCTATAACCGATGGCTATCCATACACCAAATACAAGAACGCATACTATCAGAACCAAAAACATTATCCAGCCAACCAGATCTGTTGTGGTGAGTATTCCGTAATGACCGATAAGTGCAGCAGATACAAGGAAAAGAACCGCAAGTGCTGCTAATCCCAAAACTGCCTGCCAGATAAAAGGCATAATCTTGATTAGTGCCTTTAAGCCTCTTCCGATAAGTTTAAAGAGCTTTATGGTCCCTATGATTATATACCTAAGGATCATGGTTTTCCAGATATACCCTGTCTTTATCCTGATGGCCAGGCATATGGACCATATGATGAAAGCTATCTCCAGCGCAACAATAATGGCAATGCTTACAAGAATAACATCAATGTTCAGACTAAAGATTTCCCCGATCACATACAGCGAAAGTAAAGCCGCACCTATCATAAATCCCAGATTAATCTCAAAAGGAATATAGGATTCAAAGATCTGCTTGGGCTTATCGCTTCCCTTCGTGTACCCCGCATTTTTGAGAAGAAATACATACAGGAATATCCAGCTCACAAATGAAAGCAAAGCAATAATATAAACTGCATACCTCATTGTATAAATGAAATTCTGAAGCAGGGAAATATTTCTGAAATTATCATCACGCTTCAGGTCATAACCCAGAACAATATTGCAGGTATATGTGGTCCCCGATATCTGTTCCGTATAATTAAATACATATATCGAGTCATCAATAACAGAGCTGTCCCCATACTCCCAGCATTCTCCTGCGGAATACTTTTTATATAAATTTGCAAAAGAAATATTTCCTTCTTCACAGTGGTAATCTGATGCCGCAGTATTTCCCGAAATATAGTTATTCATAAAGAATCTGGCTTCATCAGGTACGAATTCGGCAAAAGCCTCGTTTAGTATCTGGTAAAAAGATTTATAATAATAACCATTGTCTATCATGTATAGCGCGCCGAAAAAGCAGCCCGCAATAAGCAGTGAACAAATAACCTGCGCTGTAACTGCCCACACTTTTGTCCATATCCCGACTTTGCATTTCGGCTTATCCAAAACACCGGTCTGTGTATCTTTGTTTAAGGATTCCATATTAATTCCTTCATTCTTTTTTTCTATCATCTCAAGCACCCCCTATCTTTCATTCTCAGCCAGATACAGCGATACTCTGTTCTGTATTACTTTAATACAATCGTCAAGTTCCTTCTGTCCTGCAAAATAGGGACTGAGTTCTTCCGCAATAATAACTCTGACAGCACTGGTTCCATACCCAGTATACAGCTTGGATGATTCTACCATCCTTATGAACTCTTCCCTCTCTTTTACCGTCAGAGGGTGACTTTCATATTCCTGCTGAACAGTATTATCCGCACTTTTTATAATATAGTGGCATCTGTTTGTAGAATTATCCTCCGAGAATTCATCAAGAAGTTCCTCAAGAAATGCCTTATTGCTGGGAATGGTATATTCTCTGGCAGACGGCTTTTTTGATAAAAAGAATTCAATGAAGTCCCACGCACCTTCTTTATTTTCAGATACTTCGGTAATCGCCAGGGCATGTCCGTCCATAGTACAAGAAGGTCTGTATGTATTTTCAAATCCGGGCATTCCGATACTTACAGCGTTTCCGTCAAAATATATCGCATTGACCATGAGATAATCGTTTAGATTCTGAAAACATATCTGTCTTATGATCTCTTCATCTTCTGTCAATGAAAAATATTTTTTAATATCGCTTTCAGTGGGAAATTCCGAAGCGTATTCCACAAGTTTCCTGAATTCATCATTGTCGAAACTACAGTTTCCGTTTTCTTCATCAACAAACTTCTCGATATTGTTATAAAGGAAATTGTTCAACACATCATTCCTTGTATATTTATTGTGAAGTATTTTATCATCATGGGATCTGTCATATTCGATCAGATCATTCACAGTAACGGTATCCTGATCAAAAGTATCCGCATCTGCAAAACAGGTCCTTATTTCAAAGGATTTCGGGATAGCCGCAACAAAATCACCAACCCTGCACAGATCCAGGATCGAATCATAATAATCCGAAAGATTTACGGTATCACTTTCCTCAATGAAAGGAGTCAGGTCAGTGATATAATCCTGTCTGACAAGATCACTGACGTTTGGAGATCCGGTATCAAAAAAACTGATATCCATTATGTCGTATGGATCGTTTCCGATAAGATCCGCCATCATCCTGTTTATATCATCCTCAGTGGCAAGATATGTCTCATCGGCTTTGTACTCATCTATCCTGACTCTGAAATTATCCTGTGATCTGTTGTAATCCGCTGCTATAGTCTCAAGCCCATACTTCCAGGGCGTAGCTATCACTATCTCAGTGGGCTCTTCTGCAAGACCAGGCTCGTTGTCTTCTGAAATGGTATAGAATGCAAGATCACCCGAACCGTAATCTGAAAGAAGCGCAAAATACTTGCCGTCACTCTTTTCCACTGCTGTGATCTTATTTCCGTCGATATCCACTTCCTGCCAATTAAAGATCGCTTCTGCTTTTTCCGTAGAAAGATCGTAATAATACATTGTGGTATCGGTATAAAAAAGAAAACCGTTTGACTCACGCGCAGGTCCCACTCCAATAACATATTCCCCGGGGATACCTTTCATCTTGGTCAGAATTCCGCGATCTCGGCTCAACTCATAAACAGCGCCGTTTTTTCCGGAAAGCCCTCCGCAGATTATCCGGTCATTCACATCTATACAGTTGATTCCGGGAATACTGTCGTCTTCATTCTGAATCTTTACTTGTTCTGTGATTCTTCCTTCGTTGTCGAATCCTATCAGATAATACTCATAACCAATGACAGTATCGAATTTACTGCCTATAGCAGTTATACTACCGGTATCATTTTCACTGATGGAGATAATTCCGATATAATCATGTTCCGCCGAATCATAAGGGAAAACCAAAACGCTCTCCATAGTATCAGAATCGTACCTGTATATGTCTGAGCTGAAATCCTCCTCCGAAAAAGCGGAATATACTATATCCCCGCAGGATATCGTATAACGATTTGCTCCCATGGGATCATCGATATCCGGATCTACAGCTATCGCTTTATACTTTATGGGATCTGTCTCTGATAACCGCATTTCCGTTTCTTCATCCCATTTCCCGATATCAGCAGTACCCTTCCCCGAGCTACATCCACATAGGATCATGCTTATGCCAAGAATTGAGATAATGATTTTTGCGATCCTTTTATTTCTGACCATATCAGTCTCCTCCGAAGCTATTTGATATATTTTGATATCCTGTTCTCGTGATAACAGACTAACACGGCTCATGTTTAAGAAAAAAGTATCAAACCGGTTAAGATTTGGTTAAGAAAAAAATATGTGTCGTTAATTTCCTTAATTTTATCCCTCGAAAATATATCCCTGTCCAAAGACAACCTTGATATATCGGGGTTCTGCAGGATTGATCTCTATCTTTTCACGGATATGCCTGATATGTACCGCTATTGTTTTTTCACCGTTTATCGGGTCCTCGTGCCAGACTGCTTTATAAATCTCCGAGGGTGAGAAGGTCTTTCCTCTGTTTATCATAAGGAATCTAAGTATTTCAAATTCCTTCGGAGTAAGATTGACAGGTTTTCCTTCCGCAGAAACCTGTCTGCTGTCATTATTCAGCTCTAGTCCGCCGATAACGATCTCTCCGCTTCCCAAAGTGTCGGATCCCAGATGTTTATACCTTCTTATCATCGCTCCTACTCTTGCGATCACCTCAGCGGGATTAAAGGGCTTTGTGATATAGTCATCCGCACCGATATTGAGTCCCAGCACCTTATCGCTGTCCTCACTCTTTGCCGTGAGCATAATTATGGGAACATTGGAAAACTCCCGGATCTTCACCATAGCTTCTATGCCGTCCATAACAGGCATCATGATGTCAAGGAGCACAAGACTGATATCATTGTTCTTTATCACTTCCAGCGCTTCTTTTCCGTTAAATGCTTCAAATAATCTGTAATCGGGATTTGTAAGATAGATTTTCAGGGCATTGACTATATCGTGATCGTCGTCACAAATCAGAATATTATTCATAATTCTTCTCTCCAAATAAAAAAGTGGCAAGCTGTTTTGCTCACCACTTTATAATACCAAATTTAAGTCTGTTAAAAAAGTATCAGGCTCTTAATCTTTCTTTACATTTCGATTAAGATTTGTTAATCAATGAAAATTTATTTCTTTTTCTTGGCATCATCCCGGATTTTCTTCATGTGCTCCCTGATCTTCATTTCATAACCCTGTCCATCCGGACGATAAAACTCCCTTCCGCTTAGCTCATAAGGAAGATACTGCTGTTCCACGTAGTGATTGGGATAGTCGTGGGCATACATATATCCCGTTCCGTGTCCTAATTTAGCAGCTCCTTTGTAATGGGCATCCTGAAGATGCGGCGGGATCGGAAGATTTCCGGAGGCGCCAACTTCTGCCATAGCCTCACTAACCGCTCCGTAAGCTGCGTTGGATTTTGGCGCTGTGGCAACATAGGTGGCTGCCTGTGAAAGTATTATCTGTGCCTCCGGCATTCCTATACGTTCTATGGCAAGGGATGCATTGGTTGCCACTACAAGTGCCATGGGATCGGCATTCCCCACATCCTCAGAGGCACATATCATGATCCTTCTTGCTATGAATTTTATATCCTCTCCGGCATAAAGCATTCTGGCGAGATAATAGACCGCGGCATCGGGATCCGAGCCTCTCATGCTCTTGATAAATGCGGATATGGTATCGTAATGGTTATCCCCGTCCTTGTCGTATCTGACCTTTCGCTTTTGTATGCATTCCTGTGCGACATCAAGGGTGATGTGGATCAATCCATCTTCTGAGCGGGGCGTAGACATTACACCAAGCTCTACGGCATTTAAAGCATGTCTTGCATCTCCGCCCGCGATATCGGCAAGAAAGCTCACCGCATCATCATCAATAACCGCCTTGTAGGCGCCCATGCCTCTTACTTCGTCGGTCACAGCCTTCCTGATAAGGCCTTCTATCGCCTCCTGCGGAATCGGTTTAAGTTCAAAAATGATGGATCTTGAGACAAGCGCTCCGTTCACTTCAAAATACGGATTCTCTGTAGTAGCTCCGATCAGAATAAGTGTACCGTCCTCAACGAAGGGAAGGAGGTAATCCTGCTGGCTCTTGTTGAAGCGGTGTATCTCGTCAATAAAAAGGATCGTGCGCTTTCCGCTCATTCCAAGAAGCGATTTGGCCCCCGCAACAACCTCTTCCATATCCTTCTTTCCGGCTATGGTCGCATTTATCTGGGTGAACTGTGCACTTGTGGTATTTGCGATGACTCTTGCAAGAGTTGTCTTACCCGTTCCCGGAGGGCCGTAAAAAATCAGAGAACTGAGCTTGTCAGCCTTTATCGCCCTGTAAAGCAGCTTGTCTTCTGCAAGAATATGTTCCTGCCCCACCACTTCCTCTATGGTTCTGGGGCGCATTCTTGCGGCAAGAGGGGATTCTTTTTCCTTTGTGCCTTCTGTCATCATGTCAAAAAGATTCATTTGATCCATCAGGTCATTCTCGCTTCCTTGATCTTTATATCCGTAAAGTATCTTTCAAATTGATAAAACTTATCCACTGTTCTTGACCGCCGATGGGATTGGTTACCAGAAATGTTTTCAATAAAACTAAATCACTCTTTGGATTTATCATATCCTATCTGCTTGAACAGATTATATAAACCGCTCTTTATAGCGTTGTTATCATGGTCTGCACCTGTTATTTCATACCAGATATGATCAGAACCGTTGGTTTCAAGGATCTCATGATAGGACTTGGGATAAGAACCGACTACCGAGTCCTTCGTTCCGCAGCAGATTATGAATACATTAGGCTCTGTTGCACCGTCCTCAAATTTCATCTCGCTCTCTTCCATCTGACCCGTATGCTTCATGAATTTATCGGCAGTAGGAACGATTCCTGGAGCTGCGGAGATAGCGCAGACATATCCGAAAAGCTCAGGTCTCTTAAGGGTGATAAAGATAGTCTCGCGTCCGCCCATTGAAAAGCCGGCGAGATATGTATTCTCTCTTCCCGTCAGGACGGAATACTCACTCTCAATATGGGGCATAAGATCATTGATAAGATCGTTTATGAAATTGTCATAGGGAAGAACGCTTTCCGCATCAAAACCCGGCTGCTGATTCGGATCCGATGATGCATACATATTCGGGCAAACTACTATGGTCTCGTCTATGATTCCGTCGGCCGCCATATTGCCAACGATCTCTTTTATCTTATTTCCGGAATCTCCCGAAAAAGAATATTCATTTCCAAAAATACCATGTAAAAGGTAAAGCACGGGATACTTCTTTTCTTCACTGTATCCGGTGGGAAGAAGTATATTGTATCCTCTCTCAAGTCCGCATGTTTCCGAAAAATATGTCGAGTGAATATACTCTCCGTATGTCACATTGTCTCTCGCGTTCGAAAATACCGTTGGGCAGAATTCTTCGATCTCATCATTCAGAACAAATTCCGACTCCTTAGTCTGCACATTATCGTCCGTTTCCATACCGGTCGCGAATGAATTCTTATCCTCTGTATTTCCGGTAACGCTATCTGCCACTTCCGTATCCTCCTGTGTGTTTTCCTGATTGTTTTCCTGTGCCGGCTCATTCTGTGAATTATTGTCCTGCACGGTGCTTTCCTGTGCTGTATTCTCCTGTGCGGGACCTTCCTGCACTTTCTGTCCGCACCCGCATAACAATGCGGTAACGATCACCGCAGTGAAAACGGAAATACGTTTTCTTTTCATAAAAAAGCTGTCCTTTCCTGCTCTATCCTATATCTTTATTATAATATCATAAACCAATCTGTATATCCGACTACTCCTGATTTTTTATCAGATTTACACACCATGCGAAAGCTTTGGCTGTGCGAAGCCCGGCATCCTTAAAATGATTTCCCTCATTCCATTCAAGCGTGCATGTAATGCCACTTTCCTTATATATTTCAGCCATGCTCCTGATATTGTCTCCGACACGGGACATCAGCGCATTCTTTGTCTTTTCTTCTCTGTCTCCAAGGCTCAGATATATGATCTTGGTCGATGTTTTTTTCGATACTGCAAATTCCATCCACCTGGGAAACCAGACTGAAGGCGATGCAGCCGCACATCCGGTAAAGATATCCGTCTTATATACGGCCCATAGCGAGAAAAGCCCCGCAAGCGAATAACCACCGATAACCATTGGTTTATCTGCTACGGTATCATAACGGTCGCGGATGCATGGCAAAAGCTGTTCTGTCACAAAATTCAGAGTCTCCTCTGCCCTGCCTCCAAAAGCCATGTCACCAAAAGCCGCCGGGGCCTCCCAAGGAGAAAGCTCCCCATTCCAGTCCTTTACCCCAAAAGCAGCAAGAAGGAAAGGTCTTTTTACCATTCCTTCTATTTCGATAAATTGCCTTTCAATATGCTCCAGTCCTCTTTCGTCTGCAGGCTGGATAAGGATTATCTCCGGCTTTGTACCGCTTTGAAAGAAGCAGCAGTTTTTCCCGTTTATTTCTGTTTGGATGTTTTCCATTGATCAAGCTTTCTGCTTTCTGTCACAAAAACTGTTAGCAGGTAACTCTATAATTCTCTTACCAGATCCGCAAACCTGTCACCGCGGTCTTCGAAATTTTTAAAATATCCATATGATGCCGCCGCCGGTGAAAGAACACAGCCACAGCCCGCAGGCGTTATATCCGCAGCCTTCATGACCGCAAGTGAAAGATCTGTCACATATAAAATGTTTCTCCCTGCTCCTGTATTTCTGAAACGGGGATATTTATAAAGGAATTCATCGTGTACTCTCTTGCCGGATTCATACATACAGATATAATTATACTCCTCATGCTCCGCCATAAAATCCTCGAGAAGATCATAATCGATACCTCTGTCCATTCCGCCAATCAAGATCGTTTTAACCATCGGTATGCTTCTTAATGCGCTGACAGCGGCTTCCGGAATGGTGGATATCGAATCATCATACCAGTCGATATCCTTGAATCTGCCTATATGCTGCAGTCTGTGTGGAAGTCCGGTAAAGCTTCTGAGTGCCTTTGTAATTGCCTCGTCCGTACAACCGAAAACTTCTTTGGCAACTCTTCTGACAAATGTTGCGTTAAGCTGATTATGCTCTCCGAATACCTTAAGAGGGACTTCGGAAACTTCCTTTTCGGTAACG
>JAEEGL012829380.1_pt1 | contig 13197 bp, 11 predicted proteins | sample 9134231 | NCBI WGS metagenome assembly JAEEGL01 (sample SAMN16246548, study PRJNA631951) | gut metagenome | biome: gut microbiome; feature: rumen; material: fiber-attached | host: Bos | place: Iran: Karaj | collected 2018-10
GCGTACCTGCAATTAACCGTACTTGCCGACGATGCCCTCCGTCTCGGCTGCCGTCTCATCGCGCCCCTCCGACCCCCAGTAGCCGTACGTCCACAGCGGGAACCCCGCCACCTCGCCACTCAGGTGGCGCATCTGGGCGATGACGCCATCGGCAGAGCCGCCATACATGAAGTAATAGTCGATGCCCCCGCCAGCCTCCGAGGTGAACGTCATGCCATTGGCATCGTCATCAAACTGCGTAGGAGAATAGTTCTCCCAGTAGATGCCCCAGCCCTTGATGCTCTGCAGCACGTTCTGGAAGTCCTCCAGGTTCGACTGCTCCATGCGCTTGTGCTCGCCGCGACGGTTCATCTTGCCATTCTGAATGGTACCCAGGCCATAGACGGCCTCGTCCTTGTCGAGCTTAAACGTCTGGCTCACTTCCCACTCGTCGATGGTCTTCCTGACCAGGCTCCACCCTTCCTCGCGCAGCAGCACCTTGCCCTTTGCCGTCAGGAACGTCAGGTTGCCCTGTGAATCCTGCTTGACGGTCAGTACAGCGCTCTGCATGACATTGCCTTTTCGTGTGACGGCAACATCTTCGGGCTTGGCGGTTATCACCAGGCTCTTTGTAGGCTTTCCTTTCACCACGTGTACGATACTTGGAGTAAAGAACTCCACCTTCACATCCTGTGCTATGGCTGTCAGACCTATCAGCCACGCAGCAAATACCAATAATGCCTTTCTCATAGATTCGCGATTTATGCTGTGATATGCTTTCTGTTTGCAAAGGTACGAAATATAAATGAAAAAACTCAAATAATTTTGGTTTTTCCTTCACTTATTCGTACCTTTGCAGTCGGAATGCTGAACTTATCATCCTACTTCCCCATCACAAGCCCGACGCTGATTTTCTTCGTCGTGCTGCTTATCATACTGTTTGCACCCATCATCATGGGCAAACTGCGCATTCCTCATATCATTGGCATGGTGCTGGCAGGAGTACTCATCGGCAAACACGGCCTGAACATCCTCGAACGGGACTCCTCGTTTGAACTGTTCGGCAAAGTGGGACTGCTATATATCATGTTCCTGGCAGGACTGGAGATGGATGCCGAAAGCGTGAAGAAGAACTCCAAGCGTTTCCTATTATTTGGTTTACTGACCTGCTTCGTCCCGCTGACCATGACCTACTTCATGGCTATGTGGCTACTGGACTATTCACCGACGGCATCGTTCCTGTTAGGATGTATCATGGCCTCCAACACACTTATCGCCTACCCTATCATCTCACGCTATGGCCTTCAACGTGATTCCAGCGTCATGCTAAGTGTGGGTTCCAGCATGCTGTCGCTGTTTCTGGCACTTCTCATGCTTGCCGCTCTGGCAGCATCCTACGGTGAGAGTACAGGCATCGTCTTCTGGATATTATTCTTGCTGAAGTTTGCCCTGTTTTGTGTGGCAGCTACGCTGCTCATTCCAAAACTGGCACGCTATTTCCTGCGCCGTTACTCCGACGCTGTCATGCAGTTCATCTTCGTACTCTGCGTGATGTTCCTGTCAGCGGCACTTTCCGAGGCCATAGGCGTAGAGGGTATTGTTGGTGCTTTCATCGCCGGACTCATACTCAACAGGTACATCCCGCATGTGTCTCCACTCATGAATCGCATTGAGTTCATCGGAAACGCACTATTCATCCCCTACTTCCTGATTGGTGTAGGCATGCTCATCAACATAAGAACGCTTTTCGACGGTCCTCACATGCTGTGGATTGTAGCACTTATCGCCTTTTTCGGAACTTTCGGCAAAGCAGTGGCAGCTTATTTCTCCAGCTTGCTTTTCCGTCTGCCCAAGTCAGCGGGTAACATGATGTTCGGACTTACCTGTGCTCATGCTGCAGGTGCCATTGCAATGGTGATGGTGGGAATGCGACTGGAGGTCAGTCCTGGGCATTATCTTGTCACCGACGACATGCTGAACGGTGTAGTCATCATGATACTGATTACCTGTATCATCTCTACCTTCATGACGGAGCATGCAGCGCAACAGATTATCCTACAGGCCAGCACCCAGCACACGTTTGACCATAGGGAAAAAGACGACGAAAAGATACTTCTCTGCGTGAAATATCCAGACATCGCCCCCCAACTGCTGGAACTGGCCATCATGATGCGCAATCACAAGCTTAAAAACCCGTTGGTGGCACTGAATGTCGTCTACGATGATGCCAAAGCACCACAGAACCAGGAACAGGGACTACGACTGCTCCGCCAGCTTGAACAGCGTGCTACAGCCGGTGATGTCCACATGCAGACCCAAGTACGTCTTGCAACCAATATTGCCAACGGCATCAAGCATGCCTTCCGTGAGTTCGGAGCCTCGGAAATCATTATGGGAATGCACGTTCACACGGAGGTGAATCCCAAGTTCTGGGGCGACTTCATACAGAGCCTGTACAACGGACTGAACCGCCAGATTATCCTCACCCGTTTCGTCCAGCCCTTGAACACGCTTCGCCGCATACAGGTGGCTGTTCCCTCACGAGCAGAATTTGAGCCAGGATTCCACCGTTGGGTGGAGCGCTTGGCACGCATGGCTGAGAATTTGGACTGCCGCATACAGTTTCATGGCAGGAACGAGTCGCTTGAACTGATTCGTGAGTACATCAACAACCACCATCCAAGCACGAGGGCTGAATATACCTTCATGGCCCACTGGAACGAGCTGCCACGACTGGCAGAGACCATCCATAACGACCACATGTTTGTAGTTGTAACAGCACGTAAGGGAACCATTTCCTACAAGAATGCACAAGAGCGACTGCCTAACGAGCTGCAACAGCATTTCAACGGCAAAAACCTGATGATACTCTTCCCTGACCAGTATGGCACTCAGAAGGAAGACAGCATGACCTTCACAGCTGCACAGCATCAGGAGGAAAGCAGTATCTATGGAACCATTGCCCGCTGGATTAACAAGTACCGTTCATAACACCGAACATCCCCCAACACCAAACGCCCATCACACATGATAGAAATCAACGGCATTACCAAGAGCTTCGGCTCATTACAAGTCCTAAAAGGCATCAGCCTCACCATTGACAAAGGCGAGGTAGTCAGCATTGTCGGTCCCAGTGGTGCCGGCAAGACCACCCTGCTCCAGATTATCGGTACGCTGGACCGTCCAGACAGCGGTTCTGTACACATCGACTCCATCGATGTCACATCCCTCTCGCGGAAGAAACTGGCTGATTTCCGCAACCGTCATATCGGCTTCGTGTTCCAGTTCCACCAGCTGCTGCCTGAGTTCACCGCTATCGAGAATATCATGATACCCGCATACATTGCCGGCACAGGAAACAAAGCAGCCCGCCAAAGAGCTGAAGAGCTGTTGAGCTTCATGAATCTCAGCGACCGCGCACAGCACAAGCCCAACGAACTGAGTGGCGGCGAGAAGCAGCGTGTGGCCGTGGCTCGCGCACTAGTCAACAATCCTGCCGTCATTCTGGCTGACGAGCCCTCAGGCTCCCTCGACTCGAAGAACAAAGCCGAATTGCACCAGCTGTTCTTCGACCTTCGCAACCGCTTCGGCCAGACTTTCGTCATCGTTACCCACGATGAAGAGCTGGCATCGTGTACTGACAGAACGATTCACCTCAAAGACGGACTCATCGTATGATAAAATTAGGCGACTACAACACCCTGCGCGTTGTCAAGCGCGTAGACTTCGGCATATACCTCGATGGAGGTGACGACGGTGAGATACTGCTTCCTAAGCGTTATGTACCCGACGATATTGCCATCGGCGCAGAGACAGAGGTATTCATCTACCTCGACCAGGACGAGAAGCTGGTAGCTACCACCCTGCGCCCATTGGCTAAGGTGGGCGACTTCGCTTGGCTGGAATGCTCTTGGACTAACGAGTACGGGGCTTTCCTGAACTGGGGACTGATGAAAGACCTCTTCTGTCCGTTCCGCGAACAGAAGCAGCGCATGCAGCGCGGACAACGCTACTACGTCTACGTGATGGAGGACAAGAAGACACACCGCCTGATGGCTACGGCAAAGGTGGAGCGATACCAGAAGCACAACGGCTACGAACGGGCCCTCGACTTCAGCGACGAGCTGCTGCGCTATCTTGAGGAGCACGAGGGGCATTGTCCGCTGGGCGACAAGAGTCCCTCAGAAGACATCGCACAGTGCTTCGGCGTATCGAAGAAGGTATTCAAAAAAGCCGTCGGCGATTTGTACCGCCGACGACTGATAACAATCTCTGAAGAGGGAATCTGCCTCGTTGTTTCCGATTAGTCCTTCGACTGCAGCCGCATGGAAAGTGCAACGTTGTAGTTCTTGTTGCCCGTCACGCGAGTCTTCAGCTTCAGCACACAGCGGGTATCCTTGAAGGCAATGTCGATGACGGTATTGTCCGACAGGAATTTGTTTCCCATCTCGCTGTCTTTCAGCTTGAGGCCCAGCTGGGTCTGCTCATTGTTCTTCCACACCCACTTGGCAGCGTCGCTGGCGCGGTTAGTGTAGTTGATGACTATCAGGCCGCTCTTGTCGACAACGACGTTGCTGACGTTACGGTCCAGCTCCCTCATTTCACTGGCTGTCAGTCCTGCCCCCTGATCGTTGGCATACTCGGCCACCTCCTTCAGGTTACCGCTGTTGAACTCCTTGAACACGGCATCCTTTCCGTCCTCTTTGTATTCGATGACGACTCCCTTGATAATCCATGTACGGCACAGATTCTTCTCTACCTCACTGCCAGTAGCCGGCTTGGTGGCTTCTGCGCTTACAGCATCGTCGCCAGTATTGTAGCTGCAGCTCTCACCGTTATCCAGTTCTATGGTAACATTGATAATCAGCAGGACGCCCGACGAAGAACGTGTGGTAGGAGCATACCCTGCTGTTGATTTCCTGACGATGGTGCCTCTCCTGTCTGCCAGCGTATAGGTATTGCCGCTGATGGACTCAATGTTGTAGGTCTTGAAAGTCTTTCCGCCACCCAGTTCGAACACCACCTGACCAGACTCGGTAATATTCACGCCAGTCATAGCGGGAGCTCCAGCTATACTGGTAGTGATGGTGGCTGTTTCGGGTATGCTGAATGCCACAGCCTCGTTCTCATACTTCGGTGTGTTCAGCGTTGCGGAGTAGTTCTCGTTGTCGCTGTCATCATCGCTGCTACATGCCACGTTGGTAAGGGCTACGCAGGCAGCCATTGCCATGTAAAGGATATTTTTCTTGTTCATATTTTTCTTGTTTAAAGGGTTATAAGATCAGTTGTACTGTGTCCTCAGAAGATTCTGCCGCACAGGCGAATGTTGAGGACGGGGAATACCTTCAGTTTTGAAATGTTCTTGATGGCTTTGTTTAAGTCTTTGTTGCCATCTTCCTGCTTTGTCAGCTTCTTGTACGAGACGTCGCCGAAATCGTCCTTCACATTGGTGTAGACACCGGGAGTTCCCCAGAACTGCACACCCAGGTCGAAGGCAACACCAATGCGCTTGCGGGGTACTGCACGTCCGAATCCTAGTCCGAGGTATGGCTTGAAACTCTTGGCCTTGAGGTCAAGGTTGATATTGCCGTTGGCATCTGAGGCAATCTTGTACTTGCCGTGCTGTATGCCGGCACTTCCCCATTCGTTCTGTGACAGGAACTGTCCCTTGTTGTAAACCGTCACGACCTTCTCTTTGCCGAAGTAGGCACCGGCAGTCAGTCGGAACGAGCTGTTAGTGAAGGGATAGTAGTCGAACAGCAGCTTGAAGTCTGCCATATTGATCTTTCCCTCGATGTCGATTTTTCCGTCCTTGTTTAGTATAAAGGACTTGCTGTCGGTGCCTGGGCTGATATCAGTCTTGTACTTTATCTTCGGCCAGACAGCCATACCCGCACGTACTGAGAAGTGATTTCCAATAGGTGCTGCCAAATCGAGTCCGATACCATCCGTACCTGCAGAAAGCCCTATGCTCAGATGATTGAACATATTGCTGTCTTCCTTCTTGCCGTTGTCTCCTGCAAACGACTGTGCAGCAGAGAGAACAGCCAACGCACTTACTAAGAAAAGTTTCCTCATAGCTTATTGTTTTGTAAAGTTAATAATGTTTACTGGTTGCAAAGATACGTAAAAAAATTATATGTTCCAAACTTTCATGAGAAAATTTGGAACATATATAGAAAAAAGAGCCTCAATTCGTATTTAGAACTCTGCCGACTTAGGTGTACGCGGGAATGGTATGACGTCGCGGATGTTCTGCATGCCGGTCACGAAGAGGATGAGACGCTCGAAACCGAGTCCGAAGCCAGCATGCGGACAGGACCCCCATCGGCGTGTGTCGATGTACCACCACAGGTGTGTCTTGTCCATCTCACGGCGTTCTATCTCAGCCATCAGCTTGTCGTAGCTCTCCTCACGTACGGAGCCTCCTATAATCTCGCCAATCTGCGGGAACAGCACGTCGGTACCCTGCATTGTGGGGCCTGGGGCCACTGAGCCTTTGTAGCCGATACTTCCGATGTTTCCGATGGGTGAGCCATCGGAAGCCGTCGAGGGGGCTTCGGTGGGTTCGTTCTGCTTCATGTAGAACGACTTGAACGAGCGGGGATAGTCGGTCATGATGACGGGCTTCTTGAAGTGCTCCTCGACGAGGTAGCGTTCGTGCTCCGAGGCCAGATCGTCGCCCCAGTTGCAGGGGAACTCAAACTTCTTGCCGTTCTTGATGGCTTCCTGCAGGATGTTGATACCCTCGGTATATGGCAGACGGACGAATGTGTCCTTCAGCACCCCTTCGAGCCGCTCGATGAGGGTCTTGTCTACCATCTGGTTCAGGAATGCGAGGTCGTCCTTGCAGTTGTCCAAGGCCCAGCGTACGCAGTACTTGATGAAGTCCTCCTCGAGGTCCATCAGCTCCTCCTGGTCGATGAAGGCCACCTCTGGCTCCACCATCCAGAACTCTGCCAAGTGGCGCGGGGTGTTCGAGTTCTCAGCGCGGAACGTAGGGCCGAAGGTGTAGATGGCTCCGAGTGCCGTAGCACCCAGTTCTCCCTCCAGCTGTCCGCTGACTGTCAGCGATGTCTGCTCGCCGAAGAAGTCGTCGTCGTAGATGATCTTGCCCTGTTCGTCCTTCTTAAGGTCGTACAGGTTCTTTGTTGTCACCTGGAACATGTTACCTGCACCCTCGCAGTCCGAAGCCGTGATGAGCGGCGTGTGGAAGTAGAAGAAGCCGTGTTCGTGGAAGTAGGTGTGGATTGCCATCGCCATGTTGTGACGGATACGCATCACGGCACCGAAGGTATTGGTACGCAGGCGCATGTGGGCGTTCTTGCGCATCACCTCGAACGACTGTCCCTTCTTCTGCATGGGGTAGTCGTTGCCGCAGAGTCCGTAGACCTCCAGGCGGGTGGCCTGTATCTCGCTGCTCTGTCCTGCGCCCTGGCTTTCCACCAGCACACCCTCTGCACAGATGCAGCTGCCGGTGGTGATTTGCTTCAGCGTCTCCTCGTCAAACTTTGCGGGGTCCACCACCACCTGCACGTTCTTGATGGTTGAGCCATCGTTCATTGCGATGAAGTCAACAGCCTTTGAGCTTCGGTGGGTACGCACCCATCCTTTTACGCAGACTTCCTTTCCGTATTCCGTGCTTTTCAGCACGTCTGTTATCTTTGTTCTTTTCATTGTCAATTTTCAATTGTCAATTATCAATTGTCAATTATCAATTATTCATACGCTCCCATACGCAGGCGGTCGACTTCCTCCTCGGTGAGGTAGCGCCAGTCGCCACGACGGACGTTCTTCTTGGTCAGTCCGGCAAACTGTACGCGGTCGAGCTTTGTCACCTTGTAGCCCAGGCTCTCGAAGATGCGGCGCACAATGCGGTTCTTGCCCGAATGGATCTCGATGCCCACCTGCTTCTTATCGGTGTCGCTGGCATACTCGATGGCATCGGCCTTGATCTCGCCGTCCTCCAGCGTGATACCCTCGGCAATCTGCTGCATGTCGTGAGCCGTCACGTTGTGGTCAAGATGCACGTGGTAGATCTTCTTCTTCAGGAACTTCGGGTGTGTCAGCTTCGATGCCAGGTCACCGTCGTTCGTCAGGAGCAACACACCTGTGGTGTTGCGGTCAAGACGTCCCACGGGATAGATACGCTCCGGGCAGGCTCCCTTTACGAGGTCCATCACCGTCTTACGCTGCTGCGGGTCGTCGCTGGTAGTGACGTAGTCCTTGGGCTTGTTCAGCAGCACGTACACCTTCTTCTCCATCGTGACGGGCTGGTCGTGGAACATCACGTGGTCGGTGCGCAGCACCTTGCTTCCCAGCTCGGTGATGACCTCGCCGTTCACCTTCACCACTCCAGCCTGGATGAACTCGTCGGCCTCACGGCGGCTGCAAACGCCGGCATTGGCCAGGAACTTGTTCAGACGGATGGGCTCGTTGGGATCGTAGTTTTCCTCCTTATACTCGATACGCTTCTTCAGCGAGTACTTGGCATTGGGATCGTAAGCGCCGCGCTGCTTCTTCTTGAAGCCGCCGCGCTGAGGTGCGCCATAGCCTCCCTGCTGGCGAGGCTGTCCGTAGCCGCCCTGCTGATAGCCTCCACGCGACTGATAGCCACCCTGACGGGGCTGTCCGTAGCCGCCCTGCTGGCGAGGCTGATAACCGCCCTGATGATAGCCTCCGCGAGGCTGATAGCCACCCTGACGGGGCTGGCCGTAGCCGCTCTGCTGGCGAGGCTGGTAACCGCCTTCGCCATCCTGCTGCTGACTGTTGTAGCGTGGGCGATAGCCACCCTGAGACGGCTGGCCATACTGCGGACGGGGACGGTAGCCACCACGTGGCTGCTGACCATACTCCTCGCCCTGATTATAGTTGTTACGCGGACGGAAGCCACCCTGTCGCTGTGGGGCGCCGCCTTGCAGTCCGGCTCCAAAGCCCTCTGGACGGAAGCCGCTGTTGTCGTCGTTCCTTGCTCTGTTGTAACCGCCCTGGTTGTATGGGCGTGTCTGTTGGTGAATACGCGGACGTGGTGAACGTCCCTGTCGATAACCCTGATAGCCACCCTCGTAGCTTGTGTTCTGCTGCTCGGCAGCCTGCTCTTCGTTTTTCTTTTCGTTCTCGAATTCCATAGTCGTTTGTGTTTTTTTGTTAGACTGTGAGCCTCACGGCTCGGATACTTTTTTAATGTTGATTATTAAAATGCTGGATTGTTATTGAATGTTGAATGTTTAATGTTTATAATGTGAATGTTTAAATCCCCGTATAGTTGCCTGGCGTGATTGCCATCAGCTCCTCCTTCACCTCGTCGCTCACGTCCAGTCCCTGTATGAAGTCGTGGATTGTTTCCTCCGTCATCCGCTGGTTGGTACGCGTCAGCGCCTTCAGCGCCTCGTAGGGGTTGGGGTATGCCTCGCGGCGCAGAATGGTCTGTATGGCCTCGGCTACTACAGCCCACGTGTTGTCCAGGTCTTCCTGCAGCTTCTCCTCGTTGAGTATCAGCTTGCGCAGCCCCTTCAGCGTGCTTTGTACGGCTATCATGGCATGTCCCATCGGCACTCCGACGTTACGCAGCACTGTTGAGTCGGTCAGGTCGCGCTGTAGTCTGCTGACAGGCAATTTCTGTGCCAAGAATTGCAGCACGGCGTTGGCTATGCCCATATTGCCCTCCGAATTCTCGAAGTCGATGGGGTTCACCTTGTGGGGCATGGCACTCGACCCCACCTCACCCTGCTTGATCTTCTGCTTGAAGTACTCCATCGAGATGTACATCCAGAAGTCACGGTCCAGGTCGATGACAATGGTGTTGATGCGGCGCATGGCGTCGAAGATGGCTCCCAGCCAGTCGTAGTTCGAGATCTGCGTCGTCCATTGTTCGCGCTCCAGCCCCAGTTTCTCGCTGACGAACTGGTTGCCGAACTCGCCCCAGTCGTACTGCGGATAGGCCACGTGGTGGGCGTTGTAGTTGCCTGTGGCACCACCGAACTTCGCCGTGACGGGTGTGTCCTTCAGGGCGCGCAGCTGCTCTTCCAGCCTGTAGACGAACACCATGATTTCCTTGCCCAGACGAGTCGGCGATGCGGGCTGTCCGTGCGTCTTGGCCAGCATGGGTATGTTCTTCCATTGCTCGGCATAGTCGTTCAGCTGTTCGATCAGTTCCTCCACCATCGGGTAGTAAACCTGCTCCAGGGCCTCCTTGATGCTCAGGGGAACGCTGGTGTTGTTGATGTCCTGCGACGTCAGTCCGAAGTGGATGAACTCCTTGGCCTCAGCGGGGAAACCGCTGAGCACACTGAGCTGCTCCTTGATGAAGTATTCCACGGCCTTCACGTCGTGGTTGGTCACCTGCTCAATATCCTTCACGCGCTGTGCGTCCTGCTCCGTGAAGTGACGGTAGATGTCGCGCAGAGGCTCGAAAAGGCTATGGTCGAAATCCTGCAGTTGGGGCAGCGGCAGCTCACACAATGCGATGAAGTACTCTATCTCCACCCGCACACGATAGCGTATGAGCGCATACTCCGAGAAATATCCTGCCAATTTGTCAGTCTTGTTCCTGTAACGGCCATCAATAGGCGAGATGGCTGTCAAAACGTCAAGTTCCATGTTTTATCTTTATACCTTAATTATAATAATCTCTCAAATGTGCTGCAAAGGTACAAAAAAAATCGCAATTAAGCGAGAAGTTTTCAGAGTTTTTTCTCACGAAACCCGTTTTTTTGATTTTTTTCACTTCACACAGAATCTGACTCCTTGTGTGTTCAAAGAAAAAGCGTAAAAATGACAATGACAAAGTGACATCGTGACATTAAGGTGTATCCATATCGTTGAGAAAATGTGGAGTAGAATTTTTATAATAATATATATTATTATAACCTTGAAATGTGCATCTTCGCAAGTGCTTAATGTCACGATGTCACGATGTCATTGTCACTAATCGGTGTAGTAGCAACAGCATGGAACGAAAGTAAACGACAGCTACTCAATGAGTAACGACAGCTACTCAATGTGTAGTTTGATTTAGTCGCTAAGTAGCCTCCGCGCCCCGCCTGCTACGATTAACGAGGCAAATTACGAATAATTAGCAAAAAAACAATACCTATTATTTGCGAGTATCGATTTTTTTTCCTAACTTTGCAAAATAATAAAAAACTAGGTTCGTAATGTAAAAACAATAACAAACAATAACGACAAATTATGGCAAACGTAGTAGATTTCAAGTATGCCCCGATGTTCCAGATGGGCGAGGACAAGACCGAGTACAGACTGCTGTCGAAGGACGGCGTGACAACGGCTGAGTTTGAAGGCAAGCAGATCGTGAAGGTTTCGAAGGAGGCATTGACGCTGCTGGCCCAGCAGGCCTTCCACGACGTGGAGTTCATGCTGCGCCGGGAGCACAACGAGCAGGTGGCTGCCATCCTGAAAGACGACGAAGCCTCGGAGAACGACAAGTACGTGGCCCTGCAGTTCCTGCGCAACGCAGAGGTGGCAGCACGCGGCATACTGCCTTTCTGTCAGGACACGGGAACGGCCATCATACACGGCGAGAAGGGTCAGCAGGTGTGGACTGGCTTCGAGGACGAGGAGGCTCTGAGCCGTGGCGTATACAACACCTTCACGCAGGACAACCTGCGCTATTCGCAGAACGCTCCGCTGAACATGTACGACGAGGTGAACACCCGCTGCAATCTGCCTGCACAGATTGACATCGAGGCCACGGAGGGTGCCGAGTACCGCTTCGTGATGGTGGCCAAGGGTGGCGGCTCTGCCAACAAGACCTACTTCTACCCCATGACGAAGGCCACGATACAGAACGAGGGTACGCTGCTTCCGTTCCTCGTCGAGAAGATGAAGTCGCTGGGTACTGCAGCATGCCCGCCCTACCACATCGCATTCGTCATCGGCGGCACGTCGGCTGAGAAGAACCTGCTGACGGTGAAGCTGGCCTCCATCAAGTACTACGACTCGCTGCCCACTACGGGCGACGAGACGGGACGTGCCTTCCGCGACATCGACCTGGAGGAGAAGCTGCTGAAGGAGGCTCACAAGATAGGCCTCGGCGCACAGTTCGGCGGAAAAGCACTGGCTCACGACATCCGCGTCATCCGTCTGCCGCGTCACGGTGCCTCGTGTCCCATCGGAATGGGCGTCTCGTGCTCGGCTGACCGTAACATCAAGGCGAAGATCAATGCCGACGGCATCTGGCTGGAGAAGATGGACGCCAACCCCTCGGAGCTCATTCCCGCCAAGTTCGCAAAGGCTGGCGAGGGTGCCAACAGCATCGTCATCGACCTGAACCAGGGCATCGATGCCGTTCGTGCTGAACTCAGCAAGTACCCCGTTTCGACGAGGGTGAACCTGCGTGGCACCATCATCGTGGCCCGCGATATTGCCCACGCCAAGCTGAAGGCCCGTCTGGATGCCGGCGAGGGCATGCCCGACTACTTCAAGAAGTATCCCGTGCTGTATGCCGGCCCCGCCAAGACGCCGGAGGGCTACCCCTGCGGTTCGATGGGTCCCACGACGGCCAACCGCATGGATCCCTACGTCGATGAGTTCCAGGCCAACGGAGCCTCGCTGGTCATGATAGCCAAGGGCAACCGCAGCGACGCCGTGACCGAGGCATGCCAGAAGCATGGCGGCTTCTACCTGGGCACCATCGGCGGCGTTGCTGCAGTGCTTTCCCAGAGCACCATCCGCAGCATCGAATGCGTAGAGTACCCGGAACTGGGCATGGAAGCCATCTGGAAGATTACCGTAGAGGACTTCCCGGCCTTCATCCTGGTGGACGACAAGGGCAACGACTTCTTCAAGACCATCGGCCTTTAAACCCTCACTGATATGAAAAAATACGTTTGCAACATCTGCGGGTACGTCTATGACCCCGCCGTCGGAGATCCGGACAGCGGCATTGCTCCTGGAACCGCCTTTGAAGACATTCCCGCCGACTGGGTATGCCCCATCTGCGGTGTCGGAAAGGATGATTTTACGGCTGAATAGCACTTTTCATTCTATTCTACAACACTTTATGCTAATACCCTTGCAAATGAGCGGCAGGGTATTAGCATTTTTTCGTACTTATATTTGGAATCGAGCCATATTATTAGTAACTTGCAGGAAATATCGGCCATATTTATACAATCACTATAACCATTTAGTATGAGACGACTTTTACTTGTCCTGCTGCTTTCATTGCCAGCACTCTTTTCCCAACGGGCATCCGCC
>JAEEGL013055115.1_pt1 | contig 13197 bp, 20 predicted proteins | sample 9134231 | NCBI WGS metagenome assembly JAEEGL01 (sample SAMN16246548, study PRJNA631951) | gut metagenome | biome: gut microbiome; feature: rumen; material: fiber-attached | host: Bos | place: Iran: Karaj | collected 2018-10
CCTGATTGCAGCAGTAATGCGCCGCCTGGAGGTTGGTCCAGTCTTGCGCAGCTGCTGCAGGCGAATCATAACCGAATTCTCTCCATCTGCTCACTGGCCTGATCTCATCAATCACAAACGACAGAGGATGCTTTGCGTCGCTCGGCTCATCGTACCGGATCGGTCCAAGCCTCCCCCGGCATAAAGCGCACGGTGCTCCCTGGGCCTTAAATCTCGCCCTGTATTTTCTCCGGAGATTTCCGTTCGCATATCGTGGATTTACCCCGCTCACAGAACGACCCCCTCCGGTATTTTCGATACCCTTGCATGCTACTATCAAAACACACGTTACGTCCTCCTTATTCCCAACTTACTCAAGGCCGAGATATTTCCCTGTCAGCCTTATAAAATTGTCCGTCCATCTCCACGCCGTTTTGTATGACACATGCACGTTCTGGGCAGCGCCTTCGATGGTATGCGTGTCTCTGAAGTACACCATCTCCATGACCTTCACGCGCAGCTTCCCGTCCGGTCCTCTCCGTGTGGATCTGACCGCCTTCTCGACTGCATCCAGTTCTCTGCGTTGCTGTCTTGTCAGACCGCTCCTCATTGCGGCAGACTCCGTTGTTCTGGATACTCCGCTGCCGCCTCTGCCTTTGTTGTACTGCGCTGTGATCTTCTGGGAGTGTGCTTCCTTCTCCATGCGCTTATAGGTGTAATAATCCCGGAGCACGTTGGTCACATACGGCCTCCAGTTGTCGTTCGGCCTGTTCATTCCCGTCTCCTCCTCCGTTTCCCAGGCAGCAGGATCTGACCGCCCCGCACTTCTACCTTCTCCGGCAGCACACAGCGCATGTACTTCGATACCATGCAGCCGTCCTCATCCCGGATGTCCCTGACGTCTTTGATGATGCTCCCCTGGATCGGCTCGATGTGTTCCATATCCGCGACCTCTTTCGGTTCCGTCACGACCGGCTTTGCCATTCCTCTGCATGCGCTCCACCGGTTTTCCCCTGACGGTCTGCTTCTGACGTTCTCGGCCATGTACGCCGCTATGCTGGTATAGTCTCCCTCATTTCCCAGATGCTCGGCCTGCAGTGTTGCTCCGAGTCCTCCGAGTTCGTTCCAGATCCTCTCCGCTATGATCAGACCGTCCGTCGGAATGACTGCGTGATGATGGATCCGAGAGAACCGCATTTGCTTCGGACTCCAGTTAGCTGTCACCCAGACAGCCGCGAGAGCTTTCCCGGTTTCCTTCCTGTATTCCTTGCGGAACTTTGGCAGGAATTTTCTCGTGAAGATCTGCTTCGCTGTCTGATACTCTTCCTCTCGCTTTTCTTCCGGTATCACCGATCTGGATGCCGGATAGTGCGCATCGTCGTACTTGAACGTGCAGAACCAGTCTCCTGCCTCGAAGTTGCAGTTGATCGTCCTGGCGAGATTCAATGCACAGCTCTTTTCGTTCGCCTTGATCTTCTTCAGGCTGCTGGCACCAGCCCGCCTCTGTCCCCTTGGTTTCCTGTAGGTCGGACCGGTTGGCAACCAGGTCCTTCTGGTTTCCACCGTCCTCCCTGATATGATGTGGTACTCCATTAGTTTTCTCATCTTCCTTCCTCCCGTTTCCGAGTCTCATCTAATGTTAGACGCTAAAAGGTCCTTATAAGATACGCGTGCGCGTGCGTGTGCGTGCGTATCTTATGGTCTCTGTTTAGGAATCAAGGTGCATGTGGCTTCTCAAGCTGGAGCAGGAAGTTTCCCTCCTGCTCTGGATTCAGAAGTCACCTCTCTCTCAGGAAAAATTGTTCCGGGATCATCACGCCTGTTTCCCGCAGTGCCTCCCTCCGCAGCTCCTCCGGCGTGAACGTACCCGTGTCTATCAGGTGTGTGACGGCCTCCGTGATCCACACCGGGTCCGGTGTGATCTTCTCTCCCGTCGTTTTCTCTGCGTACTGACTCAGCCAGTCCGCGACTTTCCAGTAACTCTCCGGCGTCATGCAAGCCTCCTGTATGCGTTCTGCACGGTCTTCTGGTCGACGTTGCAATAACGCATGGTGGTCTCCAGCTTCTCGTGTCCGAGGATCGATGCCACTTCCTGCACCGGCATGCCTTTTTGCAGGAGCTCCGTGGCCAGCGTCCGGCGGAACCTGTGCGGATGCACGTTCTCGACTCCCGCTCTGATCCCAAGCGTCCGAAGCATCTCCTGCACGCCGTGCTGCGTCAGCCGCTCTCCTCGTAGTCCGATAAACAGCGCCGGATTGTCGTCCTTCCGCTCTTTCATGTACCGCTTCAGATACATGGCTGTCACTTCGTTGATGTACACCGTCCGTTCCTTCGCTCCCTTGCCGAACACGATCATGCTCATGTCCTGGAAGTCAATTTCGTCCCGGTTCAGCTGTACGACCTCGCTGATACGGCACCCTGTCGCATGCAGGAAATGTACGATCGTCAGATCCCTCAGCGTTTTCGCCGACTCCTCCAGCTGTCGGATCTCCGTCGGCGAGAAATGCTTTCTTTTGACCTTCTGCTGTTTGATCGCGCTCATGGAGCGCATCGGGTTCTCTTTCAGGAACCCTTCCTGATTCACCCATTTATAGAACTCGTTATAAACCGACCGGTATCCCTCGATAGTCGCCTGCGAGATTCCTCTCTCCCGCTCCGACATGAAATAGGACCGGACGTGGTAGATCGTGATCTTCGACAGAGGGACTCCTGTGTCCGCCTGCAGCCTCTCCAGCAGATATTTGTACCGTGCTACGGTCGTATCCGCTCGCCCTTCGATGCGCTTCGCTTCCAGGAAATACTGCAGCAGGTTCTTCGAGTTATCGTCTTCTCCGTTCGGTGTCCCGGTCATCTCGTAGTCCACCAGCGCCTCGCTGGCCTCCTGCAGGATCCTCGCCACGCTGTTTGCCGGCACGAACGCACCGAGCCGCTCTTCCAGATTCTTGAGGTACATTTGTTTATCAATCAGGCTCATGATTTCCTCCTTCCTGTTCGGAAGGCGGATGCCGTCTCACTGGACGCGCTTAATCCGCCTGTTTTATGTCTGTTCCCTCCACGGTTCCCTGTAGTGTGCGCGGTGCTCCTTTTTCAGGTGCTTCCCCTGCTGTTTCTTGATTGCCCGCTCCATGGCCAGGAGCGCCTTGCTCTTCACTGCGTACTGCGTACAGTTCGCCAGCTGAAAGCATCTGCTGCACTGCACCGTGCGCCTGCTTCCAGGCACTTCTGACAGGTAGTATTTGTTTTCCGGATGCTGCTGTGCGTCCAGCTTTTCCGCGCAGGCATCGCACAGCGTCATATAAATATCGCTCAAATCATTTTCACCTCTTCTGTTTCGGTCTTCGCTTCGGTCTGTTGATCCACAGCCCGTGGCACTCCCTCCATTTTCTGACTGTGCTGACCGAGCACCCTGCATGCATCGCGATTTCCTCATCCCGCATTCCTTTGTCGTATAGTCTGCGGATATGGTCCTTATCGACGTCCGGTCTTCCGGTCGTTTTTGCGTAGTTGATTGGCAGTCCGTTCATTTTCCGCCAGTGTCTGGCGCCGGCGACGCTCATGTTTACCGCGTCCGCGAGCTCTCTGTCCGTGGCTCCTTCCGCGTACAGCTGCTCCAGCTTCTCCCGCTCTGCTTCTTTCAGTTTTCTGACCTTGTTCGGCGGCAGTTCTCTTGACGATCTCCACTGCCACACCGCGTTATAGGACGCTCCCATCTCCAGCGCGATTTCCATGTCTCCGAGTCCCTGTCGGTATAGATCTGCCGCCTTCGCCTCGTCGAAGCGTTGCCTCGACTTCATAAAATTGCTTTCAAGGCCTTTTTGGACTCTCCACAGTCTTACCGACTCCGACGATATGCCGAGCCGCTCTCCCATCTTCCGATCAGACAGTCCCAGGCTGTACGCGTGCTGCATCTCCTCCTCCGGTCTCGGCGGTCTGTATTCTTTCTTCTTTTCTACCGTCTCCTTCGGTTCCTTCGTGATCGACTTTCTTCCCTTGCCGTCCCACGTGTACAGCGTGCAGCACTCGCTTTTCAGCCGTTTCTTCACTTCCAGAGAGTCAGGTCTCACGCCGAGCTGTCTTGCGATCGCCAGATGCCTGGTCTGGACTTTGCTCCCTGCCCGAAATGTCACGCTGGAATAGTCGCAGCAGCCGCTCGGTCCCCGATATACGCAGTTCCGCTCACACATCCTGCTCCAGCTCCTTCCGGAAGTATTCCACCAGCTGCCGTACCGCCTCCCGCAGCTTCGCGCCGGTCTCTTTGTCCTGTTCCTGTACGGTTTTGAGAGCCTCTTTCAGTTTTCCGAAATCGTCCTGAATCGTGTTGTACCGGATCCCGAACGCCGTTACGTTTGCGTCCGACGCTTTCAGCTTCTTCTTTGCCTCCTCCAGCTCGGCCCGCACCCGCTCTGCTTCCGTCTCTGCGGCTTTCCTTTTCTCCTCGGCTCCCTTTTCGGCGTTCTCCGCCTTTTTCACTGCCTCTGCTCTTTCGTTTTCCGCTTTGTTCAGCTGTGTTTCCAGATGTTTGACCGTTTTCTCGAATTCCGCTGCGGTCTTCTTTTTCGCCTCTTCTGCAGCCTGCCGGATTGCCTCCTCGTCCCTGACGGTCTCGACTGCCACTTCGACAGGTCTGTTCTCCAGGTCCTGAATCTGCTTTTTTGCCTCTTTCAGCATATCGTCCTGTGTATTCAGCAGCGCCTCGGTCTCTTTCCGCATCCGCTCCGATTCTTCCAGTCGCTGTTTTTCTCCGTCCACGTCCTTCCGGAGCGCTTCGATCTGCCGCTCCCGCTCTTTGATTTTTTCCTCCAGTTCCCTGACGCTGATATGCTCCGCGTCGACCGTTTCCGCAAACTCGATTCGGTCACTTTCCGGCACCGAAAGAAGGGCAAAAGCCTTTGAAATCGGCAAATTTCCCAACGTTGGGGAATTTGTTTCCGGTCCGAACAGCCCCTGCTGCGAGGCTCCGTATTCTTCAAAAAGTTTCATGTAGCGCTGTGCGGACGAGCTGGAAAACTCCGTCTCCCGCTCCAGCCATGGGAGCCACTCTCCGTGCTGCAGCATTTCCTTCGCCTCGGTCAGTCTCCTCCCGATTTCGATGCCGCAAAGCAGCGACAGGCGCCTTCCCGTATCCACATACATGCGGATCTCCGCTCCGATCAGTTCCGGAGTCCGCTTTTTCATCAGTTCGCTCATGCTGTTTTAACCTCCGATTTCCTTTCTTCTGTCTGTTCCGGCAGGATCGGCCTTCCTTCCCGGTCCCGCTCTGATCCTTCGTTTACCCACCTGAGCCAGGTTTCCAGAAACCACCCGAACCGGATTCCCGGATCTACCGCTCCGGCATATCTTTCATTTTGGTATCCGTGGATCTGTTTAATCGATGTTTTCCCGTGATCCGTCGTCAGTTCAATGGTCAGGAACGGTCTTCCCGGTCTCTTTGCCTTCCGCAGGAACAGGATCGTCGTCTTTCCTTCGATATGCCTCGGCGCATATCCTCCTACGCAGTGCTTCAGCGTTTTCCCTTCATGCACGATCTCGTCTGTCGAGACCGGAACCAGGATGCAGTAGTTTCCGAGCCTGAACTCGTACTGCGTCTCCAGCTGGCGCCGGCGCTTTTTGTACTTCTTCATTTCTTCCTGATGCGCGTTGACCTTGATTGTCTCCGCTGCCGCGTCATGCCGCTCCGTCAGGTTCTTCGGCATGGCGACGGTTTTTTCCGTCAGGTCGTATCCGAGGCGCTTTGCCAGATCTAAGTAGTCTTTCCATTCCTGCAGGATCCGCTTCGGATCTACCGCGTACCGTGCGCAGACCGGCTGCAGGCTGCTCACATATTTCGCCGCCGCCGGCAGCGTTGCTCCGCTCTCTTCCGCGCATTTCCGCAGCATCGGCATATTGTTCTTCCCGCCGATCTCATTGCATATGTCGAGATAGTTTCCGAGCGCGAGGCTCCCGCCCTGTTCTTTCCAGTTCTTCAGATCTGCGAAGTCCAGCTCCTCCTTCTGGAACAGTCTCATCTCCTGCCGGCTGATCCGCATGAACTGTTCCGGTCTTCTTGCGTTCCAGTTGAGCAGCTTCACGTTCTTCTTTCCCTCGGAGATCAGATCCTCGACCGCTCCTTCGAGTCCGAATTTGACGGCCATCTCGATCTGCGGATGGATGCAGTACCATCCGAGATACTTCACGATATATCTCGCTGCCGCTCCTCCGTCGATGTCCGCATAGACCCTCTCCTCGAAGTATTCGAGGATCTGGCTGTATTTCAGATCTGTCTGCGGCAGCGCGTCTCCGAGTCCGATCACCCGGTATTGTCCGTCATAGTCGTTCCATCCCATGCAGTTCGGCTGGAACGGGTCCGAGATGGTCTTTGTTTCGATCCACTTCAGCTCTTTTTCGCTGTATGGTCCGCAGCCCCACCGGATCACCTTCTCCGCCCACTCGCAGGAACCGTGTCTGCTGAAGATGTACCGCTTTGTCGGATACCAGTCTATTTCTCCGACGAGGTTGTCGTGGCTGAAGACTCTCCTCGCGTCTCCTGCCTCGATCAGCAGCGCTCCGTCTTTCCCCGGTCTGGCCACAGCGACCTTGATCCACCGCTCCAGACTCGGCATATCGTATTTGTATTTCGATGCGGCGATTCCCTCGACCCTCTCTCCGCATTCCGGGCAGTTGCATTTCTCATGGTGCAGCCTGCCCTTCGCATAGTTTCCCCTGACCGCTTCAAAGCTCTGCCCGCAGCTCGTGCAGGTGCAGATCCTGACCGGATCGGAAGACACGTTCCATCCGTCGTCCCGGTATTCGTTCCTGAAGAACAGGTACTGCGGGAACATGCCTCTGATTTTCTTTTCCTCTTCCAGGCTCAGGCATCCGTGGAACTGTGTCAGCACATCCGCTCTCAGTTCCTCCGGCAGTGTGCATTTCGGATTCATCACGCCGCCTCCTTAAAGGAACTGCGTGAAGTCCAGCAGGATGCCTGACGGTTTTGCTTCCGTCTTCGGCTCCTCTTCCCCTGCGGCCGCTCCGACCAGGTCGATGGTCATCTGCATTCTGATCTCCGCACCCGGAAAGAAGAACTGTACTGCCTTCCGGTATGCGTCCAGATCCGAGATGCTCTGTCCGACTCCCTTCGCGACAGCTTTCATGCAGTCCTCGAATGATCCTCCCTGCACGACCGCCTGCGCGAATTCCTCATCCTGGCTGCAGAAGTTTTCCAGCGTCGCTCTGACTGAGTCCTTCATGGCCTGCGCGTGCCGGTCATAGTGTCCGTTTTTCGCTCCCTCCCGGAGCTTCTTCAGCGCCTCGTCCCGGTATGCGTTCATCACTGATACCTCCATGTCCGGGTGTTCTGGCTGAAGTCCCATGTATTGCGCAGGACGTAGTCGTTCTCCGACCAGCTTCCGTACACGTATTCATCGGTGAGCCCGTTCGGGATGATGCCGTCCTCGTAATAGGCCCGCAGGATCTTCTCCGCGATCTCTCTGTCATGCGCGGAAAACTTATTGTCCTCGGAATAGAACATCCACTGGTTCGGCTGTGCGATCACCTGCTGCATGCTGTCCGGATAGTTCTTGTTCATCACCCTGGCGAGCGCGTTGCAGATGATGCCGCCCTTCTGGGTGTCGTTGCTCATCTTCGCGGCCAGCCTCGCCGCAGCGTCTACTTCCTGATTGATAAAGGCCTCGCGGCTCGCATCCCCGCTCAGGAAATATGTCGCCTGCTCCTGCTCCCGCAGCTCTGCCTTGTACCGCTCCAGCTGTGAGGCGTACTCGATCGCCATATCCTGGCGGACTCTCTGTTCCGTCCTGCTGCTGACGGTTGCCGAAAGCACCACCGTGTACAGCACGAAGGCTGCTGCGACAATCAGAGTCAGCCCGTAGCGTTTCTTGAACCATTCCATTTTCTTCAGAATCCAGAACCGGATCATGCTCTCCTGTTCCTCCTCGATCTTCTCACGGTGCGGGACTTCCGTTTGCGCCCATGTTGGTACCAGTTCTATTGCGCGGTTTTTGTTCATGGTGTATAATCTCCTTACTTCTTAGATTTCTGGGGCATGACCCCGAGTTTCCTTTCTTCCTGCTCGCAGCTGTTGGTACCGGCTGCGAGTTTTTATTTGTTCAGTTCCGTCGCGATCTGATAGCATTTGCACGGTCTCTCCCGTCCGCAGAATGCGCAGGTCGCGACGTCGTCTTTTCCCGGCCTTCTGCTGTACAGCAGTTCCGCCTGCTGCAGCTTCCTCGGTGCGCACTCCGCACACAGCATCCGCTCGTGCGTCTTCACTCGTATTCCCCGATGTACTTCAGGAACGGGATCCGCCAGATCTTCACCCTGGTGCCGATCACCGATACCGGGAAGCCGAGCAGCTGCGGATTGACCTTCGCCGTCTCCCGTATCTTCGCCGGATCACACTCGCAGACCTGTGCGACTTCCTCCGGCGTCAGGATCCGTTTATCGGACTGTTTCATTTCCTCGACCGTCATGATCATTCCGCCCTCTGAAACATATCGAGCTGTGCTTTCATTTGTCCGACGATCTCTTCTCCTTCTGCTGATGCCATTACCATAAGCAGGTTATAGGAAGCCTGTCCGAGATTCCGTATTGCGAGCCTGAGCTGCTCGCAGACCCCTTCGTCTTCTCCAGTGTTCACCATGATGTGGCTCTGCGCATCCAGCAGGAGTTTCATGTCCTCGATCATTTTGTCCACTTTCTTCTGTTCCTTCTTCACGAGGTCCACTCTTGTCTTTTCCATCGTTTCTCCTCCATTCTTTCAGTTAGGCACAATTTGTGCCTTTTGAGGTAGAATAAAAAAGCTCCTCGATGCTCTTCTGATAGTATCTCGCCAGCTTTACCTTTACCGCATCTCTCAGCACTCGTTTTCCGTTCTCGTACATAGTCAGAGCTGACAGCGAGATTCCTACCGCTTCGCACACGTCTTTACGCGGTGTTTTGCCTCTCGCTTCTCTCAGCTTTGCCGCTCTTTCTTCCATGTTCCGCCCTCCTTCCTTCAGTTTTTGGCACAATCTGTGCCCCGTTTATTAAAATATCACTTGGCACGGTTTGTGTCAATAACTTTCTTTTGTCATCTTTCGCTTGTGCTTTGACACATTTTGTGTTATCTTGTCCTCATGGAGGTGACATCTGTGCCAAAATATCCCAGCAATCTGAAGGCCCTGCGGATGCAAGCAGGACTTACGCAGCAGGAGCTCGCCGAGCGCACTGGTCTGAAACGTAGTCGGATCAATAACTACGAACGCGGGATCCGTAAAATTGAAATGTCCGTCGCTGAGATCTTCGCTGACTTTTTTAACGTCGACCTCGACTATTTCTTTGCACGTTCTGATTCTCTTTCTGAGATTCGCCTGCTCGAATCGGAAGAGGCTCTTCTTGATCTCTTTCGCGATCTGAATGCTGAAGGGCAGCACAAGGTCCTCGACTATGCTCTTGACCTTTGCAATGGTGGACGATACACAAAAAAAGATCATTCCGTTGGCCTATCTTAATCGCAGTAACTGGAAGAAGGATCTGCTATGATCTGCAGGAAGTGTTTACAAACTGTCCCTGACGGTCCGTTCTGCTGCCAGTGCGGCACAAAACAGGAAGTCCCTCAGCGCAGCCCCCGGAGGCGAGGGAACGGCACCGGCACCGCGTTCCGGCGCGGGAAGACATGGACCGCTCAGGTGACGAAATATACTTACGTAGACGAGGATGAGACTGGCCTGCAGCATCGTGTCCGCCGGTACCAGACAAAAGGCGGATTTCCCACGAAGAAAGCTGCGCTCGACTATATCGACACCCTGAAGGGAGGTCATTCTCGGAAGGTTCCCACTCTTCTGGAGCTTTATCAGCTGTGGGAGAAGAACGACCTGCCGAAACTGAGTCCTGACAGACAGACGGCATATAAGAAGGCCCGCCAGCGTTTGGAGCCTGTGATCGGGAGGAAGATCGACACCCTGACCACTTCCGATCTGCAGGACTGCGTCAGCTCCAGGGCGAAGAGCCACTACACTGCCCGAGACATGAAGACGCTGCTCTCCCACCTCTACCGGCGAGCCCTGGCGGATCAGTTCGTTACCGTCAATCTCTCGCAGTTCATCGTTCTTCCCGAGCTGGAGGAGAAGGAGGCCGAGCCGTTCACCGCTCAGGAGGTCGACGCCATGTGGTCCGCTTTTGCTGACGGGAACATCTTTGTCGGATACCTGCTGCTGATGATCTACTCCGGAATGATGCCCGGAGAGCTGTTCGCCTGCAGGAAGGACATGATCAATCTCGACCGCTGCGAAATCTACGGATGCGGGAAAAAGACGAAGTTCAGGAAGTCCTCGACCATCGTCTTCGCCGAGTGCGTCCGCCCTGTCGTCGAGGAATTGATGCAGTCCGTCTCCGGAGATCTCCTGCAGCCGAAGCACGAGACGCAGTGGTATGATCGTTACCATGAGACCGTGAAGGCCATCGGCGTCCGGGATCTGCCGCCTTATTCCTGCCGGCACACCACCGGCACCGAGGCCGCTCGCCAGAATCTGAACGCCCCGGTCATCCAGAAGATCCTGCGACACGCGAAGATCACGACCTCACAGCGCTATATTCACATCGGATCCGACGAGGCGCATACCGGAATCAACACTTTTTCGGCAAAACAAAAAGCCCCGGAAGCTCAGGCAGCTTCACAGGGCTGAAAACGTGTGTTAGTCACGCTGTTAGTCATAGAACAATCTTTTTCAATTTGCCACAATCTTTTTCGTTTTTCTCCGCTCCTCGTTCCTTTTTGATTTCCGAATAAACAAACAAAAAAAGTCCCGGGAACTACCGTTTATCAGGTAATTTCCGGGACTTTTGGCGCAGAAGGAGGGATTTGAACCCTCGCGTGCTTTTTAGACACCTACTCCCTTAGCAGGGAATCAAAATATCCAGCAAACACTGTGCTCCTCCGCACCGTTGTTAGTCACTCGTCAGTCATAGTTTCCTCTTCGGCCTTGTTATACTGCGCCGTGCTGATGCACAGGATCGCACCGAGGAAAGTGCAGATCACGGTGATGGTCGCCGGGATCTCCGCTGCATATGGCAGCTGCCAGATCTGGCTCAGGCCAGAATACAGTGCGCCGATTGCAGGCAGCACAATGATGGTCAGATACTTCAGAATGTCATATGTGCGATTGCTCAATGGTTTCATGCAGTCATTCTCCTCTCCAATGATTCAAGACGTCGATCTACGTCCGTCATGTGTTGTTTGATGGCCGGCACATTTTCTGAAAACATCTGCGCATACTTATTATGCGCTCTGATGTCCTCTTTCATGTCGTCCATTTTTGCCTCCACAACTGCGATCTTTTTGTCCAGGTCTGCCTGCTGTTTTCTACTGGTGAGCACGATTGTCAGGATCGACCCGAACAGAGATATGCCACCAGTAATTAAAGCAACTAAGATTGCATCACTCATTTCTCTACCTCCATCAATTTCTCCCATGTTTTTGGCCCGCATACGCCGTCCACTTCCAGCTTGTAATACTGCTGCGCCTTGTTAAGTGCTGCCTGAGTTTTTGCTCCGAAGAAACCATCGACTTCTCCGCACGGGAAATGCTTCACGTTCAGGATCGCCTGCAGGACCACACAATCCGATGAGTATGCGTTGCTCATCATTACTGTTTTCGGTCTCCATGTGTGATTGTCTAAGTTTGAAATCTGCCCGTTTTCTGTGCTTACAGGATTCTGCGGCGCCGTAACATCATCAGATTGTACTAAGCTCCATTTCGGTCTCCCATACCCGGCGATCTTTGACGATCCGACGATGTAGCTTCCGATCCCGACGCCGTCCGAGTAGTTTCCCTCGATTGTCTTTATTGAGGCACCGTTTACCTCTACCACAATTCCTGTATGATTGATTCCTCCGCCCGAGAAGAAGAAGATCTGATCTCCTACTTCCGGAGTCTGCATCAGAGCTCCGTTGTTCCGGAACAGAGCTGCGGAATTCGCGCACGCAGCTGTTCCTCCATACGTCATGCGTGATCCGATGTCGTACCCGAACGTGTTCAAATAGCACCAGTTTACGAAAACACAGCACCACGGCTGATGTTGCGGTGTCCATCCGTACAGCTTTGTGATCTTCGGATCGTCTGCATATTTGTTCTGATTGTTTGGGCCTTCTTTGTACCCAACTTGTGACCTCGCTTTAGCGACGAGGCTTTTCTTTGCTTCTTCAATGGTCATTTTTCCGCTCCAGCAGTTCGTTTATGTATGCATCCAATTCATCCGCCGTCATCATTGTCTTCATCCTCCCATAATTGAACGTCCCAGTCTGGATTATAATCCATTGCGCACGCTGCCTCGATGAACACGATGATTGTGCAGGCCAGCAGGAACCCGATTCCGATGATCCACCTCACGGCTGCACCTCCGGCGCCCATACTGCGATCCATTTATACCGGATTCCTGCGCGGAAGTAATCCCAGTATTGCTGCTGTCCTGGCTGGTTTCCGTATGGCATGATCTTCTCGTTGTTCAGATAAAAACGAACATTGAAACGGTCAGGTTCGACGCTTGTGTCCTCCGGATTTTTATAAAGGGGCGTGGTCGCGACGACGTTTGTCTGCGTTGAGCCGTAGTAGTATTCCGTATTGTACCCGTAGTCGATCTGTGAGCCTCGCTGATAAATCACGCCTTCTCCGTAGAGGTCGTAAAAGCTCACGATAATTTCGACGCCGATGGTGCCGGGGATCTTTTCGCCGCTGTAGTCATCCCGGAATACAATCGCAAAAAACGGAGCCTTCTCGTGCTGCCTTTGAAAAAGAATTTCACCGTGCATGGTGTCCTCCGAAGGCGTCCAAGTCCCGGCCTCATACTCCAGACCGCCCGGGAGGTCCACTTTTGTCAGCAGCTCCGCAGCTGCCCGGACCGCCTGCCCGCCGATCTGCGCGTCCGCCTGCAGCGCGAGTCCCTGTAGGATCGCATTAGCTGTGACGCTTCTGTATTCTGCCACGCGTCACACCCCCAGCATGTCTGCCACGCTGAAAATGATTGGAAGCGTTCCAACGATGGATCCATCACTAAACCAGAACCGAGCCTGCGCCGTCACTTCCTGCCCTGCGCAGAATGCCGCTGTTTCGTCTTCGGTGAACTGTTTTGTAACGGTATTTTCCGTCGTATCAATAGTCAGCGCGGTTCCTGTGTATGTCTTTGTATATGTGCTCTGGATGTACATCTCGACCTTTGTCACGGCCGAGAGAAGGAAGTCATCCGGGTC
>JAEEGL015045350.1_pt1 | contig 13197 bp, 14 predicted proteins | sample 9134231 | NCBI WGS metagenome assembly JAEEGL01 (sample SAMN16246548, study PRJNA631951) | gut metagenome | biome: gut microbiome; feature: rumen; material: fiber-attached | host: Bos | place: Iran: Karaj | collected 2018-10
AATGAAAATAAAATTAATATCAATTGTCTGATAACGCTTTTTGCAACACCTTTAACAAAACCTTATAAAATAAGGGAAAATTAAGAATTAGATCTTACATGTTTTATATAAAATTTAGTAAAAATGAGCTAAAAATTCCAAAAATCATTAAAAATGGTACTTTTTTTATATATTTTTGATAAGGTGATGTTTCCAGCTAACCCCACTATAAAATAAGGAAACATTTTGAAGAACTAAAAGAATATGATGTATAATTAATACAAGAAAGAGATGACTTTATGAAAATAAATCTACATACTCATTCCAATTACTCATTAGATGGGGAATATGAAGTTAATGAGTTAATAAACTTTTTTATAGATAATAACTTTGATATTATATCGATTACTGATCATGATACTTGTGAAGCTTATAAACATATCCAGGATAATCCAAATATTAAAGTTATAACAGGTATAGAAGCAGATGCTATTGTTAATAATCATACCTATGATTTTCTATGTTATAACTTTAAACTAGATGAAGTATATAAATATGCTAAAGAAAAATATGAAACAGTAGATAAAAGACAACTTAAAATATTTAATGCTCTAGTAGAAAAAGCTAAAAGTAGGAATATTAATTTATCTAATATAGATTCATATGATCCTAAAAAAGAATATGCTCCCGGGAATTAATACTATTCTAGTAGAAGCCCAAGATATAAACCATGATAGAAACAATTGGTATCTAAATGACAATGTTTGGGATAATAATGGTAAACATGGTAGTGGTAAAACCCTAGTCGAAAATGAAGCCAAATTATTAATAGAAGGTGCTCAAACCGGAATCTTGGAAGACTTTGAAATATAAGAAGAAAAATAGTACTCAATAAAAGAGTACTATTTAAATACAAGTTGATCGGGTTTCATAGGTCTATGAGATTCGTCTAAGCGTCGGTTACCATAAATAAAATCTATTATTTCAATTGATGTTTTATTACTAGCAAACCATGATGTTAATGAATCAATTCGATTAATCGCGTCTCTATGTTTATATCCATCATACATTGGGCCTCTATCAATCCAGACGTCATGGTAAAATCTATCAGCATACTGTTCATTAAAATGGAAAGATACCGGCCCCTCAGGAGTATAAATACCAGCAACAAAATCATCTTCATGCATTGTTCCGTCATAATGTTTCCATGAAGCAAATGATAATTCTGGACATAAAGCAGCAAACAAACATACCAATTCAAGTTCTAAATCTAATAAATCCTGAGAGGTATTCCATCCAAACTGGATTTTTTTATACTGAATCAAATTTCTCTTAATTAAAATCTTGGTGATTACATTAACAGCTTCCGTTACAGCCTTTACATCGTCACTATCCTCACTAGGAGGGGCAATTACCGGAGCCTCTTTTATTCCCTTGTGAAGCGCGCTAGGCTTTTGTGACTCTTTAAGTGTTTTACTTTGCTCTATTGCTTTTACAACATCACTTTTTGGTGATTTGATTAGCATCTTCGTAAGTGACTGAAATCTTATACATCTATCCTGAGCTGACAGTTTATTATTATTAGAAATTAACGGAGCATACTCATCAGGGGTCAAAAAACGAAACTCTTTCCAATAATGCAGCTTGCAATAAATTGGTGCCGGGCCAAGTGGTGTTAATACTCCAACAACAAAATCTCCATTGAACTCTTCTTTGAATTCTTCAGGGTTATCTTTTAAAGCTACAAACGACAGTTCTGGACATAGTGAAACACACAAACTCATTAAAACTCGTAATCTATCATAGTATTCGTAGATATCATGATGCTTATCTCTAAGTTTTTTATTATTAACCAGTCCTTCTTTCACTAGTAGTTTTAAGAATTTCTTAAAACTATTTTGGATATTTGTCATTTTCTTCACCACCTCATTCGCTTTGTTATTCTACCAAGAATAAAAATACTAGTCAACGTATACACTCGTATGTCTTAAATTAATACATACAAAAACGTGCTATAATAAATATATATGATGAGGTGTTGATATGCGCATAAGTGAAGACAAAATGAAACTATTAATGAAAGAAATAATAAGTGAAGTGGATATAGCTATACAAGAGGGAAATTCTCCCTTTGCTGCTTTCTTATTAGATAAAGATGGTAATATAAAATATAAAGCTCATAATACAGTTAATTTAGATATAGACCCAACTGCCCATGCCGAGATTAATCTAATAAGAGAAGCTTGTAATGATTTACAAACCAAAGACTTATCAGATTATATATTAATATCTAATGCTTGGAGTTGTAGTATGTGCTTTTCAGCTGCTATAAAAGCTAGAATATCTAACTTTATATTTGGTGCTGAAAGTGAATCTAAGATGAATCCCAATGTAACAATCTATGATATAAAAGAAAAGTGTAGTAATGAAATAAATATTATTTCTGGTATATTAAAAGATGAGTGTAAAAAACAAATAGAAGAAGCTAGAAAAAAATAGAAAGGAATCGAAGAAAATGAAAAACAAAAAAGAACTATACGAAGATGCCCTTGTAATGGCCAGGGAAAATATTCCTCCATTAAAGAATCATTTAGATATTTCCATCGAAAAAGGGACGGTATTAGCTAAAGAATACAACGCTGATGTAGATTTAGTATTAATCGGCATTTTATTAATGGATATAAAACTAGGTGAAGCGATAAAAATGAATAGAGGATCCGAGCATACTAAGATGTCATCTGACTTCGCTAAAAAATTCTTGGAAGATTATGATTTGACAAATAAAGAAAAAGACATTTTAATTAACTCGATAGAAGCTCATCATGGGAATGTTCCATATGAATCTATAGAAGCAGAAGTGTGTGCCAATGCTGACTGTTATAGATTCTTGCATCCTCTAGGAATATTTACATATGCTGATTTTCTTGCTAAAAAAGATATACCATTTATAAATCAAATAAAAGAGTTACAATTTAAAATGGATGAGAAGTATAATACTTTATCTTTAGATAAAGCCAAGGAGGAATTGTTAGAATATTATGAAATATATTCAAAACACTTTGATGAAATATTAAAACAAGTTGAAAAATAATAAGATTTTTATTCTATACAACTAAAAAACTGTTACAAAGAAATATATATGTAGCAGTTTTTAATTAATTACAAATAACAAATTGTAAATTCTTAGAAGTTTCTTTTCCTTCTTTGTCTATATCATAATTTTCATATACATTTAAAACCTTTAACCCAACGCGGTCACAACATTCTTTTACTTCCTCGATAGTAAAAATTTTAAATACATGAGAATCATCATATCTTTTATCATCTATAAAAAAGGTAATCTTACTCTTTTCAATTCTCGTTCTTTTATTGAAATTCCATTCCATAATTCTCGTCATATTATCAAAAGAATCTTTTTTACTGCCTGAACTTTGTGGATTATGCAAATCAATTATGATTTTACCATCATCCTTTAATATACCTCTTAAATTAGATAAACACTTTTCTAGTTCATCAACACTCTTAAGATGATTTAATACTGCAAACATAGAAATAATAACATCATACTTTTTATCTATATTAATGTCTAAAATATTTTGTGAATAAAAATTGGATTTTAATCTAGTTTTAGCTACCTCTAGCATCTCATCATTAAGATCTAAACAATCTACATAAAATCCCTTTTGGGATATTAACGAAGCATGAATACCTGTCCCACAACCAATATCAATAATTTCATCTCCTTCTTTAATAAAATTCATTAAGAATCCAACTTCTTTTTCATAATCTTTATTTTTATAAAACCTATCATAATACTTAGCAAATTCTTTATATTCCATAATTATCCTCCAAACCATTATAATTATATAGCTTTTCCTAATTATTAACAATATATGAAGAAACAACAATTATTTTATGGTACAATAATTAAAGGATTAATGAGGTGAAGAGATGACTATAGATTTATTTGAGAAAACTTTATTAGATATATATTCGGTAGATACCTGTTCTCCTCTATGTAAGGATATTTGGAGTAAAGATAATCCAACTATGGGTCATTGTGCAATTGTCGCCATTCTTTTCTATGATTATTTTGGGGGAGAAATCTATAAAAATGAAGTAGATGGAATAGTTCATTATTTTAACCTTATCGACAACAAAATCATTGATCTAACCACAAGTCAATTTAATAAAGAGATTGATTATTCTGTAAAAAGAAAAAAAGAAAAAGATGATATTCTTAGAATCCAAGAAACGCTATATAGATATAATCTATTAAAAGAAAGATTAGAATTAGCTTTAACAATAAAAGGAGTTGATCCAAATGAATAATGAAAATAAAACTAATATAAATTATTATCCTGGTCACATGGCTAAGACTAAAAGATTAATAAAAGAAAAGTATAATCTTATAGATATTGTATATGAGGTTATTGATGCTAGAATGCCTAAATCATCAATGATTAAAGATATAGATGACTTAATTAAAGATAAACCAAGAATAATAATATTAACAAAATATGATTTATGTGATACAAAAATTACTGACAAATGGGTTGAATATTATGAGAAAATGGGGTATCATATTACCTGTTTAGACTTAACAAAGAATGAAGCAACATCTAAACTAGTTGATATTACTCATCAATTAATGAACGAATTACAACAAAAAAGATTAGATAAAGGTTTATCTAAAAAAGATATTAGAGCATTAGTAGTAGGTGTTCCTAATGTTGGAAAATCAACTCTTATTAATAGAATGGCTGGCAAAAAAGTTACCACAACAGGTAATAATCCTGGTGTAACTAGAAATCTTAGCTGGTTAAAAACAAATAGTAATATTTTATTATTAGATTCACCAGGAATACTATGGCCAAAGCTAGATAACGAAAAACAAGCATTAAATCTAGCAAGTTTTACAAGTATACCTATTGATACATTACCAATAGACAGAGTAGCTATATATATCCTTGAAACTTTAGAAAAATATTACCCAAACATCTTAAAAGAGAGGTATAATATAAATCGTATAGATGATGATATTACTATAACATATGATGCTATTGGGAAAAAAATAGGAGCTATAATATCTGGTGGAGAAATTGATTACGATCGAGTAAGTAAAACTATACTAGAAGATATTAAACAAGAAAGAATAAAAGGCATTACCTTTGATAGAATAGATGATTAAATAGTGACAGGGAGATGGTTTTTGGTGAATAATAAAGAAAAAAACATGTTAGCTTATGAACAAGAATTATATAAAAAAGGAATAAAACTAATCGCTGGCACAGACGAAGTTGGAAGAGGTCCATTAGTTGGACCAGTAGTAGCTGCTGCCGTTATATTACCAGAAAACTATTTCTTAGAAGGAATAGATGATTCAAAAAAATTAACAGAAAAGAAGAGAGAAAAATACTTTGATATAATAAATAAAGATGCAATAGCAGTAGGTATAGGCATAGTTGATGCTAAAACCATAGATGAAATTAATATTTTAGAAGCTTCAAGATTAGCAATGAAAAAAGCAATAGAGAGTTTAAAAATAAAACCAGAGCATATCTTAAGCGATGCAATGAAATTAGATAATCAAGATATACCATATACAGATATTATACACGGAGATGCCTTATCAGAAAGTATTGCTGCTGCATCTATAATTGCCAAAGTTACTAGAGATAGAATGATGTATGATTTAGACAAAGAGCATCCTGAATATGGCTTTGCCAAACACAAAGGATATCCTACAAAATTACATTTAGAAAACTTGGAAAAATATGGCGTTTTAGATAACTACAGATTTAGTTATAAACCTGTAAAAAAAATACTAGACAACGAAAGAGAGTGATTAACTATGAAGTTATTTAAAAACTATTTATTAATGACAATTACTTTATTTTCAATAGAAATAATCTTTAGACTAGTAATGAAAATGACTATAATAGAATGGTCATTACTTAGAGTATTTATTTCTGTAAGTATCATTTCTTTATTAGTTTCACTAATAATATATAAAACAAGACGTGTACCTACAAAAATAATTACTTTTATATTATGTCTAATAGCTAGTATATATGCTTTACTCCAAGCAGGCTTTGAAAACTATATCGGTGTTTTTATGTCATTTGGTACTAGCTCTCAAGCTGGAGCAGTTAAAGATTATATTAAAGATTATATAGATTCTTTTCATTGGTACTATTGGCTAATACTAATACCAATTCTTTTATTGTTTATTTATTTAGTATTTATCGAGCCAAGACTTTATAAAAAGAAAGATAAAGAAGAACTATCTATTAATATTATTACCAAAAAACAATCTTTAAATGCTCAATTAATAGCTTTAACTTCATTAATATTATTAATAGGTTTGTTTTATTTCACACTAATTTCTAATAAAATGCAAAATAATATTCAACTACAAAGTAATACTTCTTTATTTATAAATCCTTCTATGCCTAACATAGTAGTTGATCAATTTGGAGTTACAACATTTGGTTTACTAGATATTAAATCTACATTATCTCCTGTAGAAGAAGAAATAATAGAATATAATGTTAATCAAAAAGAAATAAAAGAAGAAACTGATTATACTAGAAAAATAGATGATACAAGATGGTTAAAAGTAACAGAAGAAGAAACAAATAGACAATATAAAAACCTAAACAATTATTATTTAAGTAGAAAAATAACTGATAAAAATAAATATACAGGTGAGTTAGAAGATAAAAATTTAATTGTTATAATGATGGAAAGTGCAAATAATATTGCTATTGACGAAAAATACTATCCTAATTTATCAAAAATATATAATGAAGGATGGACTTGGAAAAACGCGTATTCACCACGTAATTCTTGTTCAACAGGTAATAATGAAATGAGTGGGATGACATCTCTATATACAATTAATAATTCTTGTACAGCTAATATTTATAAGAATAATATATATCCTGAATCTATATTTAATCTGTTTACCGAAGCTGGTTATAGTACATCTTCTTATCATAATTACACTGAACAATACTATCGTCGTAAAATAATTCATCCAAATATGGGAAGTGGCCATTATTATGGAGTAGAAGAACTTGGTATACCATATTCTAATAAATACGAAGAATGGCCTTCAGATGTTGAACTGATGGAAAAAGTATTAGAAAACATAAAAAATGAAAATAAACATATGACATGGATAACTACGGTATCTTCACATCAACCATATGGAGTAGATAGCAAACTAGGGGATTTATATATTGACGAATTCTTAAACTTAGGATATAGTAAGCCTCTCGCCAGATATATGTCTAAATTAAAAACTCTAGATGAAGCAATAGGTGTCTTAATACAAGGTTTAAAAGAACAAGGTACATTAGATGATACAGTTATAGTATTCTATGCTGATCATTATCCATATGGCTTAAATGATAAAGTATTAAACGAATATTTTGATTATGATGTTTCTATAAATAACGAAACAGATAGAACTCCATTTATCATTTATAATACCGAATTAGAACCTAATCAAAGTGATGATTATACAACTTATATGAATATATTACCTACTATAGCTAATCTATTTAACCTAGACTATGATCCAAGATTATATGCTGGAGAAGATATATTAAGTGACGATTATTCCAAAAGAGCTTATTTTGCTAATGGATCATGGCAAGATGAAAAAGCATATTATAATGCAACAACAGGTAAAATATCATATATAAACGAAGAAAACACTTATACAACCGAAGAAATTCAAATAATTAATAAAGAAATAGATGAGAAAATAAAAATGTCTAATCTAGCAATTAGAACTAATTATTTTAAACATTTATATGATAGTATTAAAGAAAATGAAATAAAAGAAACAACTACTAAAGTAGATAAAGATACTAAAGGTAGCTCATAAAAAGAGGTGAACATATGAAAAACTTGGTTATAGTTGAATCGCCAAGTAAAAGTAAAACTATAGAAAAATATTTAGGAAATAATTATAAAGTAGTAGCTAGTATGGGACATATTAGAGATCTAGCTACAACAGGTAAGTTTGGTTTAGGAGTTGATGTAGACGGAAACTTTGAACCAACTTATATCCCAATGAAGGGAAAGAAGAAAGTTATTAGTGATTTAAAAAAACTAGTATCAGAAGCAGAAAAAATCTACCTAGCAACAGACCCTGACCGTGAAGGAGAAGCAATATCTTGGCATTTAAAAGATGCACTAAACATAAAAAATAATTATGAAAGAGTAACGTTTAATGAAATAACTAAAGATGTTATTTTATCATCAATTAAAAATGCTCGAGAGATTGATATGAATTTAGTAAAAAGCCAAGAAACAAGAAGGATTCTTGATAGAATAATTGGTTTTAGACTCTCAAAATTAATGCAATCAAAGACAGGCGGTAAAAGTGCCGGTCGTGTTCAAAGCGTTGCTCTTAAACTTATCGTTGATCGTGAAAGAGAAATAGAAGCTTTTAGTCCTGAAGAGTATTGGACAATTACTGCTAAATTCAAAGATTTTTCAGCAGACTTAGAAAAATATAAAGATAAAAAAATAGAGATAAAAACGGAAGCAGAAGCAGATGATGTATTAAATAATCTATTACCAGATTTTCATATCGTTGATATAGAATCTAAAGAAAAACAAAAACAAGGAGTAATGCCTTTTAAGACATCAACATTACAACAAACTGCTGCTAATAAATTGTCTTTTTCTAGTAGTAAAACGATGCGTATAGCTCAAAAACTATATGAAGGTATAGATATTGGTAGCGAAACAGTAGGTTTAATAACATACATGCGTACTGATAGTGAAAGAATATCTCCAGAATTTGCTAAAGAAACTTTTAAATACATAAAAGAAACATATGGAGAAGCATATGTAGGAAAAATAAAAACTCAAAAAAAGAACGAAAATATGCAAGATGCTCATGAAGGTATTCGTGTTACAAGTCCTTATCGAACTCCTGAAGAAATGAAAAAATTTTTATCAAATGATGAATATAAACTTTATCGTTTAATATATGCTCGAAGTTTAGCTTGCCTAATGGCAAACGCTAAAGTAAAAGCAACTTCAATATCATTATTAAATAATGATTACTTATTTAAAGCTACAGGAAGTATATTAGTATTTGATGGTTACTTGAAAGTGTATGCAGAATTTGAAAAAAATGAAGATGTAATTCTTCCTAATCTAGAAGGAAAGACTATCCTTCAAAGTGAAGAAAACATCAAAGAACAACACTTTACTAAACCACCTGCTCGTTATACAGAAAGTTCTCTTATAAAAGAATTAGAGCGTTTAGGTATAGGAAGACCTTCAACATATGCTACTATCATGGAAACAATTAAAAATAGGGGATATGTTTCTTTAGAAGAGAAAAAATTTGTTCCAACAAAAATAGGTATAGAAACAACGGATAAATTACAAGAAGGTTTTAGTGACATTGTTAATGTAAAATACACTGCTAACATGGAAAGTGAATTAGATGAAATTGCTGATAATAAGCTTGATAATATACAAGTATTACGCGATTTTTATAATAAGTTTGAGCCATTGGTTGAAGATGCATTTAAAAACATGAGTAAAAAAGAAGCGGAAGAAACTGGTGAAAAATGTCCTGATTGTGGAAATCCACTAGTTATTAGAACAGGTAGATATGGAGAATTTATAGCTTGTTCAAACTACCCTGATTGTAAATATATAAAAAAAGAAAATCCTGAAGTAGAAATAGTTTGTGATTGTCCAAATTGTGAAGGGCATATAATATTAAAAAAATCTCATAAAGGCAAAATATTTTATGGCTGTGATAATTATCCTAAATGTAAAACTGCATATTGGGATAAACCGCTTGATGTTAAATGTCCTGATTGTGGAGAAATAATATTAGAAAAGAAAACAGGTAAAAAGTATTGCTCTAGTTGTGGAAAAGAAGTTGATTAACGTTACTTTACAAAAATGTAAAAAAACTTTTTTAAAAGCATTGCAAAGAAAAAAAATAAATAGTATAATGAAGATACTTAATAGAGAGGATGTATCTTATATAAGACTATAGCGATTTTGATTATAGTAATTTAATATCTAAAGGATTATTTTGTTAAGATGCCTATATATTTCGTGGGAAATGGTGCTCTGTGTGAGCGTAGCAACTTTTTAACTTTTAATTCCAATTATTATAATTACTATATTTCTTGCTTATATGTTTGATATAATTGTTAAGCTATATTTAATTGTTATTTCAAATTGGCTTGTTGTAGTTTTGTGTATTGAGTACGTTTTTAATGTTAAGTATAATTGCGATATCGTAAAAAAAAATTTGCGTAAGAAAGAAAACTTATTATATGTGTTGTTATGATGACCACATAAAACACATATACAAACTTGAAACAACATCTAGTCAATGTTGTTTTTTTATACTATAAAATAATTTTAAAAGACACTTCTTAATGAATGAAGTGTCTTTTTATCTTTCTTGTAATTTTACCAATTTTGCTTGAACTACTAATCTTATACCATTATCATTATAACAAGTTGATAAAGTTAAAATTTTATCATCAGTACTTAAATTAACGTTAAAATTATAAATGCTTCTATTTAGCATTTCTCCAAGAAAAGCAGCATATTCACTGTTAGATTCAAAATCAGTTGTAATATAATAACTCTCAGCTGGAATAGTATAAATAGAGAATATTTGCCACATTGTATTATATTTCAATGTTGATAATTGAATAATTTGATTTTCTTGTTTAGTATACCATTTCTTATCTAAGGCCCTTGTTAAGGATCCAAACATAATCTTATCTTTTCTTCCATGACCATATATAACCATATTCTTACTAAAAACATTGAAATTATCTCTAAAATCAGCATATACCCAACCGGCACTATTACTCGTTTTATCATAAGCATGATTTAAATAATAATCATTATCATTTGTTTGAACTACTGGATAATTGATATTTGTATCATGAACTATTATCCATCCAACTGTATCACTGTTTTCCTTTAATAATTCTGTGAAATCAACCTCTGAAAGTGGAGTTTGCAAGTATTTCCAATACTGGCTTCCATAATTGTTTTCTTCAATGGTTTCTATATTGTATAAAGTACCTTCTTCAACTTTATATATATCAGTACTTTCAACTATATTATTATTTAATTTCTTAATACTATAACCTTGTCTTAACCAATTTACAATAATTACACTAGTAAATAGAAATACTAATAAAGAAAAACTTAAACATAATTTGTATAGTTTATACTTTTTAGATTCTTTAGGAGCAAATTTATAATATAACTTATTAATAGCAAATTTATTAAGTTTATCTTGATATAATTCATAGTTTTTCTTACTAACTCTTACATTATCAACATTAATAATTTTACTATAATTACCTTTTCTAACTTTGTCTTTTGTTTTATACTCTTTTGATAAATTGTTTAAAGCAATCTTATTAAGCTTATATAAGTATTTTCCATAATTATCAGTATCAACATTTATTTTTATATTATTACCAAGAAAGAATTTCGGTAATAAATTTTTCTTTTTATTATTGTTAGTTTGAATATCTGTTACTTTATATTTTTTCTTTGTATTCAAAGCGTTATTTTTTTTGATTATTTCATCTAATTTCAATATAACAGTATTATATAAGGATTTTTTATTTTTATCCTCAGATAATTTCTTTTTTATATCGCTAAGTTTTAATTTAATTGTATCTGATAAAGTAGGGCGATACTTTTCCTTATTTAATATTTCTTTCTTTTGAGCAATTAGTTTTTTTTCTTCTTCTTCGAGTTTGAATTGCATCAAAGCAGTTTTTTCTAAATCTGTTAAATCCTTCGGAGGGTCAATTTGTGTAATCTTAACTTCAGTAAATTCACAATCTTGCTTGTTTTTCAATTAATATCACACCTCCGTATCTTAAGATATTATAACATATTTTAAGAATAAAAGAATAGTTAAAAATTTAGGATGGATTTTTATTTTAGAATGTTATATAATGATACATATACTAGGAGGTATAAAATATGAATAACAATTGTACAAAATGTGGTAATCCACTACAAGCGGGAACAACTATATGTCCAATATGTGGTACAAATAATATAAATACAAAACCAGCTACACCAGAAGCAGCACCAGCGCCAGCTACACCTGCTCCAGTAGAAGCTCCAGTTGTAGCACCAGCAGCGCCTGTAACACCTGCACCAGAAGCAGCACCAGCGCCAACTACACCTGCTGCACCAGCTCCAGTAGAAAATCCAACTGTAGCACCAACAGCACCTGTAGCGGCTGATAAAGATGCAAAAAAAGCGACAAAAGAACCAAAGGCACCAAAAGAAAAAAAGCCAATTAACAAAAAGTTGCTTATTATTGTTGGAATCGTAGCAGCTGTAATTATAATAGGTGCAGTAGTAGCTATGATAATAATTAATAATTCAAGTTCAACACCTGAACCTGTAGATAACTCTAGTGAAAAAACTCAAAAAACTGTTTCTTCAGTAGGAAGCAAAGTGAGCATAAATAATTTTGAATTCTTATTGCCTCCAAACTGGAATGTAGATACTACAAGTGGAACTACAGCAATAGTTAACAAAGAAGTTTCAACTATTGTACAATTCTCTTCTGTATCAGGAGATGTAAATGATTCTCTTAAAGAATATATTCAAGGAAAATTAGCAAGCCAAGGATATGAAAATTTAGACTTTCAAAATAAAAAAATTGGCAATAAAGAAGCAATAGTAGCTAAAGCAATAAAAGCAGGAAGTGAAATTCAATATGACTTCTATTATATTGCTAATTCAAACTTAGTAGTTGGAGCTGCAGTAGTTTATACTAATTCAGAAGCTAGAACTCAAAACAACAATACTGTAGAGAGAATAATGCAAAGCTTGTCATTTTCTGGAACAGTTAATATGATATCTGAAATAAGCATGTATAGATCTGTTATTACAGATTATAATGAAAGTGTAGGAAGTGTAAGTGAAACAACACCAGAAACTCCTAGTGGAGAGGAACAACCAAGTACGCCTGAAACACCTACAGAAAATCCTAGCACACCAGAAAACCCTTCAGAGAATGTAGGAGGAAGATTTTAATCTTCCTTTTTTTATTATGTAAAATATTGAAAAACACACTAAAAATCGTTGGTTTCTCTTGATTTTATTATCTATTTTTGCTATTTTAAATATGTAAGGTGAATACCTTACAAAAACAAAATA
>JAEEGL015198629.1_pt1 | contig 13197 bp, 12 predicted proteins | sample 9134231 | NCBI WGS metagenome assembly JAEEGL01 (sample SAMN16246548, study PRJNA631951) | gut metagenome | biome: gut microbiome; feature: rumen; material: fiber-attached | host: Bos | place: Iran: Karaj | collected 2018-10
AATGAAATTAGATGCTGTTAGAGTTGGCTCTGCATTTACAGGCAGACTTCAAATAAAAGAGCAGACTGGTTTAAAAAGAGTAGGTAAATTTTCTTCTTGCATTTGCGAGATTAGAACTCTTAAAAAAGGCTCAAAAATAGGATATTCTGGCACTTTAACCTTAAAGAAAGATATGAAGGTAGGTATTGTTGAGGCTGGATATAGTGATGGGATTTTTATTTCTGGGCCGAAAGATTCTTCTAAGTTGATTCATAAACTTAGAAATATAAAGCAAGGTATTTGTGCCTTGTTTAAAGATGGAAATAGATATGTTTTTGTTAATGGCAAAAAGGTGCCAGTACTGGGTAGAGTTGGTATGAGAACGTTTTTAGTGGATTTGTCTTGCGTTGATGCAAATGTATCTGATCCTGTTTTGATAGATTTTTCTATTACGATATCTAATCCAAAGATACCTCGAGAGCTTGTATGATTATTGGAGGAAAAATGAAAAAAGGAAAGCTTAAATTTATTTCTAGATTATTTCTTTCGATGTTTGATTTTCGAATTTATCCATTTACACAAAAGGAAAAGTTATCAACTGCTATACTCTATTTTATAAAGCTAACCTTGTTTAGTTCTGTCATTCTTGGAATTGTTTTCTTTTGTTTTTTATTCAACAAATCAGCAGAAATGGTTGATGAATTTGAAAAAACAGTCCCTGAGTTTAATATAGTAGATGGTAGGTTAGAAACGTCAACTTCATATTCTGGGGAGATAATTGAAGGCTTATTCATGGTTGTTGATGGAACTAAAACGTCAGCAAATATCAGCGAAATTGTCGCAGGGTTACCAGACTATAGTAAGTTTTCGACTATAGCATTGGCTGATAAAATGTATTACGTTGTAAAATATGATGAAGAAACCACTCAAACTTTACCAACTAATAACTATGATAGTTTAAATACTACAAATAAGTCGGAATTAGTTAAAGAATGGAAAGAAACTAATGACTCATATTCCATAAAACTAATAGTTTTGGCTGTTCTTGTAGTTTCAGTTTTTGCTGGACTTTTAATTCTTAGAATATGGCTTCTAATAATATATGTATTTACTATATTTATTTTTAGCTTTATGTTTGGCGTAAGATTAAGAGCTTCTGGTACAATTAAATTTGCTATTTATGCTTCTACTGTTCCAACGCTTATTGATACATTCTCACTTGCGGTACTAGGCAAAATTCCTTCGACTGTTACTTTCTTAGAAGGTATTATACTATTCATATATGCTTTTTATGGTTTGCGTGCAATTAAAATTGATGAACTAATCTCAAGTGGTTCTGGAAAAACTCCAGAAGAAAGAATAAGGGATGCAATTAATAGAGCACAAAAAGAAATCGATGAGCTTAATGAGAATATTAAAAATGAATCTGAACATTTGAAAAATGTAATCAACCATAAGGATAATAATGGTAGTGAAGAACAAAAAAATGGTACAGATATAAAAGATGAGTCTGATTCTTCAAATAATGATGAAAAGAAAGGATAGTGCTTTTAGCACTATCCTTTTTATAATTTTATTATTGGACTTGTATAATCTTCATTTATTATTCTTCTATCAGTTATGCTTCTTTCCAAATTGTATATATTTGTTGCTATAATATCTAATTTCATTAATTCTTTTTGACTTTCATTTGCTGTTTCTTTCATGAAAGTACTTAGTTTTGTGACAATTGGTATTCTTGAAGATTTTGTAATGACCGGTAGAACTTTTCTTCCAAATTTGCTAAAGCCTAGTATCCTGGCATATAAACTAGTAATACTATATTCTTTAATATAGTGAGTTTCTATGTCTAATAGAATATGTATCATGATCCTTTGTATTCTACTTCTTGTATATCGCTTTGACTTTACATTATCTATCAACTCATTTATTGTCCTTGAATTATTATATGCAGTTTTGATTGCATATTCTAATCCTTCTTCAATATCTAATATTTTTGATAATTGAAATTCATCTTTTGAAACGATTTTATAAAATATCTCTTTTTCAAAATTGTTAATTGATAATGGTAGATTTCCTAAATTGAATTCTTCATTCATTATAGAGAATACACTATCTGGAACTGTATGTTTAATTTGATTAAAGCTTGAATTAATTATTGATGTCCTAATCGCTGTGGCACTCGAAAAATCGCTTTCTAATGTCTCGGAATTATATGATTCACCTTTTCTTTTTACTGCAAATGGAATTATAGTACTATTTGTTTTTATTAATGCTTTTAGGTATTCAATAGCTAAAATGTTATTAGGAGATGATACTATATTTTCTATGATTTCGTTACTATATTTTTTATTCATCAGTTTGTAAATACAATTACTTCTTGCGTTTGGAAATGAGAGACCTTTTGATAATTCATTTTTTAGTAATTCTTTGTATGTTTCAGATTCATCTGCAACTACGTTTGCAATTTCTTTTAGTATTGTAATATCATCTGTCTCGGCTCCAAAGCATAAATAGTCAATTGAACCTAAACTATTTACAATATCTATAGCACCTTTTGCAAATATCTCAGCGCTTGATGTGGCAAATAGCGTTGGAAGCTCTATCACTAAATCTATTCCATTTAATAATGCCATCTTTGTTCTAACCCATTTATTATAGCATGCAGGCTCGCCTCTTTGGACAAAATTTCCGCTCATAATGCATATTACAGCGTCTGCTTTTGTGAGTGTTTTAGCCTGTTCAATTAAGTATTTATGCCCATTATGAAAAGGATTATATTCGGCTATTATTGCACATATTTTCATAAAATTCTCCCTAAAGTATAGATTTTATACATAAAATATGCTATCATACGTCTTAATTAACTTCAAGTTGGAGGTATTATTATCTTTATGGATGAGGTTACAATTTATACTGATGGTGCCTGCTCTGGAAACCCTGGAAAACGGGGGCTGGGGAGCAGTTTTGATATATAACAATATTGAAAAACAGATTAGTGGTGCAAGTGCTGATACCACCAATAATCAAATGGAGCTTACAGCTCCAATTAAAGCGCTTGAACTACTGAAAAGGCCATGCAAAGTGAAGCTCTATAGCGATAGTGCCTATTTAGTTAATGCTTTCACTCAAGGCTGGATATATAATTGGCATAAAAACGGCTGGAAAACAGCTGGAAAATCTGACGTTAAAAATAGGGATTTATGGGAGAAACTCTATAGTTTGAGCCAGATACATGATATTGAGTGGATAAAGGTCAAAGGACATAGTTCAAACGAGTATAATAACCTGTGTGATAAGCTTGCAGTGGATGCCTATAACAACTTATAAAATTTACATAAAAGTATTGCATTATTTACATTTTTTGTATAAAATATGCTTGCATTTGTAGTGGTATTCACATCAAGGCATGGAACTTAAGATAATTATTGTAGCAAATTATTATATTTGATTTGCGTTAGGAAATACATTTTTTATAAAGGGGTATTTTTAAGATGAACAATAATCTTGTAGATAATTTTTTAAATTTTTTGGAGAATGATAAGAAACTTTCAAATAATACACTTCAATCATATAATCGCGACATAAAACTATATGGTAATTATCTTGATGCTCATAACATGAATGCAATAGAGGGCACTGAGAATTCTATTAAAGAATATTTTACTGAGCTTAAGAGCGAGGGTAAGGCTGATAGTACTATATCTAGAAACCTTGCTTCTTTAAGATCATTCTACCAATACTTATATAAGAATAAGATTGTATCTGAGGACCCAACATCTCATATTGAGTCTCCAAAGATTACAAGAAAACCACCTAAGATTTTATCAACCGAACAAGTTGAACTTTTACTAAATCAGCCTAAGTGCGTTGACCTTAAAGGTTATAGAGATAAGGCTATGCTTGAGCTTGTTTATGCAACAGGTATTAGAGTAACAGAACTTATTTCACTTGATTTAGATGACTTGGACTTAGACGCAAGTTCAATCAAATGTACTACTCATGGAAAAGAAAGAATCATTCCAATTGGTTCTATTGCTAATAGTGCTCTTACAGATTACTTAAATAAGGCTAGAAAATCTATGCTTAAAGATGAAGATGATCAAGCTTTGTTTGTTAATGTAAATGGTAAGAGACTTACAAGACAAGGTTTCTGGAAGATTATTAAGCAATACAAAAATCAAGCTGATATTGACGTAGATATTACACCACATACACTTCGCCATTCATTTGCCATGCACCTTCTTGAGAATGGAGCAGAGCTTAGAGCAATTCAAGAAATGCTTGGCCATTCAGACATTTCTTCTACTCAAGTGTATGCACAAATGGAACAAGATAGAATCAAGACAATGTATATGAAATCACACCCAAGAGCTTAGAATTTAAGGCTTTCCTTTAACACAAGGAAAGCCTTTTTTTATGCCTTTTTCTATTGTATGTTTTAGCTGATTTTAGTATAATTTTTAAGGAGAAAAAACCAACTAATAAAGGAGAATTACAATGGTTACATACCTTAAAGACTTATACAAAAATTCACAAGATTATAAAGATAAGGACATCATTTTAAACGGATGGGTAAAGACTGCCAGAGATTCAAAAACATTTGGTTTTATAGAATTTAACGATGGCACATTCTTCAAAAACCTTCAAGTCGTTTATGACAATTCATTATCTAATTTCGAAGAGATTACAAAAGTTTCTATTTATTCAAGTATAGAAGTTCAAGGAAAGTTTGTATTAACGCCAGAAGCTAAACAACCTTTTGAACTTAAGGCTACAAAGGTTACTATTCTTGGAAAGTCTGAGCAAGATTACCCACTACAGAAAAAAGGACACTCTATGGAATTCTTAAGAGAACAAGCATATTTACGTCCTAGAACAAATCTATTCAATGCTGTATTTAGAGTAAGAAGCGTAGCAGCTATGGCAATCCATGAATATTTTCAAGATAGAGGATATGTTTATGTACATACTCCACTAATCACTGCAAATGATGGTGAGGGTGCAGGAGAAATGTTCCAAGTTACTACATTTGATTTAGAAAGGCTAGATTCTTCTAAAGAAGTACCATATTCAGAAGACTTTTTCGGAAAGAAAGTTGGACTTACAGTAACAGGGCAGCTAGAAGGAGAAGCTTTTGCTCATGCTTTTGGTAAAATATATACATTTGGTCCATCATTTAGAGCAGAGAATTCTAATACTAAGACTCATGCTTCAGAGTTTTGGATGATTGAGCCTGAGATTGCCTTTTGCGACTTGGAAGGCGTAATGGATGTAGAAGAAGACATGCTAAAATACATTGTTAAAACTGTTCTAGAAAAATGCAAAGAAGAGATGGAATTTTTAGATAAATTTGTATCTAATGGATTAATAAACAAATTAGAGACTTTATTAAATAGCAAGTTCACTAGAATCACTCATGAAGAGGTTATTACAATTTTAAAGAATGCAAACGTTGAATGGGAATTTAAGCCAGAGTACGGAGAAGACATTGCTAAAGAACACGAAAAGTACATTACAGAGCACTTTAATGGACCAGTATTTATTACCAACTGGCCTAAAGATATAAAGGCGTTCTACATGAAGCAAAATCCAGATGGAAAAACTGTTGCTGCTGTTGACTTAGAAGTTCCTGGTGCTGGAGAACTTATGGGCGGAAGCCAAAGAGAAGAAGACTATAATAAGCTACTAGCTAGGATGAATGAGCTTGGCATGCATACAGAAGAATTAGATTGGTATTTAAATCTTAGAAGATATGGAACAACTACACATAGTGGCTTTGGAATGGGATTTGAACGACTAATTATGTACTTAACAGGTGTGGAAAACATCAGAGATGTAATACCATTTCCAAGAACACCAGGAAACTGTGAATTTTAATTTTGTTTTAGGGAGCAGAGTATGTATAAGTATGTTAAACGATTTTTAGATATCGTTTTTTCTGCGGTACTTTTAGTACTGTTAGCTATACCTATGTTAATAATTGCATTTCTTATTTGGAAAGATGATAAAGGCTCACCAATCTTTAAACAGGAAAGAATGGGCAAAGACCTTAAACCTTTTACAATGTATAAGTTTAGAACCATGCTCGAAAATAGAGAAGGGATAGATCATGCATTAACGCATGACCAAATGGTAACTAAAGTTGGAAAATTCATTAGAAAAACCAGTATAGATGAGTTGCCGCAATTGTTTAATGTGCTAAAAGGTGAAATGTCTTTTATAGGACCAAGACCATGGGTACTTTCTTACTATGAATGGATGACACCAATTCAAAAAAGGAGAAGCAATGTTAGACCTGGCATTACACGGTCTTGCTCAGGTTAGTGGTCGAAACGGAATTAGTGTTTTAAGAAAAATTGAATTTGACTTAGAGTATGTCAATCACTTTGGACCAAAGTATGATTTAAAGATTCTTTGGAGAACGTTTAAAGCAGTAATTGGAAAGGAAAATCCTGAGATTACAGAAGTAGGTATTTCTGAAGAATTGGAAGTACTAAAAAATAACCCAAAACGAAATAAAGGGAAGAAGCATAAAGGAGTTTAAAAATGAAAAAGGAAGAAGAAGAGAAGTTTAATAAAAGATTTAGAAGAATTGCATTTGTTATATTAATCTTGGCAGTTCTTACTATACCATTCACGTTAATGGTAAGAAAGATTTCGTATAATGGATATTTGAGTACTGTTGCTACTTATGGTACAGACTCAGAAGAAGTTAAGAACTATTTTGTCTTTAATACTCCAGATATTATTTGGCTTATTAATGAGATTCTATGTATTGCTTCCGTTTGTTCTCTTACGATTTTTTACATGACAAAGAGGATTATAAACAGCAAAAAGGGTTCAAACGCCAAAGAAAAGCTTGTTAGAAACTGGCCATGCTTACTTTTAGCTTTCTTTATGGTGTGGACAGCCGTAGGATGTATTCAAGCTGGTATGGAAATGGATGCTGAGATCATAGTTAGACAGGCAAAAGATATTAGCACTGTTCCTCAAAGAATAATTGATATTGCTAACTGGTCATCTGGTGACAGAATGTCAAATACATCAAACATTTATCAAAATGCTAAGAGTAGAGCATGGAATGGTTGTGAAAATCTTAAAGATGGATACTTTTCTTTTATTTTTTATGCTACTATCCTTCTAGATGTTTTAATGCTTGGCTTATCTAGTGAAAAGTATAAAAAATGGATTTTAAGAACGCTACTTGTTTCTTCTGCTATAGTTGGATTTTTGACAATACTATCGTTCTTTAGACCAATACCATTTAACGGAATCATTTATTTCCAAAGATCAATGTTTAATAATTCAAACCATCTTGGATACTATATTTCTGTTATAGCTATCTTTTCTGCAGTTATGTGGATAAGAGAAGATAATTATTATTTTAAAGGACTACATCTTTTAAATACAATCATGTACTTCTTCTTACTAATAATTAACAATACATTTGGAGCATACCTTGGTGTTCTTTGTGGAATGATTTATTTACTAATAGCAGAAATAATTAGATTTGTTAAGAATAGAAACAAGCATGAATTATTGCAGTATGGAGTTGTACTATTGATATTTCTTACATCTAGCTTAACAATTGCAGGTGCTGATTCGAAGAATTACGTAGTTAATCATACTTATTTTTCATATGCCAATTTATACCTAAATCTTGGTGAAGCAACACGTCATTTTACTTTTAATTCTATGACTCAAGAAATGGCAGAATCTTTTGGGATTAGTGAAGCAACAATTGATAAGAATAAGATTAGGTGGGGAAATACAAATGAAATTCTTGAAGATAAAATGAAAACCATTGTAGAGCGTAATTTTGATGGTTTATTCAATGATATAAAAACTCTTGCAAATGATAAGAGCAAAGAGGCTCCTGTTTCTGGAGAAACTGAACAGAACACTATTACTCAAGATGAACTTACTAATATGTTGCTTGCTGTTGATAAGAAGTATCCAAAAGTTAGCGGAGAATCGGAAGAAGAATTTAATGAAAGACAAGCAAAAATTGAGGCAGAATATCAAGAAATAATGTCTAAGTATTCAGCATCTACTGCTAATAAATCTGGCTTAAGTGAAGAAGTATCTATGATAGGTTCTGGAAGAGGAGAAACTTGGATTAGAGTACTTGATTTAGTTAATCAAAGGCCTTGGTTTGGATGGGGACTTGAAAACCTTCTAAACGAATTCTATCAACAATATGGAATTAAAGAAGGTAGAACTCATAACCTAGTTTTACAACTTGCCGGTACCGTTGGTATTCCTGGTGTCATTATGTATTTAGTAGCTACTATCAGCATTTTCTTAAAAAATATTTTTGACGCTAAGTTCAGAAAATATAGCAAAAAGCAACTTCTAATTATATTTGGAATTATGGTAGCTTCTGCTATAGCTACTGCTCTTATTGTAGGACACTTTACAGACAAGTTATTATTCATCTGGGGCGCGATTACTATTGTAGAAACTCTAGTTGTATTAATTGCATTTACTAATAAGGTAAAATTTAGAGTTCCTTCTTGGAATGTATTTGAGCATGTGGGAACAGCAGTATTTGTTTCATATATGATATCATCTTTGTTCGGAAATTCAGCATTTTACACTTCACCATATTTCATGATTTTCCTTGGCTTGATAACATATGAAATGCTTAACAAGAAGAGCTTGATTACAGAAGCTGAAGCTTTAGAAAGTACATCTAAAAACAAAGAAAATACTGGTGCAGAAAGCACAGATGATACTAAAGTAGTTACAGAAAAGAAAGAAGCTTCTAAAAAGAATAAAAAGAAAAGAGGGAAATAATATTGAAGAATGACAAAGTAGAACCACGAACGTTACCTGGCTTTATGGAACTTATGCCACAAGACCAGATTGAGTTTGATAGAATTAAAAGCATTATTGAAGACTCATATAAAAAATATGGTTTTTTACCTATTGATACTCCAATAATTGAAGATTCTAATGTTCTTCTTGCCAAAGCTGGTGGAGAAACCGAAAAGCAAATCTATAGATTTTCAAAAGGAGATAACGACTTATCTTTAAGGTTTGATTTAACTGTTCCACTTGCCAAATACGTTGCAAAGAATTATGGACAGCTATCGTTTCCATTCAGAAGATATCAAATTGGAAAGGTTTATAGGGCAGAGAGACCACAAAAGGGCAGATACAGAGAGTTTTATCAATGCGATATTGATGTTATTGGTGACGAAACACTTAGCATAACTAATGATGCGGAGATGCCTAGCATTATATATCAGATCTTCTCAAAACTAGATTTTGGCAAATTTACGATTAGAATAAATAATAGAAAACTTCTAGGTGGTTTTTTTGAGAGTCTTGGGTTAGAGAACAGAATAGAAGATATTTTAAAAATCGTAGACAAGCTAGATAAAATTGGAATTGATAATGTAAAGGAAATGCTTCAGGATGAAAAAGTTGATTCTGATAGCATAGAAAAAATAGTACAGTTTGTATCTACAAAAGAGAATGTAATTCAATTTTTGGAATCTCTTAATATAAGTAATGATACTTTTGTAAAAGGACTATCTGAAATTAAAGAAGTGTCAAAATACATGATTGCTTTTGGTGTTCCGGAGAATTACTTTAGAATTGATTTATCAATTGCGCGTGGGCTAGATTACTATACAGGAACTGTATTTGAGACTACTCTTGATGATTTGCCTAACATCGGAAGTGTTTGCTCTGGTGGAAGGTATGATAATTTAGCTGAGTACTATACTGACAAGAAATTGCCTGGTGTTGGCATTTCTATTGGTTTAACGAGACTTTATTATATTCTAAATGAATATAATTTGATTAAAAACGATAGTTTGAGCAAGAGCGTATCAAAGGCAATTATACTTCCTATGTCACAGGATTTTGAGTATTCAATTAAAGTAGCTACATTACTTAGAAATATGGGCATTAATGCGGAAGTATATTTTGAAGACAAAGCTTTCAAGAAAAAGCTTAATTATGCAAATAAACAAAACATTCCATATGCCATTATAATTGGTGATGATGAGATTAATTCAGAAACAGTTGCAATTAAGAATATGCAAACTGGAGAGCAACAAAACATCAAGCTCTCAGATATGACAATTGATTTATTTAAATAAAAATATAAATGAGAGGTTGATATTATGAAAAAAGTTTCACTAGTTATTCCAATGTATTATGAGGAAGAAGTAGCGAATGAATGTTACAACAGATTAGTTCAAGTTTTAGGTACGATTAAGGATAAGTACGAATATGAGATAGTATTTGTAAATGATGGGTCAAAAGACAAAACATTAAGCATTTTGGAAGAAATTGCTGGTAAAGACAAAAATGTTAAGGTTATTTCATTTTCTAGAAACTTTGGACATCAAGCAGCCGTTACATGTGGGTTAAGATATACAACTGGTGACGCTGTTGTAATTATGGATGCTGACTTACAAGATCCACCTGAACTAATTCCAGATATGTTAAAGTATTGGGAAGAAGGAAATGAAGTAATATACGGAAAAAGAAAGTCTAGAGATGGAGAGAGTTTCTTTAAGTTATTTACTGCAAAAACATTTTACCAAGTGCTAAATGGTCTATCTGAGGTAGAGATTCCAAAAGATACAGGAGATTTTAGATTAGTTGATAGAAAAGTTGTAGATGTTGTTAATAATTTACCTGAACATAATAAGTTCTTAAGAGGCTTATTTAGTTGGGTAGGATTTAATCAATACGCATATGAATATGAAAGAAAAGAAAGATTTGCTGGCGAAACTAAATATCCGCTTAAGAAGATGTTAAAACTTGCATCAGACGGAATAATAAACTTTAGCTCAAAACCATTAAAATTCATTGGAAAACTTGGAATCCTTTGCTTTATAGTGTCATTCTGCCTATTTGTATATAAAATTGTTGCACTATGTATGCAAGTTCAAACTGTTGCTCCTGGTTGGGCATCTATTATGATTGCTATGACGTTCTTAACAGGTGTTATATTAATGTCTCTATACTTAATTGGTGAATATATTAGTAGAATATTTGATAACATCAAAGGAAGACCTGAGTTTATAGTAAAAAGCACAATTAACGTATAAAAAGGGAAGTGTTTAGTGTGCTAAAGGTATTAGGTGCGGTATCTATGTTTATAGGAATATTATGTCTATATGAAGGCCGCAATATAATAAGAAAGAATTATTCCAAGAAGATAGATGAGAATTCACTAACTACAGGAATTAAGGTATTTGGCGCTATTATAACGATTTTGGGCGGAATTTTGGTTATTTTTTAATCTGTGATTTTTTGATTTATTACTTTTTTGTTACATTTTTACAAAAGTCTTTGAATTAATATTCTTATAGTGTAAATTATTATTGTAAGAGTTATGGTAACTTTACGAAACTTTGTTCGCATTTTGAAACCTGCTTTTACAAGGCGTTTTGAAGATTATTATTCGGTGATTAATTGTATGTTTTGAATTATGATTAGTTGACGAATTAAATATTCTTGAAAATGCTGGTTGTTGATTTTACATAATTTACCAAAGATAAAATATTAATTAAAGGAATGAAATTGTAAATGGGAAAAATATTAAATAGATTGATTAAAACTATTGCAGTAGTTTCTCTTTTAATGTATGCTTTTTTTGTAATGGTAGATCAAGAATCTGCTTTTAAGAAGTACGATGAAGAGTTAAGTGACTATAATAACATGATTGCAGAGCAAAATATAATTCACGAACAGTTACTTAATACTCGTAATCAGATTTCTTCAGAGAAATATATTGAAGAAGTTGCTAGAGAAAAATTAGGGTTAGTAATGCCAGATGAAGTTGTTTTTATAGATGCAAATTTGTAGTTGTAAGACAAGTTTATATTGATTAAGCAGTATCCCTATTTGTTTTTTAGGGGTACTTTTTATTTTGTTTTGGATTTATGCATATACTCTATTAGGTAATGAGTAGAGTGAATGCTTAAATTATAAATTATAAGGGAGGAAGTTTAAAATGAACCTAAGAAAATTTTTACTTGGATTTGCTTTTGTTATGCTTATGACAACATTATTTGGCTCAAATAGTTCATATGCCGTAAGCAAGTTCAGCAAAGCAAAAAAAGAATTAGTTGCTAAGGTTGAATCTTTAGCTGAAGACAGCGGAGACAAAGCTGTTGCTAATGAATTAAAAGAAAAATTAACAAAAGACGAAGAAAAAGTTGAAGATAAATTAATCGCTGAGAAGACAAGCGGAGAAGAAAAAGCAAGTAAAGAAGAGCCAGCTAAAGAAGCAGAAAAAGTAGACGCTGAAGAGCCAGCAAAAGAAGCAAAAAAAGCTAGTGGTGAAGAGCCTGCTAAAGAAGAAAAGGCAAGCGAAGACGAGCCAGTTAAAGAAGAAAAAGATGTAAAAGAAGAGCCTGCGAAAGAGGATGAGAAAAAAGCAGAGCCAGAGAAAAAGACAGATAAAAAAGCAAATGCTCTTATTAAAGACATAGACGAAGATGACTGGTATTTCGATTACGTTGAAGATGCTGTTGATGAAAAACTTATGGAAGTTAATTCTAAGAATGAGTTTAAACCAATGGAAACTACAACAAAAAGAGATGTAGCAGTAGCACTTTATAGAATCGCTACAAGAGACGATAAAAAAGCAGATGAAAAAGAAGTAGACGCTTATGAATGGGCTTCAAAACATAGCATTATGAAGACAAGAGATAATGCTGATGACGAAGTAACTAGAGAAGAAGTTGCAAAGTATGTATACAGATATGCAAGAACTATTGAAGGTGAAAAACTTACAGTAGAAGAGAAAGCTCGTAACAAGAAACTTTCATTCAAAGATGAAGGCGATATTTCTACAGATGCTCATGAAGCTATGATTTGGTGTAGCCTAAATAAAGTATTCATTGGTAGACCAGATAATACTGTTGATCCAATTACTGAGGCTACAAGAGCTGAGTCTGCAACTGTTTTTGTTAGATTAAATGATACTTTTGCTAATGCAAAATAAAATCAAATATTTTTATAATTAAAAAATAATAATTAGCTAATTATAGCACCGCTTTACTTGAGAGCGGTGCTTATTTTTATATAATAATGCTCGCCATGGATCATAGTATGCATTCGTAGCGGCGCGACTCACGTGCGCCATGGCTATAAATATCAAAACTAAAAGAACAGTGTTCGGGTATAAATGTTATATATTAAAAAAGAGGTCGCCCGCCTATAAGTTGGAAATTTTGCTTC
>JAEEGL010105162.1_pt1 | contig 13196 bp, 15 predicted proteins | sample 9134231 | NCBI WGS metagenome assembly JAEEGL01 (sample SAMN16246548, study PRJNA631951) | gut metagenome | biome: gut microbiome; feature: rumen; material: fiber-attached | host: Bos | place: Iran: Karaj | collected 2018-10
ACACTATGCGTACTTAGAGAGATTAGGGCAAACAATTAACGTATTAAGAAGTTTTTTAGGATAGGAGTATATTTATGAAAATAAAAGTTGGAGTTATATTTGGTGGGGAAACAGTTGAACATGAAGTAAGTATTATTTCAGCAATACAAGCAATAAATAATATAGATAGAAATAAATACGACATCATTCCTATATATATTGGAAAAGATAGAATATGGTATACAGGTAAAATGTTAGAAGATATTAATATCTATAAAGATATGGACTTATTAAAGAGATACGCAAAAAAGGTAACACTTTGTAAAAAAAATAATACATTTTTCCTAGTAAATACGAAAGGGCTATTTAGAAAAGATATAGCAGAACTTGATATCGCATTCCCAATAGTACATGGAATAAACGTAGAAGATGGAACACTTCAAGGTTATCTAGATACAATAGGAATACCATATGTTGGAAGTAGAGTACTAGGAGCTGCATTAGGACAAGATAAAGTAGTAATGAAACAAGTATTTGAATCAGAAAATATTCCAGTAGTACCATATACATGGTTCTATGATACAGAATACTATACAAAAAAAGAAGAAATAGAAAAAAAAGTAAAAAAACTAGGATATCCTGTCATAATTAAACCAGCAAATCTAGGAAGTAGTGTAGGTATATCGATTGCAAGAACAGAAGAAGAATTAGAACATTCAATAGAAGAAGCAATTGAATATGATACAAAAATAGTAATAGAAAAAGTAATAGAAAATATGACAGAAGTAAACTGTAGTGTACTTGGAAACTATCAAGCACAACAAACAGGAGTACTAGAAGAAGTAATGGGTGCAGATGAATTCCTATCATATCAAGATAAATATCTTGGTGGAGGAAAAACAAAAGGTTCAAAAGGTATGGCTAGTACAAATAGAGTAATACCAGCTCGAATTAGTGATGACCTAACAAAAGAAATCAAAGAAACATCTAAACAAGTATTTAGAGCACTAAATCTAAGTGGAGTATGTCGAATAGATTACATAATAGATAAAAAACATAATAAATTCTATGTAAATGAACCAAATACAATACCTGGAAGTTTATCATTCTATTTATGGGAACCAGCAGGAAAACCATATAATGAATTATTAGACGACATGATTAATATCGCAATAAAAGACTTCAAAAATAGAAGCAGCAAAACATATTCATTTGAAACCAATATATTAAGTAACTGTAATGGACTAAAAGGTTCAAAAGGAATGAAAGGAAAATTAAGAGGATAATACCTCTTTTTTTTTGAAATTTGACAAATTAAAATAATGGTGTATAATACACATAAAAAGTGAGGGGTATACTATGGAAAGAAACACAAATGCAATAAATTTAATGGAAACACCAAATAATATAATAGAATTGATGGAAACACCGATAGAAAAATTAGATATATCAGAAGGCTTATATCGTCATTTAAAACAAAAACGATTAGATAATTTATATATAATCATTCTGGGAGAATGTAATTTTGATTATGCAAGATATTATTTAAGTGATTCCCATGATGCGGAATTACTAGTATTTTTAAATAAGCTAGGACTAGGAACATATGATAGAAAGTTATACAAAAAATATATAGAAGAATATGAAAATGAAAAAACAAAAATAGGAAAAACTAAAACAATTACTGATATATTAAATACAAAAATACTAGAACTATATTTTAAGGGTAAACTAGGAACTGACTATAAGCAATCAATTATTCTACAAAGATGGAATAACTTATACCAAGTAGTTAAATACTATGAAATAATAATGAAAGAATATGAAATAAGACTTTTTAAAAAAGAAAATATTGAAGATTTAAGAAAAGTTTTCAAAGAATATGGAATAAATATTGATAAAGAAACAGAAAGAAAACAAATAATTGAAGAATATGAAAAGGAATTAGAAAAACCACAAGAGATTGATCTACTAGATAAAACAATATATGAAATGCAAGTAGAAAAAGGACTATTTATAAGAACATTTAGAGAATTAGCATGTGCAGGACTATTTAGAATAATAGATATTTTAGAAATGGGACCACAAAATATATCCGAGTTACGTGGTTTTGGGAAAAAATCATATGAACAAATAAAAATAACACTTGGTGAATATGGTATAAACTTAGAAGATAATAAACAACGTATAAAATTAATAGAACAATACCGTAATAAAACAATAAAATCAAATAACGATATATATGATAATATTTTGTATACTTCACAACAATTAAAACTAATAACAAATTCACCTGAATCACAACAACTAAAAATGTTAAATAAAGAAAAAGAAATATTAGAAAATGAATATACTCAAAAACAAAGACTATTAAAAGATATAAAACAAACAATAACAAAAACTAAATCCTTAAAAGAACAAATTTATGCTTGTGATGTAAAATTAAGAGAACTTATAGAAGAATATAATTCGTATGGTGTCAAAGAAAGAGGCAATAGTTATGCAAAATAGTTTAGAAGAATTATTACAAGAACTAAAAGAACAAAATGATTATCTAGAAGAACAAGTTGAGTTATATCAAAAACAAATAGAATTTCTAAAACAAGAAATAGATGAAAAGAAAAAATATATAGAAGAAAATAATTAAGAGGATATCCCTCTTTTTTTCTTGACAACATACCAATAATAATGATATGATAAATGCAACATTTTTGCATTAAGGAGAATTGATATGTTAGATATAATACAAGATACATTACTAGATACAGTAAAATTATTACCATTTTTATTTGTTACGTTTTTATTAATAGAATATATAGAACACAAAATAAATAATAATAAGATAATAACAAAATCAAAAAAATTTGGACCATTCTTTGGTAGCTTGCTCGGAGTAATCCCACAATGTGGAATAAGTGCTTCAGCTACAAATCTTTATGCAACAAGAATAATAACACTAGGAACATTAATATCAGTATACTTATCAACTAGTGATGAAATGTTACCTCTATTAATAGCTAATAAAGTAGATGGAAATACAATAATAAAAATATTAGGATTAAAATTCTTAATAGGTATGACTGCAGGATTTATAATTGACTCAATATTAAGAAAAAAAGAACAACTAGAAATTAAAAAATTATGTGAACATGATCACTGTAATTGTAATCACAATCATAGTATAATTAAATCTGCATTAAGACATACACTAAGTATAACTTTATTCATAATGATATTTTCGTTCGGAATAAATATTATTTTTGAATACTTAGGAGAATCATTCTTAGAAAAATTATTCATGAAAAATACAATATTCTCATACTTCTTATCAAGTTTAGTAGGATTAATTCCAAATTGTGGAGCTAGCGTACTTATAACAGAACTATATTTAAATAATACAATAACACTAGGATCAACTCTAGCAGGATTACTAACAGGAGCCGGAATTGGATTATTAATACTATTCAAAACAAATAAAAATCTAAAAGAAAATATAACTATAGTTTCATTAATATATCTAATAGGAATAATATCAGGAATAATAATAGATTTAATAGGTCTTATTTAAAATGAAAGAAATATTAAAAGAACATAATCTAAAAATAACAAATAATAGATTAGAAATATTAGATATAATAAATGAATTAGATTTAGACGCAACAATAAAAAATATATTAATGAAAACAACAATAGATAAATCTACAGTATATAGAATAGTAGAAACATTACTAAAAAATAATATATTAGAAACAAGTATAAACCATAAAAATGAATTATACTATCAAATAAAACATGAACATAAACACTATATCAAATGTATAAAATGTCATAATAAACAAGAAATAGATATATGTCCTGTAGAAGAAATAGAAAAAACAGGATTTAAAATAATATCCCATAAAATAGAAATAGATGGAATATGTAATAAATGTACAGAAAAGTAATAAAAACTGTACATTTTTTTATTATCGAGGTCTAAAAAATCGACCACGATAAAATACACTAACAATCTTGAGGTCACAATTTTTGACCTCAAACCATAAAAATTAATTAATTAACTAAAAGTTATTTACACACGAATATAAATACGTTATAATTAACACATAGTAAAGGAAAGGCAAAAAATGAAAAATGAGATATTAGAACTAAAAAAAGAAAATATAAAGGATAAAATATACATAATAAGAAATCAAAAAGTGATGCTTGATAGTGATTTGGCTGAAATTTATGGATATGATATAAAAAATTTCAATCGCCAAGTAAGAAATAATATAGAAAAATTTGACAAAGATTTTATGTTTCAAATTACAGATGAAGAATATTCAAACTTGAGGTGCAATTTTTGCACCTCAAGTTGGGGAGGTAGAAGATACAATCCATATGCATTTACAGAACAAGGAGTTTATATGTTGATGACAGTATTAAAAGGAGAACTTGCGATAAAACAAAGTAAAACATTAATAAGACTATTCAAAGAAATGAAAGACTTTATATTGGAAAACAACAATAGATATGTAGAATATAAAGACTTTATTAAACTATCAAATCAAGTGAATCAAAATACAAAAGATATAAGAGAAACAAAAGAAAATGTAATGAATATAATGAAAAATCTAACAGATATTAATCCAAAAGAAATATTAATTTTAAATGGACAAAAAGTTGAATCAAATATAGCCTATCAAAATATATATGAAAAAGCTAAACATTCAATATATATAATAGATAATTACATAAGCCTAAAAACATTAGTACTCTTAAAAAATATAAAGAAAAGCATAGAAGTAATAATATTCACTGATAATATAAATAATGGACTGCATAAAATAGAATACAACGATTTCATAAAAGAATATCCAAATATAAATATAACATTTAAAAAAACAAATAATAAAATACATGATAGATATATAATATTAGATTATAATAAAGAAACGGAAAACTTATATCATTGTGGTTCATCATCAAAAGATTCAGGTAATCGTATAACAACAATAACAAAAATAAGTGAAAATAATATATTTCATGATATGATAGATAAATTATTATTAAATAAAAAATTAATATTAATATAATGTACAGAAAAGTAATAAAAACTGTACATTTTTTTATATATTCGCATACATTAAATTGAGGGGTGATACTTATGTCATCATATAAAGAAATCGTGACAAAAGCAGTAGTTGGAAAAGGGAAAAAATACTTTAAAAACACATACACAATAGAAGCAACAAACAAGCCATCAACAGTATTAGGATGTTGGGTAATAAATAATAAATTTAAGGGATATAAAACAGGAGAACAAATAGGAGTAGATGGATCATACGATGTAAATATATGGTATTCATATGAAGATGATTCAAAAACAACAGTAATAAATAAACAAATAAAATATAATGAAATATTTAATGTAAAAGTAAAACAAAATATAGACTTAACTGGAGATACAGATATAATAGTAAGAGCTTTGAAACAACCAACATGCACAAAAGTAAATATAGAAGACGATGGAAAAATAACATTTGACATAGAAAAAGAATTAGGAGTAGAAATAGTAGGAGAGACAAAAATGAAAATCGCAATAGAAGAAGATGAGGAACCATGGGAAGATTTAGATAATGAAGTAACAGATGAAGTAGAAAAAGAAATAGATGAAAATGTAAAAGAAGATTTTATTTAAAGTGTTAACAAAAAATGTTGACACTTCTTTTTATATATGATATTATTATATACGAAATGGAGGAATAATAATGGCAGTAAAATTAAGACTAAAAAGAATGGGAGCTAAGAAAAATCCATTCTATCGTATCGTTGCAGCTGATTCAAGAGTAAAAAGAGATGGAGAAACTATAGAAGAAATTGGATACTATAATCCAGTAACAGTACCTGCTACTGTAAAAATCGATGAAGAAAAAGCTTTAGCTTGGTTATCAACAGGAGCTCAACCAACAGACACAGTTAGAGATATATTAAGTAAAAAAGGAATTATGAAAAAATTCCATGAGTCAAAAATGACTGGAAACAAAAAAGAAGCAAAAAAAGAAGCAAAAAAAGAAACAAAAAAAGAAACAAAAAAAGCTACAACTACAAAAAAAACAACAACAAAGAAAACAACAAAAAAAGAGGATAAATAATTATGAATTTAGTAGAATTAACTGAGTTTATAGTAAAAAATCTAGTAACTGATCCAGACTCTGTATCAGTACGCCAAATTGATTCAGAAGAAGAATATACATTAATAGAAGTTATTGTAAGTAATGACGATATGGGATGTGTGATTGGAAAATCAGGAAAAATCGCAAACGCAATTAGAACAATTATTCAAGCTTCTTCATACGCAAATGGCGAAAAAAAAGTAAAAATCAATATTGATTCAATGTAGAGATATTAAAATATCTCTTTTTTTGTGATATAATATCGTAGGTGATAAAATGAAAAGAATACTACTAATACTAACGATAATAATAAATATAATATTAATAAGCTTAATACCATTAAATGTATTTGCTTTAGATATAAATATTCATGAATATATAAGTATAATAATATCAGAAATAATAATAATGCTAAACATATTAATATTAATAATAAATAAAAAAATCTATAAAACAATTATTATTATAAGTATACTATCAATAATATTTGGACTACTAGGAACATATTGCAATCCATATTGGAACTCAGTAACATATAAAAATGTATCATTATACTCAAAAAATTATGATAAAGTAATAACAAAAAAAGAAGCACTAGAAGACTTAGAATATTCGATGAAATATTTAAATAAAATACACCCAAAACTATTAAGAAATGTACCTACAGAAATTAAAGAACAATACAATATAGTAAAAAACAACTTAGAAACAAAGGATTTAATTACAGTGAATTACTTATCAAAAGAAATAGAATCAATCTTTTCAAAACTAAATGATGCACATACAATAGCAATTGGATACTATAATGATTATCACATACTAAAAGAAATGAATAATCATAATAAAAATAAAGAAATAATGACAAAAATAAATGATATAGAAATAAAAGAATTATTTGAACAAAATAAACAATACTATAGTTATGAAATGGAAGAATATGCGCTAAAACAATTTAAAAATGACCTAATAACACTAGAAGGATTAGATAAATTAGGAATAAATACTGAAGAAATTAAATATACATTTGAATTAAATAATAAAGAAACAGAATATACATATAAAAAAGACGACTATTTAACACAAGAAGAATACAATAAGTATAATAATATAGAACCAAAACAACAAAAATCATTTGTAACATACGAAATAGATAAAGAAAATAATCTTGCGATACTTTATCTAGACCAATGTAAAAATAATAAAGAATATAAAAGAGTTTTAAAAGAATTTTTTAAAAAAGTAAACGAAAATAATATTGAAAACATTGCAGTAGATCTAAGATATAACAAAGGAGGATCTTCAAGCGTCGCAACTGAATTTCTAAAATATATAAATATAAATAAATACAATGAATGGGCAGATGAATGGAGATTAGGACAATTTAATATAAAAACAAAGCAACATTTAATAAAAAATAAAAAGAAAAAAAACTCATGGAGTGGAAATATATATATATTAACTTCAATAGATACATTCTCATCCGCAATGGATTTCGCAATGTACATAAAAGACAATAATCTAGGAACAATAATAGGTGAAGCATCGGGAAATAATCCAAATAGCTATGGAGAGACAGCCTCATTCAAACTACCAAATTCTGGAATTTTTATGCAGATATCAACAAAAAAATGGCATAGAATTAATCAAAATACAGAAGAAGTATTCATAGAACCAGATATAAAATGTGAAAGCAAAGAAGCAATATTTAAATTATATGATGAAATAAAAAGTATTAGAGAAAACTAATACTTTTTTATTTCTTCTTATACTCCATCAAAACAGGTTGAATTTGTCTATCGTTCAAAGCTTCATCAATAGTAGGAACAAGTAAATCAAAATGAGAAATAAGTGAATTAGGCTTAGTAATATAATTATCTTGACCAAATGGAACAAAATAAATATTCTTTGTATTCAATAATTTCATAATATTCTCACCATTCATACCTAAACCATCATTAGTAGAAACTCCAATAACAATAGGGCTTCCATTTCTTAAAGTTGCTTTAGTAGCCATAGTAACAGGACTATCAGTTATGCCATTTGCAAGTTTAGCAATAAAATTACCAGTAGCAGGAGCAATAACTAATAAATCTAATTTTTCCTTAGGGCCAAATTTTTCAGCTTCAATAATATCAGTTACAACTTCCTTACCAGTAATTTTTTCAAGTACTTCCTTAAAATCCTTTCCTTTTCCAAATCTTGTATCACGATTCACAACTGAAGGAGAAGCAATAGGAATAACATCATAACCCAATTCAACTAATTCTAAAATATTACTCATAATTCTCTCAACAGTACAATAAGAAGAAGTAATCGCAAAACCAATCTTCATATTAATCCTCCATAACCTCTTTTATTTTCTTACACAAAATTTTACCAGAAGTTTTAGGAGCAACCTTACCAGGAATGCCTAAATATAATTTGTTCTTGATAAAAAACTCATCCAAAACCTCTCTATTAATACCATGAGGATGAGAAGCAATATCCAATACATAACAATCCCTTTTAATATACTTAATTAAATCATCATCAATAATAGTACTAGGAACAGTATTAATAATAACATCAGCATCACTAATATGACTAACTAAATCAGAAACACAGTTAGAATAAAAACACTTAATACCAAGATTATCTAAATCTTTCTTATCATTATCATCAATAATAGATACACAGATATCAGAATTAAAAAAACTTAAATAAAGAACAATTACTCTCCCAACATTACCATATCCAAAAACCAAAATCTTAGAATCAGTTAAAGTACAATCAGTATTATTAATAACATCTGCCAAAACCCCCTCAGCAGTAGGTAAAGCGTTTTTTTGAATTACATCTTTATCCTTCATCATGTAAACACACTCTCTATTAGAAACTTCCAACATCTTATCTAAATTTGGAGTAGAAATACCAGAAAAAATCAAAACGTTCTCTTTACTATTGATAAACAAATCAGAAGGTAACTTAATAGGGACATTATTAAAACGACAATTAATCATATTCTTATCCATAACACCATTAATAGGCAAAATAATAACATCATACAACTCAATAGAAACATCATTAATATCCACATTTTTAACTCCATCAATATAAATATTTTTATATCCAACAACTGAAACATTATATTTAGACTTCAAATCATCAATTATTTCTAAATACCTCAAATCCCCACCTAAAACAAGTACATTCATAAACTCATCCCCTTATATCTACACTTTAATTTATGAAAAAATATAAAAAAAGTTACAGATTAAAAAAACAAACATAAACTATAAAGGAGGAGATAATATGTGTGGATTTACAGGATGGTATAAACAAAATCATGAAAAGAAAAACATTAAAATAATAAAACAAATGACCAAAACACTTAAATATAGAGGACCAGATCAAAAAGGATTTTATATAGATAAAAATATACTTCTAGGCCATAGAAGACTATCAATAATAGATTTAAAAAATGGTAAACAGCCATATACATATAAAGAATATACAATAGTATATAATGGGGAGTTATATAACACTCAAGAAATAAAAGAAAAATTAAGAAAAAAATACACATTTGAAACAACAAGCGATACAGAAGTTCTGCTAAAAGGATACATAGAATATAAAGAAAAAATACTAGATATGATAGAAGGAATATATGCATTTGCAGTATATAAAAAAGATAAAATATTTCTAGCAAGAGATAGAGTTGGAGTAAAACCATTATTCTATACAAAAATAAATGATAACTTTATATTTGCATCAGAAATAAAAGCTTTATTGAAAAACAAATTAGTTAAACCGATAATAAATAAAGAATCTATTCAAGAACTATTATCATTGTCACCTTCAAGAATACCAGGAAGTGGAGTATTCAAAAACATAAAAGAACTACGCCCTGGACATTATATGATATATGAAAATAATAAAATAAACATAAAAAGATATTGGAATATAAAAGAATCAAAAATAAAAGATGACTATATAACCGCTACAAAAAATGTAGAAAAATACTTAACAGATTCAATAAAAAGACAAATGGTAAGCGATGTCGATATTGCATGCCTATTAAGTGGAGGACTAGACTCAAGCATAATAACCGCAATCGTATCAAAAAATAAAGATAAACTAGATACATATTCAATAGACTATGAAGATAATGATAAATACTTTCAAAAAACAAAATTCACAGTATCACAAGATAATGACTATATAAAACTTATGAGTAAAACATTTAATACAAAACATCACTACAAAATAATAACGCAAAGAACTTTGGCAAAATATCTAAAAGAAAGTGTAATTGCAAGAGACTTACCTGGAATGGCAGATATAGACTCATCACTTCTATGGTTTTCAAAACAAATAAGAAAAAAACACAAAGTTATACTAAGTGGCGAATGTGCAGACGAAATATTTGGAGGATACCCTTGGTTCTACAGAGAAGAAATAAAAAACAGAGAATATTTTCCATGGTTAGATAGCATAGATAATAGAAATAAACTATTAAAAAAAGACCTACAAGAAAAACTAAAACTCAAAGAATTTATGAAACTTAAATACGACAATATATTAAAAGAAGTTCCAATAACAAAAAATAAAAAAGAACAACAATATAAAAATTTATTCTATTTGAATATGACATATTTTATGCCAACACTATTAGAAAGAAAAGACAGAATGACAATGAGAGGAAGCATAGAAGCAAGAGTACCTTTCGCAGATACAAAATTAATAGAATATTTATGGAATCTTCCATGGGAATATAAATATCATAATAATCAAGAAAAAGGAATATTAAGAGACGCATATAAAAACTTATTACCAGAACCAATAATAAATAGAAAAAAAAATCCATATCCAAAAACACATAATCCAAAATATACAAATATAGTAACACACCTATTAAAAAAGAGACTAAAAAACAAAAATTCAATATTATATAAAATATTTGACGAAAAAAAACTCAAAGAACTTATTGAAACAAAAGGAGAATCGTTTTCTTCACCATGGTTTGGTCAATTAATGACTGGTCCACAATTACTTGCTTTTCTATATCAAATAGATATATGGGCTTCAATTTATAAAATAATAGTCGAAATATAAAAAATATGGTAAAATAATAATAGGTGGTAAATATGATTTTTAAAAAAGCAATACTTGTAATACATGGATTTGGTGGAGGAGTATATGATGAAGAATACTTAATAAATAGATTACAATTAATAAAAAAATATGATGTATATACTTTTACACTACCAGGGCATGACGGAATAAAAGCAAATATGAAGGAAGATAAATGGATAGAAAAATCAGAAGAAATGATAAACTTCTTAATCAAAAACAAATATAAAAAGATATATGTGATTGGACATTCAATGGGTGGAGTATTAGCAACTCGATTAGCATCAAAATATAAAGAAGTTAAAAAGCTAGTATTACTTGCAGCCTCATTTAGGTACCTAGAGTTTAAAGAAGACGAAATAGATGTAGTAAAATCACTAACAAAAGTACCAACTCTAGCAAAAGAATATAAAGATGAATTTATATCAAGACTCCAAAAAATGCCAATTCAATCAATAAAAGAATTTATGAATACAGTAAGACATAATGAAGATTCGTTAAAAAATATATATATTAAAACAATGATAATTCAAGGAACAAGTGATAATATAGTCCCACAAGAAACCGCAGATTTTATATATGATTTAATACCAACAAAAGAAAAAGAAGTTTTAATGTGCGAAGGAGTAAACCACGATATATTTAGAAGTAATAAAAAAGAACAAATCACAAATGAAATAATAGAATTCCTAAAAAAATAACCACTATTAATATTGACATAGCTATGTATATCATGTAAAATTATATACGTAGCGCTGGAGTTGTACTCAAGAGGCTGAAGAGGCGCCCCTGCTAAGGGTGTAGGTCGGGTAACTGGCGCGAGGGTTCAAATCCCTCCAACTCCGCCATGTAATAAATATCCCCTTTATAAGGGGTTTTTGTTTTAAAAAAAGGAAAGAGGACTAAAATGGAAGCAGAATTAAAATTTATAATGGACTTGATGGATAATGAAATTGATATAGAAACATTGAGAAAAATAAGAGATAGAATAGATAAAACAAAAAATAAAGAGCATGTAGAAGAAATAAAAGAAAATAAAAAAATTCCAGTACCAGCAGCGTTTATGGTCTCATCAAAAACAATAAAAGTAAATAACGCACGTATGTTAGATTATCTAATAAGGCTTGAATCTGCAATGAAAATTGACATGCCAGAAACAACTGATGAAGAACTACAATTAATAAAACTCATTACAATTTATAGAATATATATGCATGAACTATATCATTCAAAACAAATATATGACGCATTTGACACAGATAAAACAGATATTGAAACCGAAATAACAAGATCGTTATATAATATAGATAGAAAAGTATATTTAGAAGAATTAAAAACAAAATCAAGAAAACAAATCATAGAAGAAAAAACATACATGACAAACAGTATTTTTTATAATCATCCTGAAATAAATATATTAGACAGAAAAGCAGATATAGAAACACTTAAATATGTAAGAAATATGTTGTCTCCTGTAAAAGATAGCTTTGAAAATGTGGATACATATTTATACCTATTGAAATTATCACTATTAATAAACGGATATGATAAACCAGAAGTACCATATATAGAAACATTAGAAAAACTAAAAATATTAAATAAAAAATTTAATATAGTATATCCATATAACAGCAAAAATAAATTTATGTTTTTATCTGCTATAAAAGAAATAACAACAGAAAAAGAAAGATTTGAATTAGGACTAGATGTTTCACAACAAACAATAGAAAATACATACCAAAAAATTGATAAAATACTAGGTTACTAATATTAATTGAAAAAAAATACATTATTTGATAAAATTATCCTAGGTGATAATATGAATGATAAAATAACAGTGTATGTAATAAGTTTCATACTATGTATAGTACTTTTTATATCAGAAATAATTTTATTAATACAATACAATACAGTCAAAGGAATAAGAAAACAAGATTTAATAAACATAAT
>JAEEGL010361004.1_pt1 | contig 13196 bp, 10 predicted proteins | sample 9134231 | NCBI WGS metagenome assembly JAEEGL01 (sample SAMN16246548, study PRJNA631951) | gut metagenome | biome: gut microbiome; feature: rumen; material: fiber-attached | host: Bos | place: Iran: Karaj | collected 2018-10
CAAAGCAAGCTTTGCTCCCGCTGCCCCTCGACTTGCATGTGTTAGGCCTGTCGCTAGCGTTCATCCTGAGCCAGGATCAAACTCTTCGTTGTAAGTATATTTTTTCTTTTTTTTGTTCCTTTGAATGGCTCGGGGACTTTTTGTATGTTCTTCACATACGCTCTTTTGTTCCTTCCTTGTTTTGGTTGTTTGTTGTTTCCAGTCTGTCAAAGATCTCGCTTTTTCAACTCTCTCCGTTTTTTTCGGAAAGGGACTGCAAAGATAAAGAGCTTTTTTCAATCCGCAAAATTTTTAAGCAAAATTTTTCAAACTTTTTTCAGCCCCGCCTCTGCGAGTGCCGTTCCTTTCGGAAAGCGGGTGCAAAGATAGTGCAATTTGTAAACAAAACAAAGAAAACGCAGTTTTTTTTCAAAAAAAAGTTGCGAAGGGGGGGGAAAGCTCGCTTAAAACCCCTTTGTGCAACTTTTAGAGAAACAGAAATGTTTCAGTTTTGTTACAAAGCAGCCTGTCTTCATGAGCAATCCGAAGGGATTGCGAATAGGATGCCTCACGAAGTGCCAACGGCACTGAGTAAAGATAGCTGCAGACTGAGATCCTTCGCTACGCTCAGGATGACGGTCTGGGTGGGATACCCTATTATAATGAAGACACATATTATACAAAAAAAAAGCCAGAAACCATGCGGTTTCTGACTTTTTATATTCCACAAAGAGTTAATGATATTACTTACGAATACCAAGCTCCTTGATGATGGCACGGTAACGGTTAATATCACGATCCTTAAGATAGTTAAGGAGCTGACGACGCTTACCTACCAACATAACCAAAGCACGACGTGTGCTATAATCTTTCTGATTTGCACGAACATGTTCCTGCAAATGAGCTATACGGGCAGAGAATAATGCTATCTGGCTCTCTGGTGAACCAGTGTCAGTATTGGACTTTCCGTATTTCCCGAAGATTTCTTCTTTTTGTTCCTTTGACAAATACATAATTATAAATTGTTTAAAAGCGGGTGCAAAATTACACGCTTTTGTTAAAACTACAAAATTTTAGAGCAAAAAAGTTAAATTGTAACTTTTGATCCTGCTGGCAAATCTGTTGTGACCCATGTATTTGCGCCCACGACAGAGTCATGACCGATTGTAACACGGCCAAGAATTGTGGCTCCGGCATAAATCACGACATTGTCCTCTATTATAGGGTGACGCAGAATACCTTTAATAATTACATTGTTCTCATCGGCGGGAAAACTCCTCGCTCCAAGAGTTACACCTTGATAAAGTTTTACATTCTCACCTATAATAGTTGTCTCACCTATAACTATTCCGGTACCATGGTCAATGGCAAAATACTTGCCTATAGTAGCTCCTGGGTGGATATCAATTCCCGTAAGAGAGTGAGCCTTTTCAGTTATCATTCTAGGAATTAGCGGATTAGCCCCAAGTAAAAGCAGGCTGTGAGCTATACGGTAATTCACTATAGCTTTTAATCCAGGATACGCAAGTATTATTTCTCCATAATTCTTGGCGGCTGGATCCCCACGAAATATAGCCTCTACATCAGTACAAAGGATCTCACGTATGCCAGGAAGAGTGCCGACAAACTCTGACGCCATGGCCTGAGCCTCTAGTTTCAAATCTCCACCGCATTTATCATTTTCAGAATCAAAGCACATACCGGCATAGAGCTGCTCGCTTAGCTTGATGTACAGTTTCTCAACATTAACACCTATATGATATTGTATAGTGTCACTATTAACTGATGTATTGTCTCCAAAAAATCCAGGGAAGAATATGGCGTAACATAAATCCACAATCTTTGAAAGTTCCTCACCTGACGGATACGGGTCACCCTTCTGATTGCAGTGAGAAAGAGAGCCTACAGACACCTGGTCTGAAAGCAGTTTCACCGCGCTGTTAATGTTCTCTAAATTACCCATTTTAATTTTTAACGCACCTTACACTCATTGTGTAGTAAGGGAATACTACATAACGGATATCTGCATTGTATGACAGGTATTGTAGGTATGAATAGTATGCTCCTCTTATATATTTTACAGTCTTACCATCTTTCTTCTCCTCTTCAACATATAGTGATGACGACCAAAAATTAGCCTCATATCCAATGAAGTCCACTTGACTGGCAGACGGAATAAGGGCGAAGCAATGACCTGCAGGCAGTGCTGAGAATCCATAAAGGTCAGTGCCGTTATGACCGTCATGCCATCCAGCTATGGATTTTAAGCGTTCTGCTTCACGAAACGCCTGCTGTGTACCCTGTGCATAAATAGATAGTTCCGCCCACTCACTCTTGGAAGGCAGATGCCAGTCATCAGGGCAAATTCCTTGACGGCGGCCCAAATCTTCATTCTTAATATCCTTAAAGTGAGCTACACCTAATGCAGCAGCAAGTGAGTACTGCATACCCAGTTTAGCACGTAATTCTTTTGTCATAGCCTCGTCATAACCTGATCCGTCTTCAGCCTTACTGCCGTCAAAGCATATAGGTTCATCATCTCCGGTTCCAGAGGCATGATCTTTCATGGCTAAACCCTTACCCTCACTTTTGGAGTCAAATTTGGAACATTTAAGATTCTCCGCCATCCATGTCTTGTCTCCAATTATAACCGTAGGATATTTATTTCCCTGGCAATCTTTTAACTCCGGACCTGGCTTTATCTGAGGTTCCTCAGGCTCACGCTTATTATCGCCACAAGATACTACCATAAGTGATATGGCGCAACATAATAGGAAAGAGTAAAAACTTCTGTTTCTCATAGTTTTAGAGATTATTGATTTGCAAAAATAAGTATTATTTTCGGTTTATTGAGAGAATTGAGTGATATTTTTCACTATCTCCTAAAATATCTATTGCAGCCTTAACCTCCTCGCTTTCAATGTTCAGTGATTCATAGTATGCGCCGTTGCCCCAGATGCACCTTGCCACAAGAGCTTTTAGGTAACGGCTGAACATTTGCATAGATTCTTCCATTTCATCGGGGGAATAGTCTATCCCAACTGAAGAAAGTTCACCATTTAGAACGTCATAAACAGGCTTCATATCAACACCACTATAAAAACTGTCAACATTGCTAAACTTGTTTAATAATTCTTTGTTTTTAAGATAATACTTCAACGATGTGCGGACAAGCACCTGCTTCTTGATAACAGCCTTTTGAAATGCTGTCATTTTAGCTGTATCTGGTGCAATGTAGACATCGGGGTAAATACCGCCGGTATCTGTCTTTAAGTACACCCCATCCTTATAGGGTTTCTGAACACTGCGTCCGCTCGGGGTAAGGTATCTGGCTATTGTGACACGCACCTCTGAACTGTCTGGAAGCTGATACGGCTGCTGTACAAGCCCTTTGCCATAGCTGCGACTGCCTATAATGACACCTCTGTCACAGTCCTGCAAGGCACCTGCAGTTATCTCACTTGCCGAAGCTGAGTGACCATCAATAAGCACCGCCAAAGGTTTGTCAGTAAACATTTGGTAACCAAGCCGGGAGAATCTCACATCTGTCTGACGATGAAGGCCTTCAGTTCTTAAAAGAGGGGTTCCAGCCGGAAGAAAGTGACTGAGGAGATTTATTGCGCTCAACAAATAACCGCCTCCATTTCCTCTCAAATCAAGAATCAAGCTCTTAGCGCCCCCCTTTTCAAGTGTCTTAAGAGCATTTTCAAATTCTTGAACAGTATGCTCCGCAAAACGCTCTATCATTATGTAGCCTACTCCCGGAGCAACAATATACGAGGATGTCACACTGTTTATGGGTATATGACCTCTTTTCACCCTCTTTTTCACAATCTCCTTGCCTCTTAACAATCTGAGTTCCAAGACAGTTCCACTTTTACCTCTTATATGCTTCTGTATATCATCGTTGCTTAAGCCTCTCCCTGCTATACATACCGTGTCTGCATACAATATCTTGTCTCCAACCTCAAGACCTGCGCGTTCTGACGGTCCTTCAGGTATCACCTGTATGATATTCAGAGTGTCATCTATCATATTGTAACTGATACCTATACCGTCAAATCCGCTACGCAAAACTTCGTTTGACGCCCTAACCTGCTTAGGGGCAAGGTAACTGCTATGCGGATCAAGTTTTTTGAGCATTCCAACAATTGCGTTTGTGCATAACGTATCATAATTCACACTGTCCACATAGTTCTGCTCTATAATCTGACAAACCTTGGCGTATTTTAGCAGTGAATTCATTAGCTCATCTGAAATAGCAGAGTCCTGTTTGGCCGGATATGCTTGAAATATAGCAGATAAGAATGCAATATATATCAAAAAAAAGCGTTTCATAATTTCACAAATCTCCGTTGCAAAGGTAGCAAAAAATCACTACCTTTGCACCTTAATTAAAACGATTATGAGCAAATATCAAGTAATAAACCGAGTTACTGGCTTTGTGGTCTTTGTGGTGGCTATGCTAACATACGGACTTACGGTGGAGCCTACGGCAAGTTTCTGGGACTGCCCTGAGTATATCACTACAGCTTTCAAGCTTGAGGTGGGGCATCCGCCCGGATCTCCTTTCTTTATGCTGACTGGCAAGCTGGTCTCACTATTTGCAAGTGATCCAAGCCAGGTGGCCTATCTCATAAACCTGTTAAGTGCATTCTTTAGTGCGCTGACCATCCTGTTTCTTTTCTTTACTATAACTCATCTTGCCAAGAGACTTATAGTTGGGAAAGGGAGCCAGCCTTCTGTAACAGAAACAATTGAGATTATTGGAAGCGGACTTATCGGAGCTCTTGTATACACATTCTCAGATACATTCTGGTTCTCAGCAGTTGAAGGTGAGGTGTATGCCTATTCATCATTCCTGACGGCCATTGTGTTCTGGATTATGCTCAAATGGGAGGAGAGGACCGAAGAACCGCACTCTGACCGCTACTTGATACTCATTTTTTACATAATGGGACTATCTGTGGGGGTTCATCTGCTGAATCTGCTTACAATACCTGCAATAGTGCTTGTGTACTACTTCAAGAAGTTTGAGAATACAAGTTTCAAAGGCATGTGCGTGGCGCTGCTTGTATCTTTTGTAATGCTTGCGTTCATACTTTACGGACTTATACCTGGATTTATAACTCTGGCAGGATACATAGAACTGTTCTTTGTAAACACTCTTCACCTGCCTTTCAACTCAGGCTCACTTGTATATTGTATTCTGGCTATTGGCTCCATTATCTGGGCCATATCAGAGCTGTACAGAGAGAATGTGAACGTAACCCGTGTAAAGATATCAAGTCTGCTTACGTCTATTATGCTTGGTGTGCCTTTCCTGGCTGGCAGCCTTTGGATAGGGCTCATTATCATTGCAGCGGCGATTGCATATTTCATATACAAGAAGGATGACATCAACATACGTCTGATGAGCACCATAGTGGTTTCAATGGCGGTGATTCTTATAGGATACAGCAGCTATGCTGTTATTGTAATCCGCTCACTTGCAAACCCTCCTATGGACCAGAACTCCCCTGACAATGTATTCTCGCTGAAGAACTACCTTAACAGAGAGCAGTATGGCGACCGTCCGCTCTTCTATGGTGCATATTACAGCGCAGAGCCCGAGCTTGAAGTTGTGGGTGACTACTGCCGCACCAAGACAGTGGAGGGGGCAAAAAACTACGGCAAAAAGGAGAAGACAAAACCAGGTGAGAAGGATGAGTATGTAGTTACTTCAACAAGCTACAAGGCTGTTTACGGCAGCCAGTTTAAGACACTTTTCCCCCGTATGCACAGTTCACAGGGAGAGCATCCGAAGATTTATGAAGGCTGGGTAAATGTGAAGGGAAAGCTGGTTGACTACAATGAGTGCGGCAGAAAAAAGAAAGTGAAAGTGCCTACTTTTGGAGAAAATCTGGAATTCTTCTTTGTATACCAGCTCAACTATATGTACTGGCGATATTTCCTATGGAATTTTGCCGGCCGCCAGAATGATATTCAGGGGCACGGTGAGGTTACAAACGGCAACTGGAAATCAGGAATAGACTTTATTGACACCCCGATGATAGGCACACAGGATAACCTGCCTCCTATGTTTGCCGGCAACAAGGGGAACAACAGCTATTATCTTCTGCCTCTTATTTTGGGAATCATAGGACTTTGCTATCATCTGGCATCGGGGAAGAAGGGAGCGGAAACATTCTGGCTCACATTCACGCTCTTCTTTATGACAGGCATAGCCATTGTTCTCTACCTGAACCAAGGACCGGCGGAGCCACGAGAGAGGGATTACGCATACGCTGGCAGTTTTTACGCCTTTGCAATATGGGTTGGATTTGGTGTCGCAGGACTCTCACGCCTGCTTAAAGAGCTGAAGGTTCCAGGTGCACTGGCCGCCACGCTTGCCCTGCTGCTTGCAATTCCTGCGCCTATCGTTATGGCTCATGACAACTGGGATGACCATGACCGTTCTAACCGTTACGTAGTACGTGATTTCGGGTTGAACTATTTTAATTCATGTGCTGAGAACGCCATAATCTTCACAAATGGTGATAATGACACTTTCCCTCTCTGGTACACTCAGGAGACAGAGGGGACTCCAGTCTCACTTGACAAGAGAGTATGCAACCTGAGCTATCTGCAGACGGACTGGTATATAGACCAGATGCGCCGCGATGCATACAACTCAAAAGGGCTGCCTATCTCATGGGAAAGAAAGACTTACGCAGAAGGGAAACGAGATGTGATTTACATGTACAATCTTATTGAGGGTCCTATAGATTTGAAATGGGCTCTTGATGAATTCCTTGCCAGCGATGATCCTAAAACAAAAACAGACCCGCGTAGCGGCGGATACAAGGAGTTCCTGCCTTCAAAGAAGTTCAAAGTGCCTGTAAACAAAGACAATCTGGTAAAACAGGGTGCAATAAAAGAGAGTGAGAAGGATAAACTCTGTGATGAGATGATTATTGACCTGAGCAGCAGGAACTACCTTACAAAGAGTGACTTGATGGTTCTGGAGATGATTGCAAACAATAACTGGGAGCGTCCTATCTACTATGCCGTGACAGTGGGCTCTGACATGTACTTAGGCATGAAGAAGTACTTCCAACTTGAGGGTCTGACCTACAGAATAGTACCGTTCAAGGATACTGACGATGTTACTGTTAACGCAGATCTCATGTATGACAACATGATGAACAAATTCCGCTTTGGCAACATTGAGGATCCTAAAGTATATCTTGATGAAAACATTCTGAGAATGTGCAACGCACAACGTCAGATGTTTGGCAGGCTTATAGATGAACTCGTAGAACAGAAGGACTCAACACGTGCCGCCAACGCTCTTGCTTACAGCATGGAGCACATTCCAGGCAATACCGTTCCGCACTCATACTCTTCTGTAGGTTTTGTGGAGAGCTACTATGCCATCAATATGAATGACAAGGCAAGGGAGATGGGCAACCAGCTGGCCGATGACGCAGAGAAGAATCTGCTCTGGTTAAGCCAGTTTACAGGCAGCCAGTACGCCAGCGCAATGCAGGATGTTGCAGTAAACCTGGCCACTCTGCAGCAACTTGCCCTTATAGCACGTGACTATGACGAAGAGGAATTTGAGAAGTACTATACCATGTTTATGACGTATAGTAAGATGTACAGGAAATAAAGGAATGTTTATAGAGCAGATTCCAAATATTCTCAGATTGCTATACAGGAGGGCTCTGTGGCGTGGCGATAAAAACGAAAAGGTTATCTATCTGACCATTGATGACGGCCCCACAACGCTTAACACTGAGTGGATATTGGATTTGCTTGATAGGCATGGAGTAAAGGCCACCTTTTTCTGTATAGGCAGGAACGTGGAGGCCCATCCGGAGCTTTATAACATGATTTTGGAGCACGGGCACAAAACAGGTCTGCACGGATATGACCACAAGCGTGGACTTTATTCTGACACCGATGCGTTTTACGCCGATATAGAGCACGCATCTCAATTTATAAAAAGCAACCTGTTCAGACCGCCACACGGCAATATAAGTCCACGACAACTAAGGGAACTGAGCAAGAGGTACACAGTTGTGCTTTGGGACGTGATAACACGCGACTACAATCGAGACCTTAGCGGCGATGATGTGCTGGATATTGCCATAAAATATAGCAGGAACGGCTCTATCGTGGTTTTCCATGATTCTGAAAAGGCGATGAACAATATGAGATACGCCCTTCCAAAAGCAATTGAACACTGGATTAAGGAAGGGTACTCATTTAAATTAATTAAAAGTTAAAAATTACAACTCTCAATTATATTATGAATGTCTTATTAATTGGTTCAGGTGGACGTGAGCATGCGCTTGCCTGGAAAATTGCTCAAAGCAGCAAGGTGGAGAAACTTTTTATAGCCCCTGGTAATGCCGGGACTCTTAACACTGGCATCAATGTAAATATCAAGGCTGATGATTTTGATGCACTTGGCAAATTTGCATTGGAGAACGACGTTAAGATGGTGGTTGTGGGGCCTGAGGACCCTCTTGTTAAGGGCGTTTATGATTATTTCAAAGGCAATAGCGCACTAAAGGATATTACTGTCATAGGTCCTTCTGCAGAAGGCGCCCAACTTGAGGGCAGCAAGGATTTTGCCAAGCAGTTCATGATGCGCCACGGAGTGCCTACCGCAGGTTACATGTCTGTATCAAAGGAGAATATAGAAGAAGGCAAATCATTTCTAAGAACCCTTAAGGCCCCATACGTCCTAAAAGCAGACGGACTGGCAGCTGGTAAGGGTGTGCTTATCATTGACAATATAGATGAGGCAGAGAGAGAACTTGACAACATGATAGGTGGCAAGTTTGGTTCTGCAAGCGCCACTGTTGTTATTGAGGAGTTCCTAAGCGGTATTGAGTGCAGCGTGTTTGTACTCACAGACGGCAAGGAGTATGTAATACTGCCAGAGGCAAAAGATTACAAGAGAATTGGAGAGGGTGACAAAGGTCTCAATACGGGAGGCATGGGCTCGATTTCGCCTGTAAGCTTTGTAACAGAGGAGTTTATGCACAAAATTGAGGAGCGTATAATTAAGCCCACAGTTAACGGTCTTTACAAAGAGAATATCTGCTACAAGGGCTTTATTTTCTTTGGCCTTATAAACGTGGGAGGCGAACCTTACGTTATAGAGTACAACGCCCGCATGGGAGATCCTGAGACAGAGTCTGTTATGCTCAGACTTAAAAATGACATAGTAGAGTTGTTTGAGGCCACTGAGAACGGGACATTGGGAAGCCAAAAGATTGTGAAAGACAGCCGCTACGCAGTAACAGTGATGCTTGTTTCAGGCGGTTACCCTGAAGCATACGAAAAGGGGAAGGTTATAACCGGACTTGACAAGACAGGAGAGAGCGTAGTATTTCACGCTGGGACTGCAGTGAAGGGTTCTGACGTAGTTACAAGCGGCGGACGAGTTATAGCAGTAAGCTCCTACGGCGCAACAAAGGATGAGGCCCTGCAAAAATCATTTGAAGCAGCAAAAGCAATCAACTTTGAAGGCAAATACTTCAGACGCGATATAGGATTTGACCTTAAATAACAAAATTAAACACAATGTACGGAAGTCATCAGCATAGCAAAGCCCTGAGCCCTGTAATATTGGCTCCACTCACATTTTTAATGGCCATTCTAATGAATGTGCCAGTAATGATGTCGGCCGATGCCACGTTTGCTGAAAAAATCATTTCACTTACGTACACGCTTCTTATGACAGCAGCCGCCACATTCGCTGCAAATAACATAGGAATATATAAAAACAACAACTTCATCACACCCTTCTATATGTTTCTTATAGGGGGTGTGCTTGGTTACAACACTGGATACTGGCAAGGTTTTGTAATATCCGCCCTACTTCTTACTGCGTGGTATAGTTCTATTATAGTAAATAAGCACAAAGGATATGAATGGAACGCTATAGACGCCTCAATATGCATTTGCCTGGCATCGCTGTTTAATGGGTATATTCTCATTCTACTGCCTGTAATGATTGTAGGCTTTGCAATATATGGCAGACTGAACGCACGAACCTTACTCGCCACACTACTCGGAGGCGCCATGATATATGGTGCATCATGGGGAGGGGCGTTTATATTAGGGAAAGACTGCGAGTTCCTGTCATATATGAAATCCGTAATGACATGGGAGGGATTCTCTCAGCTACGCTTAATGGACATAATTATATGCAGTCTGATTGCATTCTACGTAATTCTATCTTACATACTGTTCATGGCAAACAGATATAGCAACAATCCAACGTACATACGCAAGGCAATGCAGTTCTCATACCTGACACTTCTAACCTCTGTGTCCATTGCACTACTCTTTGGAAGAGCCGAGACCCTGGTTCCATTTATTTGTGTCATGACATCAATTCTGCTTACAAGAAGGACAGACAGTATGCAGAACAAGGCTGGTGTAACTCTTCTATACATAATAACTACACTCTTAATACTGTTATTTATTGCAAAAAATTTCCTGTTTTAGATATAATTCACTAAATTTGCAATAAATCAGTTTACTATGTCAGAAGAACAATCCATCATAGACTTCAACACACCTGAGAACTACAATGAGGACCACATAAAGACCCTTGAAGGTCTGGCACATGTTAGACTTAGACCTGGTATGTATATAGGCAAACTGGGTGACGGCACATACGCCGATGATGGTATTTACGTGCTACTTAAGGAGGTAATTGACAACTCAATAGATGAATTCAGGATGCATGCCGGCAACCGCATTGACATCACGCTGAATGAAAGAACAATATCTGTAAGGGACTACGGACGAGGTATTCCGCTTGGCAAGCTTGTGGATTGCGTGTCAATAATGAATACTGGAGCCAAGTATGACTCTGCCGTATTTAAGAAAAGCGTAGGACTTAACGGTGTGGGTACCAAGGCTGTAAACGCTCTGTCAAGCACATTCACCGCCATAGCGTACAGAGAGGGGATGACAAAGAAGGCATACTTTGAGAAAGGCGTGCTTGTGAAAGAGTGGGATTTGGAGCCATCCTCAGAGAAGAGCGGTACATTCATAGAGTTCACGCCAGACAATGACGAGAAACTGTTTGGCAACTACAAATACAACCCTGAGATTATAGAGAACATGCTGCGCAACTACAGCTATCTAAATCCAGGCCTGACACTCACATTCAATGGTGAAAAATTTCTCTCCAAAAACGGTCTGCTTGACCTGCTGAATGAGAAAATAACGGCAGAGACCCTCTACCCTATTGTACACCTAAAAGGGGATGATATAGAGGTGGCTTTTACTCACACTGACCAATACGGAGAGGAGTACTACTCATTTGTAAACGGACAATACACTATTCAAGGAGGCACACACCAGAGCGCATTCAGAGAGGCGTTTGCACGCACAATCAAGGAGTTCTATAACAAGAACATGGAGTACTCCGATATAAGAAGCGGACTTTGCGCCTCAATATCAATAGGTGTGGAGGAACCTGTCTTTGAATCACAGACAAAAATCAAATTAGGCTCAAAAGACATGGGTCCCAACGGACCAACAATAGCAAAATACGTATCAGATTTCCTAAAAAAGGAGCTAGACAACTTTTTGCACATTAACGGAGAGACCGCAGAAATAATAAACAAGAAAATACAGGATTCCGAACGCGAGCGCAAAGCTATTGCAGGAGTCTCTAAGCAGGCTAAAGAGCGTGCAAAGAAGGCTAATCTTCACAACACTAAGCTACGAGACTGCCGCTGCCACCTCAACGAGGGTAAAGATGAAGAGAAACGCCTTGCAAGCTCCATATTCATAACTGAGGGTGACTCTGCGAGCGGTTCTATAACCAAAAGCCGCGATGTCAACACCCAAGCTGTATTCAGCCTTAGAGGAAAGCCTCTAAACAGTTACGGGCTGACAAAAAAGGTTGTATATGAAAACGAGGAGTTTAACCTACTTCAAGCCGCCCTTAATATAGAGGACGGGCTTGACGGTCTGCGCTATAACAAAGTTATCATTGCCACAGATGCTGATGATGACGGCATGCATATAAGGCTGCTTATGTTAAACTTCTTCCTGCAGTTCTTTCCTGATCTGGTAAAAGCCGGGCACGTATATATACTGCAAACACCGCTATTCCGCGTACGTAACAAGAAGGAGAAATACTACTGTTACACAGACGAAGAGAGAATCAAGGCGATTAACAAGCTTGGAGACAGTGCAGAAATAACACGATTCAAAGGTCTGGGAGAGATATCACCTGATGAGTTTGGGAACTTTATAGGTAAGGATATCAGGTTGGACCCTGTTTCAATAAAAAAAGAAGACTCAGTGGCGAATCTACTAAGTTTCTATATGGGCAAGAATACACCAGAGAGACAAGAGTTCATCATATCAAACCTACGCATTGAAAATGACAGCGAGGAGGAGTTACTGGGCGTATAGAAAAATCTGGCACAAAATATTTCCTATTAGAAAAATATTTTTTTATCTTTGCATAGTATAATTATTGAGAATCAAATTTTAACCACTATGAAATATACAGGAATCATCATTGTACTTTTAGGCGCATTAGCGCTTATAGTACCTTCATTTGCAAATTTTGAGTCAAACACAACCCTTGTTATAGCTATGATACTTCTTATTGCAGGAGCTATAGTTCATATATTTGTTACAAGAAAGGGCATAGACAAAGACACCGCCACAAAATAAACCAAATTTATATACTACCGGAAGGGGGCTGAACAAATGTTCAACCCCCTTTTACTTTACCCTATGACAAACAATCTATACAAAAGCACAAAAGAAACGAGGATAGTCATTGTGACTATCCTCGTTTCAAATATTATTTACTTATTAATTACTTAGCAATAGCCTGGAACTCAGCAACTGGCCAGTATTTTGCAAACTCAATGTCTGTCTTAGCTCTCTTAGCGTAGTCAGCATCAAGCTCTGCAGCCTTCTTAAGGTTGGCAATTACATCAGCGTCATTAGCACCACGAGCAGCGCAGATTGCAAGCATATAGTATGTAGTTGCATCCTTCTTCTCAACGTTATCAAGAATTGATTTAGCCTTATCATTCTCATTTACAAGAAGCTGAGCAAGAGCAGCGTTGTTAGAAGTTGTGTTACCGAATGAGCTGATAGCCTTAGCATAGTCACCTTCCTGGATGTAAAGAACACCCTGGCCCTCGTTAAGATTCTCAACACCTGCAGCC
>JAEEGL012124694.1_pt1 | contig 13196 bp, 10 predicted proteins | sample 9134231 | NCBI WGS metagenome assembly JAEEGL01 (sample SAMN16246548, study PRJNA631951) | gut metagenome | biome: gut microbiome; feature: rumen; material: fiber-attached | host: Bos | place: Iran: Karaj | collected 2018-10
AAAGCTGCTGACGGGAATCGAACCCGTGACCTCCGCACTACCAATGCGACGCACTACCGACTGTGCTACAACAGCTTGTACTCACTTGAGTCACAAGGGATATTATAGCAATGCCAACACTTACTGTCAATAACCACCAAAGAAACGAAAAATCATTTGGTAGTTTCCGACATAGGCTCAAAGTCCATACTATGATAAAATGTTTGCGATTAAGAGGTAACTTTTTATATTAGGAAAGAGGTTTTATTTATGGCAAAAACTATGGCTGATTGGAAAATCGGGGATCCGATGATCAATGAGAACGATTATTGGCAGGACCCCAATTATGTGGCCGAAGATCCTGAAAAGGAGAAACTGGTATTAGAGCTGGCAACTCTGATCACCGATCGAATGGTAAAGAAACTCACCAAAAAAATCAACAACAGAGACCCGGAATACTGGATGCTGGACGCAATCCTTAATAAGGAACAGGTGCAGTTCTGCTTAAACTTCAAGAAGACACGCGTTCCCTACTCAATTCCGGAACTTGCTAAGATGAATAACATGTCTGAGGAAGAGACCACCAAGATGGTTGAGCGCCTTAGATGGATTGGTATCATCGAACAGAACAGGGCAAAGACTCCTGACAAGCACCTTCAGTACGAGCTTCCTATTTTCGTACCGGGATCTGCCGAGTTCATGATGATGCAGGACAAGCTCACAGATGAATTTCCTCAGCTTGCTACATTCTTTAACCTGATGACTCAGCTTCCACTGGCAGGTATTACACAGATGGTTCCTCCCGGAGGAGCCGGTGTGGGAATGCACGTAATTCCTGTTGAGAAAGCTATCAACCTGGAGAACCAGTCGGTGCCAGTAGAGCATCTTTCCCGCTGGATCGACATGTACGACAAGTACGGAATCTCCGAGTGTTCATGCCGTAAGCAGCAGGCTATGAGAGGCGAAGGTTCAGGCGAAATCCGAGGCGACTACTGCATCGGAATGGGCGATATGGCCGAGTACATGGATGACCGTGGAATCGGTCATTACATCACCAAGGAAGAGGTTTACGAAATTCTCGAGCGCGCTGAACGTCACGGTTATGTTCACCAGATCACAAATATTGACGGTGAGGGCAAGATCGTTGCTATCTGCAACTGTGCTCCCGGCGTTTGTAATGCGCTTCGTACATCACAGCTCTTTAACACACCTAACATGTCTGCATCCGCTTACAGAGCCCATGTGGAAAAAGAAAAGTGTGTAGCCTGCGGTAAGTGCGTAGAGGTATGTCCTGTAGGAGCAGCAAAGCTTGGTCAGAAACTCTGCAAAAAAGACGGCAGTGAAGTTAAGTATCCTAAGACTGAGCTCCCGGATGCAAAGAAGTGGGGACCTGAAAAGTGGAACTACAACTTCAGAGATGATGCCAAGATAAACTGCTACGATACTGGTACAGCACCATGTAAGACTGCATGTCCTGTACATCTTTCAGTTCAGGGATATATCAAGATGGCTGCTGAGGGCAGATACGAAGATGCCCTTAAGCTCATCAAGCAGGACACCCCCTTCCCGATGGTATGCGGTGCTGTCTGCAACAGACGCTGCGAAGATGCCTGCACAAGAGGAACAATCGATCAGCCGCTTGCTATCGACGAGATCAAGAAGTTCATTGCTTCCCTTGACCTTAAGGCTGACAAGAGATATGTGCCACTTTGTGAGAAGCACGACGGTGGCATGTGGAGCGATGATTATAAGGTTGCAGTAATCGGTGGAGGTCCTGCTGGTCTTTCAGCTGCTTATTACCTGAGGCTCAACGGTTATCCTGTAACTGTATTTGAAAAAGAAAAAAGAGCCGGCGGAATGCTTATGAACGGCATTCCAAGCTATCGTCTTGAGAAAGATATCATAGACGCTGAGATTGACGTTATCCGTGAGATGGGCGCCGAGATCAAGTGCGGCGTAGAAGTGGGAAAAGACATTACGATCGAGCAGCTTCGTTCCGAGGGGTATAAGGCATTCTTTATCGCCATCGGAATGCAGGGCGGCAGAATGGCCGGAGTTCCCGGTGAGGATGCCAAGGGAGTTCAGACAGGTGTAGAGTTCCTTAGAAACATCAATCAGGATCACTCCATCAGACTTAACGGCGAAACAGTCGTAATCGGCGGTGGTAATGTTGCCATCGACGTAGCAAGAACCGCTGTCAGAGCAGGCTCTTCCAAGGTTACAATGCTGTGTCTTGAGAGTGAAAAAGAGATGCCTGCTGCCAAGGATGAAGTCGAAGAGGCTCTTGAAGAAGGTATCGAAGTTAAGAACGGCTGGGGCCCGAAGGAAGTTCTTTCCGAGAACGGAAAGGTAACTGCCGTGGTATTCAAGAGATGTACTGCCGTATTTGACTCCGAGCACAGATTTGCTCCAACCTATGACGAGAATGATACCATCACAATTCCTTGTGAGAATCTGCTTCTCTCAATCGGACAGTCCGTTCAGTGGGGAGACCTGCTTAAGGGAACCAAGGTTGAACTCAACAGAAACGGCACAGCCAAGGCTGATCCTTTGACAAGACAGACTGCAGAGCCTGATATCTTCGTTGGCGGAGATGTGTTTACCGGCGCGAAGTTCGCAATTGATGCTATAGCAGGCGGTAGAGAAGGTTTTGTATCCATCAACCGCTTCGTCCACAAGGGAAACAGACTTGACCTCGCCCGCGACAGAAGAGAATTCATCGAGCTGAATAAGGACGATATCAAGATAGAGACCTTTGACAACGCGCAGAGACAGATACCGGGTAAAAAAGCCGGAATCGCCAAGGACACATTTGATGATCTTCGTTTGACACTCACAGAAGATCAGGTAAAGGCTGAGGCAAACAGATGCCTTGGATGCGGCGCTACAACCGTAGATGTGAACCGTTGTATCGGCTGCGGACTCTGCACAACCAAGTGCGAATTCGACGCCATCCACCTCACAAGGGACATCCCTGAGGCAAGTACAATGTACAGATCCGAGGACAAGCTTAAAGCTGTTGGTCCTTACGCCGTAAAGAGAGCCGGCAAGATCCTTATCAACAAGATTGCAGGCAACAAGGAAGATAATTAAGAATCATCGATATAGCTTCCGGTAGTCCCTGGGTGAATACCCGGCACCTTCACTGAGATTCATTCTCTTTTTTGCAAGTGATATAGTATATTCCCCGATTTTAACGAGGATGTCATAAATACATAACTTACATTTGGTCTCCGACAGGGGATCAGATGAGTTATGTATTTTTTGTATGTCCAAAATTTTGTCCCTGATAAAACCCGCAAGTTCCGGATTTTTGCAATCAACATCATAGAATGATACTGCCATGAAAATGATTTCAAGGTGAGGTGAGGATTATGAACAGATCTATGGTGGTAACCAAGAAGAGGGAGCTGGATTTTACCCAGGGAAGTCCTCTAAAACTTATCCTTTGCTTTTAAAAGGTGGGAAAATCAGCTATCATGGAAACATGGGAGTAAAAGGTACTATATAAATGACACAGGAGGGATGGCTATGAAGGCACTATTTATCGGTGGTACAGGCACTATCAGTATGGGAATTGTCAGGAAACTTTCTAAAGATCCTGCATGGGAAGTTTATCTTTTGAACAGAGGGAATCGTAAGGACGAGGTTCCTGAGGGAGTAAAGCAGATTGTCGCAGATATTTACAATGAAGAAGATGCGGCTAAAAAACTGGAAGGCATGGAGTTTGACGTAGTGAGCGACTTTATAGCTTTTGATGTAAAGGCAGTGGAGCGGGACTACAGACTCTTTAAGGATAAGACAAAACAGTATATCTTCATCAGCTCAGCATCCGCTTACAATAAGCCTGCTGCCAGCTATGTGATAACAGAAGGAACAACGCTTTCAAATCCTTATTGGGAGTATTCAAGAAACAAGGCGCTTTGCGAGAAGTTCCTTATGGAAAAGTACCAGAATGAGGGCTTTCCGGTTACAATCGTAAGACCAAGCCATACCTATGACGAGAGAAATATACCTCTCGGTGTTCACGGAAACAAGGGCTTCTATCAGGTAATAAAGCGTATGCAGCAGGGTAAGCCCGTGATCATCCAGGGAGACGGATCATCACTGTGGCATCTGACATTTAACAGCGACTTTGCCATTGGCTACACAGCTCTTATGGGCAACAGACATGCCATTGGCGAGGCATTCCAGATTACGGGAGATGAGGTCCTTACCTGGAATCAGATTTATCAGACCATCGCTGATGCCCTTGGTGTAGAGCTGAAACCCTACTACGTTTCTTCAGAGTTTCTTGCTGCTGCGGGAGAGGCTTACGGCTATGACTTTAGGGGGAGCCTTCTCGGAGACAAGTCAGTATCTGTCGTATTTGACAACAGCAAGCTTAAACGTCTTGCACCAACAATGACCACCAACGTACCATTCCACAAGGGCGCCCGCATTGCTCTGGATTACGTTCTTTCACATGAAGACAGATATGAGCTTGATCCTGAGTTTGACGCATTCTGCGACAAGGTGATCGAGGCTCAGGAAAAGGCCAAGGCAGAAGTTATCGCGGCTCGCCGATAAAACTATGAACCGGACATAAGATTATGGAGGACATCATGGGACATTTTAACAACTTTAAGCTGACAGTTTACTGTGTTGCACAGATTTTAGAGCGCATGGATCTTGAGACCCTTGCCAAACAGTACGATTTTATAGAGAAATATGTGGGCCTTGATAAGGTCTATCTGGAGCCCTACAGAGAAGGCCACTGGGTGGATAAGGATAAGATGAAGGGGTTCATCGATTTCTTTAAGAGTAAAAATGTCGAGGTGGCAGGCGGTTTTACCACCGTTGTTCCCGACGTGGATGAGGAAGATCAGAAGAGACAGCGTCTCTTTGGAACCTTCTGCTATTCCAACACCAAGATGCGTGATTACATCAAGAAGGTTTCCGAGTACTGCGCAGAGCAGTTCGACGAAGTCATTCTGGATGATTTCTATTTTACCAATTGCACCTGCGAGGACTGCCTTAAGAAAAAGGGCGACAGAACCTGGGTGGAATTCAGAAAAGAACTGATGAAGGATGTTTCTGAAAATCTCGTTGTGGGCCCTGCAAGGAAGATAAATCCAAACGTCAGGATGATCATCAAGTTCCCTAACTGGCGCGAGTCCTATCATGCCACAGGCTACAGACCTGACGTGGAAAAAGACATTTTTGACATGGTCTACACAGGGACCGAGACAAGAGCCAGTGCCTATCAGGACCAGCATCTGCCAACGTACCTTAGCTACAGCCTTGTAAGATGGATGGATGAAGCATCTGATGGCAGAAATCATGGAACCTGGTTTGATACCTACCAGTGCTGGCCGGTGGATGATTATCTGGAGCAGGGATATCTTTCAGCCTTTGCAAAGCCTGAGGAAATAACTCTTTTCCAGTGGACAGATCTTTTTGAGAATAAGCTGGTAACTCCGCTTGGATTGCAGCTTTCAAGAATAGACAGAATGCTTGATAAGGCTGGAAAGCCTGTTGGAATCCCGGCTTACATTCCGTATGCCTCCGAGGGCGAAAACCATGTTGAGGATTTCCTTGGAATGCAGGGATTTGCTCTTAATCCAACGCCGATTTTCCCGGTGGAAGGCAGCGTACTTCTTACTCAGAGTTCTCTTTGCGATAAGGAGATCTTTTCCAAGTTAAAAGCTTTTCTGCTTGAAGGCGGTAAGGCATTTGTGACTCCCGGCTTCATGGCAAAAGCCGATGAGAAGGAGTGGAAGGACCTTAGCAGCGCATACCTTACCGGAAGGAAGCTGGAGGTTACCAGGTATTATAAGACCGATGATCCTGCAGGATACCTGGAGGACAATGCACCGGTTCTTTTTGCAGATATTCAGCATGCCAACAATATGTCCTGGTCCCTGCTTAATGGCGGCGCCGGGGAGTACCATTCCACGCTTTTCCTGAAGGATACCTATGGAAAGGGACAGATGTACCTGATAAATGTGCCTGAGAATCCTTCAGATCTTGCAAGGATTCCGGAGTGGGCTATGGATGCTGTAAAGCCTGTGTTTAACTACGGCGGCGTCTATGTGTCCGCGAGAAACGTGTCAGTTTTCCACTATGACAATGACACGTTTATCCTGTACGCCCATGTTACCGGCAAGGCACATCCTGTTCATGCAACTATCCACATTCAGGATGAAAATGCCAAGCTGACACAGTTCTTTGCCCGCTTTGTTCCGGGTGGGGGAAAAGAGCTTGAGCTCACGAAAAAAGACGTCTTCCATGATTTCACGAAAAAGACAGAGCTTACCTGCGATGTGATATTAAATCCCGGTGAGTTCTACGAATTCAAGATCACAAGATGATTTGAACTGTCTATATCAGATTCAGTTCAGGGAAAGGGCGAGTGTAGATGGACTACAGCAGGTATGAGATTTACGACTTTGATAACCGAAGCGCCATAAACATGGCAACAGGCTATAAAGAGCGCAGTTATCAGATGCACTGGCATTCATATGGAGAGATAATTCTGGTTGGCCCGGGGAAAACCAATATCTTCAGGGTGGGTCAGAAGACTTATAATCTGGTGGAGGGCGATTTCGTCATCGCCTGGCCAATGGAGATGCATGCAATCATTGATGCGGACCGAAAAGATGCGCTGGTGCTTCAGTTCAGCAACGGCTTTGTGAATTCTCTTTTTGATCTGCAAAGAATCATGCACTTTTACAGAAACCTGCACGTGATCTGCATTAACAGTCATCCGGAATTGGTGGCTCAGCTAAAAGACATTACGTACAGGATGAAGGACATTTTTTTCTCAAATCAGCCAAACCGCGAGCTTATGTGTTGTATGCTGCTGATGGAGTTTATGCTGATTCTGGACGAACACAGGGATGAATTTGATCCGGAGCTGAGCGCCGAGGATCACAATTCCTATGAGGATGATGTGATGCGCCGTATGATGCGGGTTACCGATTACATCAAGAACAACCTGACAGCAGATGATCTGTCACAGGGGTCAATGGCTCAAATGGCCGGCATAAGCAGAGATTATTTTTCCAGGATATTCAAAAATGTTACCGGCATGAATTACAACAAGTGGCTCAATATGATAAGATTGGAAAAAGCGACAGAATTGTTGGCACACAAGAATATGTCCATGACTGAGGTGGCAATGCTGTCTGGATTTCAGAGTATTCCAAGCTTTAACAGGGTTTTTCACGAGGAAAAGGGGATGCCTCCGGGAGAATTCAGGGCTCTGTTTGTAGATGACATGAAGGGAAAGTGATTTTTCAGGGGAATATCTCCCGAAATCAGGTAGGAGAAAGGTATGAAGCTGTTACTGAAACTAAGTAGGGAAGCTATCAGGTACAGAACGCTGTACATCATAGCGATTCTCTCGACACTGATGCTGACTGTGATCAATCTGTCGGCGCCCAAGGTTTTGTCAGCCATGACAGGTATTGTGAGTAATGGTGTTGATGAAGCCGGCATGAGCAGGATCTGGAGACTGACTGCGATTCTGATCATGCTGTATCTTTGCAGGATCCTGTTCAGGTTCCTGAGCAACTATCTGGCTCACAAAGCTGCATGGTATCTGGTGGGGGATCTTAGAACCCGCACCTACGATAAGCTTGAACATATGCATATCGGGTATTTTCATGACAAGCAGACCGGAGATCTCATGAGCCGTATCGTCAATGATACCAGAGATTTCGAGCTTCTCTATGCTCACATGATCCCCGAGACAATAACCAATATCGTAACATTTCTTGGAGTGCTTATTGTGCTGCTTACCATCAATTGGAAGCTGGCACTTATCACCTGCGCTCCGATTCCACTTATCTTTTTATCCGGTATAATTTTTTCCAAGAAAGTCAGACCGTTTTTCCGTGCGTCCCAAAAGAAAATGGGTGAGCTCAACGGAAAGCTTCAGGATAATCTTTCCGGTCTTCAGGAAATCCAGTCCTTTGGACGTGAAGAGTACGAGACTGAGAAGGTGGACGAAAGAAACTTTGAGCACATAAGGGCTATGTTAAAGGCCCTCAAGATTAGTGCGATTTTCCACCCATCCGTAGAGTTTATTTCATCCATCGGAACCATTCTGGTGGTGGCTTTTGGCGGATATCTGGCCTGGAAGGAAAGCCTTAGCGTTGAAGATGTTGTGGCGTTCCTGTTGTACCTGGGGCTTTTCTATGCACCTATTACAGGTCTTGCAAATCTTTTGGAAAACATGCAGCAGTCAATGGCCGGTGCGGAGCGTGTTATGGCGGTTCTGGATGCTCCCTGCGAGATTCAGGATAAAGAGGGTGCCGTAACACTCACAGACGTTAAGGGCGGTGTTACCTTTGAGCACGTGAGTTTTTCCTATGAGACAGGTGGTGAGATTCTCGACGATATTTCTTTTGACTGTGAACCCGGTAAAATGCTGGCACTGGTAGGACCTACCGGAGTTGGCAAAACAACCATGACCAAGCTGATTTCCAGATTCTATGAGCCCACTAAGGGACGCATTCTGATTGATGGAAAAGATGTAAATGACGTGACGATAGAGAGCCTTCGTCAGAATATTTCGCCGGTTCTTCAGGATACATTCCTGTTTAACGGCACGATTGCCGAGAATATCGGCTACGCTGTTCCGGAAGCCAGCCTCGAGGAGATTATGGAGGCAGCCAAGGCAGCTAACATCCACAAGGATATTTTGAATATGCCTGACGGATACAACACGCTGGTCGGAGAAAGAGGACTTAGATTATCCGGCGGTCAGAAGCAGAGAGTTGCCATCTCCAGGGCAATCCTCAGAAAATCGCCCATAATCGTGCTGGATGAAGCCACAGCTTCTGTCGACGTTGAGACAGAGCAGCAGATCCAGCAGGCAATCAATAACATTTCAGGCAAGAGAACCATCATTGCCATTGCCCACAGACTTTCCACTATCCGTAACGCCGACCAGATCCTTGTGATCGAGAACGGACACATCGTGGAGCGGGGCACTCACGACGAACTGGTGGCCCTTGGTGGCACCTACGCCCGCATGAACAGCATCCAAAATAGAAGCTGAGGGGTGGCCACATCCGTGGCGCCTAGCGGCAACTTGCGTAATTGCGCAGCTGTCAGCCTTCGCAGCACAAGTCCGCGGTTTTGCAGCCTGCGACAGAAATCAGATCATCAGGGGCAAGTTCAATCTGGAACCCAACCTTGCCTGCGCTGACAAATACTTTATCAAAACCCGTTGCCGTCTCATGAATATAAGTCGGGAACTGTTTCTTCATTCCAATCGGAGAGCAGCCGCCGTGAACATAGCCTGTAAGAGGAAGCAGTTCTTTTTGCTTGATCATGCTTACGGCTTTTTCACCGGCTGCTTTTGCTGCTTTCTTAAGGTCCAACTCTTCTTTTACCGGCACCACAAAAACGTAGTATCCGCCACTTTTTCCCTGTGTCACAAGTGTCTTAAATACTTTATCGGGATCCTCCCCAAGAATTCCGGCAATCTCTTCGCCGGTCATGGTCGCATCCGGTTCATATGAATGGCTCTCGTAGGAAATCTTCTTCCCATCAAGAACTCGCATTACATTTGTCTTTTCTTCTTTCTTCATGTTGCCTCCGATTTTGTCGCGGTTCTATGTTAGATATATAATACTATTAAATTATTTTTTGAGTAAGGTGGAAATCAATATGAATTACATTGCGGATATGAGAAAGTATGTCGGCCACGACCTTGTTATGACAGTAGGCTGCGGAGTTTTGGTGGAAAATGAGAAGGGACAACTCCTCCTTCAGAAAAGAAGCGACACCGGAGATTGGTGTGTTCCCGGCGGAGCGCTGGAGCCCGGAGAAACATATGTTGAGGCAGCAACCAGGGAGCTTTCCGAGGAAGTGGGAATCAAGGTAAAAGACCTGGAGCTCTTCGGTTTATATTCCGGCGACGACAGGGAAATCCATTACCCCAACGGAGATGTGGTCTATTCCTTATCTGTCATCTTCAAGACAAGCAGCTACGAAGGTCAGATTTCCAATGATGACGAAGAGGTGCTTGAACACAGGTTTTTTGACAGGAAAGATATTCCGGACGAACTCTTCGGACCGGACGCAAGACCAATTATTGATTGGAAGAATGGCCAGACTAAAGTGCTGGCGAAGTGAAAACGATTGAATAAGTGTCAACCACCTCGTCAAATAGTGAAGCGAGCATAAAAAAGGCAGTGCAGCTAACATGCTGCCCTGCCTTTTGAACTTACTTTGAAGAAGATGATGTTGCTGTAATGCTGGCTGATGCTGCCATAATTGCTATGAACATCATCTGCTGAGCTATAACAGTTGCAAGAGCACCGCTTGTAACTGTTGCATTTACAGCTTCGCTATCGTCTGCGTAAGCGCCGGAAACCACCATTGTTCCGAGCATGAGTCTTGACTGATTACTCATATCAAGTATACCAAAACCTTTTTGGCTCTTTAAGAAATCAGCTGCTTCAATTACTTCCGAAGCGATATCCTTAGTATTCATATTCAGGTTAACAAGAACACCAAGAGATGCAAGCTCGTGGTCTTTGCCGTATTTAGCATCGGCTTCTTTGAATGCATCAAGAATCTCGAGAGCCTTGTCTGCCTTAGCTTCACTTGATCCGCTATAGGTTGTGAGAACCTGGCTTAAGGAATAAGCAGCATTCTCGTGGAATGTGAAGTTCTTTTTAATGTACTTAAAGGTTTCTTCCACCTCTGAGAGAATGTCTTCCACACTTTTGTCTGTCATAGCAAGAATCACTGCAAAGCAGGTGTCCTCGTCGTTTGTAAGGAATGGATGTACGTCATTCATCCCCTTCATGATGGCATTTGTTCTGTCTAAAATTGTTTCAATCTCAGAAGCTTTGCCTGCATCACAGATAGTTATTGCAGCCAGTACTCTGTAGGATGAGCCGAAGAACTTGCCTTCCTGCATCCTGTCATATATATAGGTAACATCATCAATATATTTTTCAGGATCGCTAGAAAGAGCCATTCTTGAAGAAATTACAAGCTCGTTGTTGCCACGGAAATATGATAAAGCACCCTGTTTTTTTCTGAGGATCTTTCTGCATTCCTTGATCTTTTCTACATCAACAGTCTCTTCCTTCTGTGCAAATGAAGCGGCTGCCACAGCTTTGATCAGACTGCTCTCCATCATGAATCCCTTATGCAGAAGATTTCTGTTCTCCGCCAACAATTCACATCTTTTCTGAACCATATTTTTCATAGCGTACCTCCTTGGATGTCTGTGTTTTTAATGGATGTAACTACTATACTCTATTGGGAGTCAGAAATATACAGTGTTCGCGGAATATTCACACTTTTTAATTCGAAAGTTTAGCGAAAATACGTGCCGGCGGGATTTTCGGAAACTAAAATCAAAAGTTGTTTACAGTTTTTTTATATTTACTCCACAAAATGGAAACAATGAGGGCGTATTATTAAGAACATCTTCATAAGACATGGGGGTGTAAAATATGAGAAGATTTGAGGCAGAAATTGCTGAGTACGTAGGCAACTACACCAGACATCATGGCTATCCTCCAACTGTTGAAGAGCTTATTAGTGTTTTTGGTATGCTAACAATTTTTAGCACTATGCTTTACGTACTTAACCTTTACAAAATAGGAATGGTCAGGAACAGCTTGTTCTTCGGAACCGGCGATCTACTCCTTATTCCGGTAAAGAACAACAACTAAATAAACAACTGAATACAAAACTAAATATCGAGAATTAACCGGTCTTCAGCTGCATTGAGCCAATTGCTTTACGCAGCGAGGCCGGTTTTTTATTTTTACTTTACATGCTGGATGAGAAGCCGGAGCTCTTTAGCAAGTGCCCACCAAAGTCAAAAATTGAATACCCAAATGTCAAAAAATGAGAACTCAGACCGCTTGTATATTGCATTTTTGAGTTATAGAATTTTACATATCAGTTTCAAAAATGCATTTTATGCGTGGGGTGATATTATGAAAAAAAATACCAAAGGGTGGCGTTATCCAAGGACCAGACTTCAGTGGCTGTGGGATAACATGGAGGGCTGCAGACTCCTTTATGTCTGCGCGATGATAGGCACAGTTGTCTACAATATGTTGCAGCTGACAGTGCCTTTTTTTTCTGGGAAAATTGTTGATACATTCCTGACAGGTGAGAATGCCCGTCAGAACCTAGCAGAGCATACGGATCAGTTCTACAAGCTGCTGGCGCTGATGGTGGGACTTACTGTCTTCAGATGTATCATCGTCTACTGGGACTGCATGACCTATGAGAAGGTCTCTCAACACGTCCTTTTCAGAGTGCGCAATTACCTGTATGACAAGATCCAGAGACAGGACATGAAGTTCTACGGAACTTACCGTACCGGTGACCTTATGACCAGAGTTACCGGAGACCTTGATGCCGTAAGACATATGGTTGCCTGGGTTGTGAGAATGGTAATGGAGGCAATTGCTCTGGTTTCAGCAACTGCCATCTACTTTATCCTCATGAACTGGCAGCTGGCATTTTGCCTGCTGATCGTGGCACCGCTGATTTTCTTCATTATTTATGTATTCAAGCTCCTGGTTGCGCCTATGCATGCGCTCCTTCGTGAGAAGCTGGCCTACATGAACACTGTGGCCCAGGAGAATATTGCGGGAAACAGGGTGGTCAAGGCCTTTGCAAGAGAGGACTACGAGATCGAGAAGTTCGACGACTGCAACAGCGACTACCGCGACACCAACAAGAAGACCGCCAAGGTGTGGCTCAGATTCTATCCCTTCGTGGAGACACTGGCAAACCTCCTGGCAGTAATCCTGCTGCTGGCCGGAGGTCTTTTCCTTATAGACGGAAAGCTGACCATGGGCGAATACGTGTCCTTCTCTGGTCTTATCTGGGCTATTGCAAACCCTATGAGACAGCTTGGAAACGTCATGAACGAGTTCCAGAGATTCTCAGCGGCTTCAGCCAAGGTTATGGAGATCTACTACTCAGAGCCTGAGATCGTGGATGCGCCTGATGCAGTGGATAAGCCTGAAAGATTTAAGGGCGAGGTTGAGTTTAAGAACGTATCCTTCCGCTATGCGGATGCCAAGCTTCCTGTTCTCGAGCACATTTCTTTTACCGCCAAGCCGGGACAGACTATTGCCATCATGGGCGAGACGGGCTGCGGAAAGACATCCCTTATCCACCTTATCCCCAGGTTCTATGAGCCTTCCGAGGGCGAGATTCTGGTGGATGGCGTCAAT
>JAEEGL012526742.1_pt1 | contig 13196 bp, 14 predicted proteins | sample 9134231 | NCBI WGS metagenome assembly JAEEGL01 (sample SAMN16246548, study PRJNA631951) | gut metagenome | biome: gut microbiome; feature: rumen; material: fiber-attached | host: Bos | place: Iran: Karaj | collected 2018-10
TTCCCCGCAGCCATCCTGCAACCGCCCTTCTTTGATGTGGATGCCGACGATGCCACCAACTTCGGTGCTATCGGTGTTGTGATTGGCCACGAGATGACTCACGGTTTTGACGACCAGGGCCGCATGTTCGACCAGTATGGCAACATGACCGACTGGTGGACCGAGGAAGACAGCCAGAAGTTCCAAGAGGCTGCCGAGAAGCTCGCTGCACAGTTTGACCAAATCATCGTAGTCAAGGATCAGCACGCTAACGGTCACCTGACACTGGGCGAGAACATCGCTGACCAGGGCGGCTTGCGTATCGCCTATGATGCCTTCCGCAACACGCAGCAGTTCCGCGAGGGTAAGATGATTGACGGTTTCACTCCCGCACAGCGTTTCTACCTGAGCTATGGCCGCATCTGGGCCGACAACATGACCGAGGAAGCCATCTTCCAGCAGACCAAGAGTGATCCCCACTCCATCGGCCGCTATCGCGTGAACGCCACACTGAGGAACATCGACACCTTCTTTGACGCCTTCGGCATCAAGGCTGGTGACAAGATGTGGCTCGATCCTGCCGACCGCGCCATCATCTGGTAATCGATTATCAGTACGACACAATGAGGGCCCGTAGCGTCAAGTTACGGGCCCTCATTATTATTCTCTGATAACTATAGAGGCAAGTGGAATAGGTTAATCGCGTTGCGGTCGGTGACTTCACTGACTTTCTCAGGAGTAACGCCTAACGTTTTGGCGACGAAGTCATTGATGGGAGGAATGTAAGCGCTCTCGTTGCGTTTGCCACGGTGTGGAACGGGAGTCAGATAAGGGGCATCGGTCTCAAGCAGCAGTCGGTCCAGGCCGATGACAGGCAACAATTGAGGCACGGTACTTTTCTTGAAAGTGACCACTCCGTTCACGCCGAAGTAGAAATCACCCCGGCGGCGGACACGCTCAACATCGGCCGGCGTTTCAGCAAAGCAGTGAAAGACACCCTGCGGCACGGGGCAGTCAAGATGGTCGATGACCTCCAGGATGTCGTCAAGGGCCTCGCGGCAATGCATGATGAAAGGCACACCCAATTCATGGCACCAGTGTAGCTGGATATCGAGCGCATGACGCTGCTGTTCGCGCCAAGTCTTGTCCCAATAGAGGTCGATGCCGATTTCACCTACCGCGACAATGGGAAACTCATCAAGCATCGGGCGCAGTTGTGCCAACGTTGAGAGATAATCGCCGTTGACCTCCTCGGGGTGCAACCCCAAAGCCAGCGAGATATAATCGGGATATTTCTTGTGCAGTGCGACTTGTACCGGGACACTCTCGGGGCTCTCGCCGGGCAGAACGATATGCCGCACACCCGCCTCACGTGCCCTTTGCACTACAGCGTCCCTGTCCTCGTCGAACGCATCACAATAAATATGACTATGCGAATCTATCATCTTTTTTTCAAACAACTTGGACAACATTATTGACAACCATAACAACTATCATTTGTTGTCCCTTGTTGTTCTTAAGGTTGTTATTGTTGTCTGACTAATACTGGCGGCCGGACAAGCGGTTGGCCAAGGTTACAAACGCCTGTTTGTCGTCATCGCTCATTTTAACTCGGTTGAAGGCGGCAAGGGCTAGGTCATTGTAGTGGGTGATGGCATCCTCGGCCAATTGGCGCACACCCAAACGCTCATAGAGGGCGGTAACGCCCTTCACTTTATCGTCACGGGTGGCATAGGGGTCATTCAGCCAATGGCGCAACTCGTCAGCGTCATCTCCTTTGGCAAGCTGCATGGCATTAATGAGCAGGAATGTCTTTTTATTGTTCATGATGTCACCACCGATTTCCTTGCCGAAGGTTTCAGGGTCTCCCCACACGTCGAGCACGTCGTCCCTAAGCTGGAAAGCCAGGCCCATGTTCACGCCAGCCTCATAGAGCAGGTCGGCCTCCTTGATGTCGGCATCGACAATAAGAGCACCCATCTTGAGGGCACAGCCCAGCAGGACAGAGGTCTTTAATCGGATCATCATGATATATTCATCGACTGTGACATCGTTACGTTCCTCATAATCCATATCCCACTGCTGGCCTTCGTAAATTTCGATCGCTGTCTTGTTAAACAGATCCATACACTGCCAGTTGGCACTGCGGGCAATATATTGGGTCGCGATAGTCAGCATCGTGTCACCGCTCAGGATGGCCGTATTGTCATTCCAGCGGCGGTGTACGGTGGGCTTGCCACGCCGCACGTCGGCATTATCCATCACATCATCGTGCAGCAAAGTGAAGTTGTGGAACATCTCCAGACCCACAGCAACGTCTATCGCATTAGACGGGTCACCACCCATCGCATCACACGCCATCAGTGTGAGAACGGGGCGCACGCGCTTGCCACCGAGGGCCATGTGATAGGCAATCGGTTCATACAGCTGGTTAGGCTGCAAGGGATAGGGAATAACGGCTATTGCACCATTAACGATGTCGAGATACTCTTGGAATGCTTTCATATTACGTTATCTTTATTTTTTGTCTGTTTTCAAGGACGATTTATAAGCAGCTTCAAACACAGCGAACTCCTCGGGTTCATATACACGTTCTCGCAACACCTCGATGCGGGCATTGATGTCTTCCATATCGGCACCAGGCTGGTTGGCATCATCGGCGAGAGCCTCTCCCAGCGCGGCAGGTCTCGACGACTGGGCATAGGCACACATCTGTTCATACATTGAGAAGCCATCAACAGTGACCTGAATCATACTGTCATAGACCTCTACATGACGTTCATAACCCACCGTGTGACACAGCCAGTGGATGAGTGACAGGTAATCGGCCGCTGAATCGGTATCAAATTCCCGAAGCCTTAACAGCTCAAGCATGCGCGGCACCTTGAGCTGCGCCAGTTCGACAGGCGACAGCACAATAACGTGCGAGGCTTGGAATAACGAATCACGCCCGTCATCCATCAACACTCCGGCAAACGCGCGGTTGGCCGCCTTGATCTCCCAGATCCAGCGCAGGCTATCGTTGCGCAGCGCATTGAAGCGCTGCACTGACTGACGCATCGCCGCAGTGTCACCCCAGGCAGCCAAGAAATCTCGCCCAGCCGCTTCACCACGCCGGCTGGCATCGCCGCAGGCGGTCATCAGCAACATCAGGCCTAAAAACAAAAGTGGTAATCGTTTCATTATTTCTTGTCTTCTGGGAATATGGATTGGTACAAAGGACGGTCTTTCTCCTTGAGGTAGGCGCGGAAAGCCTCGTCAAAGGCCCGCACCGCTGCCGAGTCGCGCTTGAGCGCATACACGCTCTGTTTGGCCTTGGCGTCCATCACGGCGCGCTCCATCGACATCGTGTCGGTGTGATCCACCGTCACAAGTGCAGCCGCAGCCCTCATGCCGCTGTCACGAGCTTCGGCATCCAGGGGGGATTTCTTCTCGGCACAGCTGCCAAGCAGCAGTGCCATTATCATCAATATATGCAGCAGATATTTCATGTCAATATTCTGTTTAGCCACAAAATTACAAATAATTGGCACAAACATCAATAATAGCCCCTGTTTTTTTATTTTTTTTGCTTTCGTTGCCTTCGGCCAAGATAGGCGGCGCCTCGACATAAAAAAAGAATAAATTCTTTTTGTTCTGTGCTCGGCTTGCACTACGTTGCCTTCGGCTAAGATAGGCGGCGCCTCGACATAAAAAAAGAATGAATTCTTTTTGTTCTGTGCTCGGCTTGCACTATCTTTGCAGCAGATAATCAACATTAATTGAAAACAATGAGTCTCAAGAGAATTACGATTGCTATTGACGGACACTCGTCAACCGGCAAAAGCACGATGGCCAAGGCTCTGGCTCGGCGCATCGGTTATGCCTATGTGGACACAGGCGCAATGTACCGTGCGGTGACCTTGTTTGCTCTGCGCAATACGCTTATCAAGGGTGACAAGGTAGATGAGAAAACGCTCAAGGAACACTTGAAACGCGGTGACATCACCATCACCTTCCGCCCCACCAAGGATGGAAAGAGCGTGACGGTGCTCAACGGCCGAAACGTGGAGCGCTACATCCGCTCGATGCGCGTGAGCAATGTGGTGAGTATCATCGCCGCCATCGGTTTCGTGCGCAAGGCGATGGTCAAGCAGCAGCAGGCCATGGGCAAAGACAAGGGCTTGGTGATGGACGGCCGCGATATCGGCACTGTGGTATTCCCCGATGCCGAGATGAAGGTGTTTGCTACCGCCAGTGCTCAGGTGCGCGCCCAGCGCCGTTTTGACGAGCTGCGCGCCAAGGGTGATACCACAACGACATTTGACGAGGTACTAGCCAATGTCAACGAGCGCGACCGCATCGACAGCACCCGCAAGGAAAGCCCCCTGCGTCAAGCCGACGATGCCATGGTTCTCGATAACTCCCACATGACTATCGAGGAGCAAAATGAGTGGTTGTACCAACTTTACCTTTCACGAGCTAATTGCTAATTATCCACCCGCCGTCAGTGTTACGTGTCACGTGGGCCCTGTTACATGGGACGTGTCACGTGGGCCGTGGCTCCGCCACGGTAACTGACAATCAACTAACCTCAACCAAACGTGGCAATTATCGAGATTGATAACGGATCAGGCTTCTGCTTTGGGGTAACAACAGCCATCCGCAAAGCAGAGGAGGAACTTGGGCGAACCGGGCATTTGTACTGCCTGGGTGACATTGTGCACAATACTGCTGAGGTGGACCGTCTCGCCAGCCGTGGCCTGGAGACCATTACCCACGAGCAGTTGGAGCAGCTACATGACGTGAAAGTGCTGCTCAGGGCACACGGTGAACCGCCAGAAACCTACGAAATAGCCCGCCGCAACCGCATCGAAATCATCGACGCCACCTGCCCTGTAGTGCTCAAACTGCAACAGCGCATCCATGCCACCTATCACGGCAACGAGGCTGACAGGCCAGCACCGCAGATTGTCATCTACGGCAAGCGGGGACACGCCGAAGTCCTCGGCCTCGTCGGCCAAACCCAAGGCCAGGCGACAGTCATCGAAAACATCGATGAAATCGACAAGATAGATTACTCGCGCGATATCTACCTCTACTCCCAAACGACCAAAAGCGTACAGGAATTCCAGCGCATCGTCGAGGAAATCAAGCGCCGTGTGAACCCTGGAGTGACATTCCGCAGTTTTGACACCATCTGCCGCTCTGTAGCCAATCGCATCCCTCAAATCCGCCAGTTTGCCGCCCAGCACGAAATCATCCTCTTCGTCAGCGGTGCCAAGAGCAGCAACGGGCGCATCCTGTTCGCCGAGTGCAAGGACGCCAACCCGAACTCCTATCTCATCAGTGGCGAGAGCGACATCAATCCGTCGTGGCTACAAGGCAAGGATCGCATCGGCATCTGTGGCGCCACATCGACGCCCCGTTGGCTCATGCAACGCGTGAGCGACGCCGTCCTACAACTTACTGACAACCAATCAAGCTAACAGCTAAATAAGAACATGACCAAAAAGAATCTCATCATCGTCATCATACTGCTGACCATCATCGACCTGGTGGCAGCGGGCTGGTATATGTCACGCCGCATCGAGGCCAGCGGCAAGAGCCAGAGCCTGTTTGACCAGCGGGACTCCACCGAGGTCATCGCCATGGCCGACACTGTGACCTCGGCGACACAGGCTGATGTGTTCGATGCAATGCAGAACAACACTTACTACTTCATCGCCAACTCGCCCAACATCAAAGGGGATGAAACCACCTATTACACCAGTACCAAGCATGTCAAGGTGCGCTGGCCCAAAAAGATTAACGGGGACGATGAGTTTGAGTCATTGAACAAGGAATTGATCAAGAAGGCTTTCGGGAACAGCCAGGGCAAGATGAAAGACGCCCGTTATGTCTATCTGAAAACGCCTAACTTCAACAAGCCGTTGGGCGATGGCGAGTATCACACCTTGTCCTCTGCGCCTAAGGTATATCCCATTTACGGCAACGTAACTCAGGTGCTTGTTTATCCTTACATGACCTCATTACGCCTCCTGGTCATGGAAATTGACAAGGTGGAGTACAACGGCAGCACCACTACCGAAAACTCCTACTACATCCACTATGACAGGCAGAGCCATCGCGTGCTCTCGCGCCTGGACATCCTCATGGCCGACATAGACAAGGAGAGCAAGCTCCTCAAGACCATCAACAAGAAAATCGATGAACTCAACAAGGGCCGTGGCGAGGACAAGCAGCTTCAACATGCCCTGAACGTGCCCGCCGAAATCTGCTGCCGCAAGAACGGTATCATCTTCCAGTTCAAACAGGGGGCTATCTCCAGTAGCTCAATCGACATCCTGCTGGATTATGACAAAGTGAAGGAGTTCATGACCAAGGACTTTCAACTGCTGGTGGACAATAACGAGGGCTTCTGGGTTTACAAGGAGAATCCCAAGCCCGAGGACATCAACCCACGGTCAACGGCCCCGGCAATCAACACCGCGGTAAGCAAGAAGGCGGTAACGAAGCCTGTCGTTAAGCCAAGACGAACCAAGAAGACGAAGTATAGCGGGGCAAAGCGTAGATCTGGACGTTACGGAAACGCTGGTCGACGGCATTGGAGCCGTCGCCGACGCTAAGTCCGCGAGCCTCCAGTGCATTACGCATCGTCGTCAATGCGATTTCTTCGGTATTATTGTCCTTGCTCAAGTGGCACAGGAACACGTAATGCAGTCCTTCATGGTAATGCTCGGCGACAAACCGAGTAGCCATTTCATTGTCAAGATGTCCCTTTTCTCCCATGACGCGGTCCTTGAGCATCTGCGGATAACCACCGTGTAACAGCATCTCACGGTCATAATTGCACTCAATCATCAAGTAGTTGGCCTGGCTCATATAGTGGGCCGCCCTGTCGGTAATGACGCCCATATCGGTCGCCACGACAAATTTTTCGCCCTCGTACTCGATGCTGAAGCCCACGCTTTTAACGTCATGTAACGTTTCAAACGCGGTAATTTCCATATCCAAAATGCGGAACGGAATCTCCTTGAAAATGGGCACATGGAGGTCGCGGATGCGACTGCTGATGCGGCAACGCTGCAGCATCTGGGCCATCACTCCCATCGTGCAGTAAACGCTGCAATGGCAGGCACTGACGGCGGAATACAGGCAGCGCATGTGGTCCTGGTGGGCATGCGTCAGCAACACGCCCTTGACCATGTCGCGGCTGATACCGTTACGTTCGAGTTCGGCAAAGGCCTGGTCGAGCGTGGGGACATCTGGACGTTCCGGTTTTTTCTTTTTGCGGTGATACTTGACAGGCTCTCTGATGCCGGCATCGATCAGGATACCGCCACGCGGCGTACCCAGATAGGCACAGTTACCACTGCTGCCGCTGCTGAAACTCATGAAGCACAGCCCCTTGCCCACCCCAGTATAAAGAGGCTTGTCCTCGGCTGGCTCAACCGTCTCCTGATCATGGGGCGTGTCATCGCCGTCCACGTCAAAGGCTATCTTGAGCGGCTTTCCATCATTGGTATATCCTTTATATTTGTGTCCTGCCATATCGTGTCGTGTGGTTTATTCAAACAAGAGGAAGATGGTGGGAATCTTGTGGTAATCATACCTGGCCCGTTTCCATTCATCCAGCGTGCGCGTGAGGATGCTCTGGTTCTCGCCAGTGATGTCGCTTGCCACACACAGCCGCATGCGCGGTGGCAGGTGGCTGGCAAGGTCGGCAATGAGTTGATTGTTGCGGTAAGGCGCCTCGATGAAAATCTGCGTCTGGCGCTCGCGCTCAATGCGCCGCACCATTTCCTTGAGGCGGGCTTGGCGCGCATGAGCATCAACAGGCAGATATCCCTCGAAGGCAAAGCGCTGCCCATTGAAGCCTGAGGCCATCAGACTCATCAGAATGCTTGACGGGCCCACAAGCGGGAACACCTTATAGCCGCGTCGCTGGGCAATGGCGACCAGGTCGGCACCGGGATCGGCGACGGCGGGGCAGCCAGCGTCGCTGATGACTCCCACGGCCTCGCCGCGGCCGATGGGGTCCAGCAAGGCTTCGATGGCAGTGGTATCCTTGAGGTCTGTGTGCTCGTTCAGTTCGTTGAACGTGAGGCTATCGATATCGATATCGCGGTCACACTTCTTGATAAAGCGCCTGGCAGAGCGCAGACTCTCGACGACAAAATGCCTGATGCCGCGCACAACCTCAATGTTGTGTGCGGGCAACACCCTCTCCAGCGGCCCATTGCTCAACTGGCAGGGAATCAAGTATAAGCCTGCTTCCAGCATCTCTATCATGACTGCTTTACTGCTATCTAAATGCAAAATTAAATAAATTTTTTCACCCACGGCACATTTTTCACACGCCATTTTTTTGAGTGGTGTAAATAATTTAATGATACAGGATGTCGTTGGAATGGAATTATTGTGTAATTTTGTGCTTTGGAAATTTAAGGATTTTGAATGATTGAACGGCACATTATCATCGACAACGTGGATCCCGTGACCTTCTACGGGGTGAACAACAGTAACATACAACTTATTCGTAACCTGTTTCCCAAGCTGCGCATGGCAGCCCGGGGTAGCGTCATCACCGTCATCGGTGACGATGCCGAGACAGCCGAGTTTGAGCAGAAAGTACATGCCCTGGCCGACTATTGCGCGACTTACAACACCCTGCCCGAGGATGTCATCATCGACACCATCAAGGGCACGCCACCCAAGCAACTCAAGATGGATGACGTCATCGTCTATGGCGTCAATGGCAAACCAATCAGCGGCCGCACACCCAACCAGCAGCTGCTGGTCAAGACCTTCATGCATAATGACTTGACGTTTGCATTGGGCCCGGCTGGAACAGGAAAGACCTACCTCGCCGTGGCACTCGCTGTGCGGGCCTTGAAAAACCGCGAAATCCGCAAAATCATCCTCTCCCGCCCTGCCGTTGAGGCTGGCGAGAAACTGGGTTTCCTGCCTGGTGACATGAAGGACAAGATTGACCCCTACCTGCAGCCGCTCTATGATGCGCTCGAGGACATGATACCGCAGGCCAAACTCAAGGAATACATGGAAAACAATGTCATCCAGATCGCACCCCTGGCGTTCATGCGCGGCCGCACGCTGAATGACGCCATCATCGTCCTCGACGAGGCACAGAACACCACGACGCACCAGATCAAGATGTTCCTCACCCGCCTGGGCATGGGTTCCAAAATGATTGTCACGGGTGATACCACCCAGATCGACCTACCGCGCAGCGTTACCAGTGGCCTGATTCATGCCCTGCGTGTGCTGGACGGCGTGAAGGGCATCGGCAAGGTGGAATTTGAGAAAAAGGACATCGTGCGTCACCAGTTGGTTCAGCGCATTGTCGAGGCCTATGAGCGCTTCCAGGAGGAGAACAAACTCTACAACGCTGAGCGCCGTGAAGGCCGGGACGACTACAAGCGATTTGACGAACAAACCGAACAAGCATGAGTGGAGACCAAGGCAACCGCGTCGAGCAGGTGACCCCGTTCGGCACCCATGAGACGGCCAAGACCGAGCAGGTCAGGCAGATGTTTGACAGCATCGCGCCGGCCTATGACTTCATGAACCGCGCCATGACTCTGGGTATCGACATCTGGTGGCGGTGGCTCGCCGTGAAGCGGCTCAAACGCCTCCATCCTCATTCCATACTGGACGTAGCGACAGGAACAGGCGACTTTGCCTTACAATTGCACCGTTCGTTGAATCCTTGCAAAATATTGGGCATCGACCTGTCACAAAAGATGCTTAACGAGGCCTGCCGCAAGGTCAAGGAAAAAGGTCTGGAACAGGATATCACCTTCCGTCAGGACGACTGCATGGCCTTACATCTGGAGGATGAAACGATGGATGCCGTGACGGTGGCCTTCGGGGTGCGTAATTTCGAGCACCTGCAGCAGGGCTATCGCGAGATGGCACGGGTGCTTAAACCTGGTGGAATGCTGTGTGTGCTGGAACTGTCCACGCCCACCAACCCGCTGATACGCTGGTTCTATGACCTCTACTCCATGCACATTATCCCGTGGATCGGTTCTCTCAAGAGCGGTGATAAGAACGCCTATCGCTACCTGCCACAGAGTATTGCCGCCGTCCCCCAGGGCGACGACATGCTGCAGCTGATGCGAAACGCTGGCCTGCACAACACAGCCTACAAACGCCTGACCTTGGGCGTCTGCACCATATACACCGCGGTTAAATAGGCTTTAGGTGTTAGGTTTTAGGCTTTAGGTGTTTATTCTTGAGCCGCTAACTCCTTAAGGTACATACTCGTAGCCCAAGTCCTCGATACAGTCGATAATCAACTGGTCGGGCACAAAGCCTTCGACCAGTGCGGTGCCCTTGGCCAGGTCAACAGTTACTTTTTCCACACCAGGGAGGGCAGCAAGACCTTTCTCGACATTAGCCTTGCAGTGGGCACACATCATGCCTTTAACTTTAAATTCTTTCATTGCTGTAGTTTTATTTTTCTTGATTTGATAGGATTTCCAGTATTTTGCCCCTATTGCCACAACTATCATGCCAAGCAGGAACACGCTACATACGGTGTTGAACCATGAGGCACCATGCATGCCGTGGTGCATAACGTGGCACGGTAGCGCATTCACAAACACTTCGCGCAGCCCGGGCCAATAATCCACCAGTAAGCCAAAGCCCATCGCACCGCCAATGATTGACAGCAAATAGACGATAGTCGCCTTGCGCCCGAACGCGTTGTTGACGACAAACATCGAGGCCACGTTGGCTGCGGGGCCCGCCATCAGCAGCACCAGGGCACAGCCGGGCGACATGCCCTTGAGCATCAAGGCCGCAGCGATGGGAATGGAACCCGTGGCGCAGACGTACATCGGCACAGCCACCAGCACGATGATGAACATGTTCAAGAGTGGCCAGCGGGCATACGTCGAGAAGAAGTCATCGGGCAAGAGCACGGTAATCAGCGTGGCCACCACCAGACCTATCAACAACCAACGGCCAATGCTCTGCATCATGTCAAAGAAGCCATACTTGAAGGTTTCCTTCACCTTGTTCCACAGACCCTTAGGCAACTCACTGAACTCATAGCTGGCTGCATCGTGCACATCATCGAGCGCTCCCTTGCGTTCCCAGTGCCCGACGGCCAAACCACCCATCAGCGAGGTCACCAACGCTGCTACGGGACGCAGGATGGCAAAGGGCAAACCCATCATCGAATAGGTTGCCGCAATGCTATCGACGCCTGTCTGGGGCGTGGCAATAAGGAAAGCAGTGGAGGCAGCACGCGAGGCACCGCTACGACGCAGGGCCACGGCCGTGGGCAGCACGCCACAAGAGCACAGAGGCAGCGGGACACCGAAGGCTGCGGCAGTCGCTACCGACCGCAGTCCAGTCCCCGCCAAATAACGGCTGTAAATCGCCGACGGCACAAAGGCATGCAGCAATCCTGCTATCAGGAATCCCAGCAGCAGGTAAGGCGACATGCTGTTCAGCATCGACACAAAAGCGTTCACATAATCCATCATAACTGCAGGCAAAATTACGAATAATTTTTCTTTTTTAGCCTGCAATCTGAGGTCAAAAAAAGCGTTGAGCCAGCTAAGAAGCTATATTTTCAAAGTGATGGAAATAACCAAGCCTCCAGACGGAGCATTCTTGGCCGAAACCATACCGCCATGAAGCAAGACCGCATTTTTGACGATAGCGAGCCCCAATCCAGTGCCTCCGAGAGACTTACTGCGACCCTGATCAACAGTGAAAAAGCGTTCAAAAATTCGCGATATGAGTTCCTCGGGCACACCCTTCCCGTTATCCGATATCTCAATGTCCCAAAATGGATGATTCTTGCGCGCTGTAATCTCAATGGTCGTGTTGTCACCGGCATAATTGATGGCATTGTCAATGATGTTGCGGAAAACACTATACAGCAATGCAGTATTGCCCGTTACAATCACATCTTGAGGCATACAGTTCTTCACCGTCATTTTGTGAACATCAAAGGAGTGTTCACTCTCATTGATGATATCAGCCACCAGCAGGGAGACGTTGACTCGGCTCATTTCCAGATCTTGAGCGGCATAATCCATCTTGTTTAGCAGCGAAATGTCCTGCAATAAAGACGTCAGCCGGGAAGCCTGCTCATGGGTGCGGACAATGAACTTGTGTGCGATGTCAGGCTCGATATCAGGGTTCTCCAGCAGCGTCTCGCTATATCCAAGAATGCTTGCCACTGGCGTCTTGAGTTCATGGGCAATGTTCTGGGTGAGTTCGCGTCTCAACTGGCTGTTTTTTTGCTCTTGTTCACTGGTAATCCTCTGATCCATGCGCTTAGCGTATCGATACAGCAAGAAACCCAAGCCTGTCATGACAACGACTGAGAAAAGGAGCAAGTGCCAATCGCTCGCTTCATCAAAGACATTAAGCCGACGACGGTCAAAATCCTCAAAAATGATGAAAATCACAGCATAAACGGCAAATATCGCCATCACTGTGAGGAACATTCTGCGTCCTTCAGTTAGTTTTTTCATTTTCGTTGGTGAAATAATAACCATAGCCATGCCGTGTTCGCAGGCATTTGCTGTAAGGTTCAATTTTTTTTCTAATTCGGGTGATGTTAACATCTATAGTTCTGGAGGATACAACCACCCCCGACGGCCATGCTTCGCGCATCAGCTCTTCACGGCTATAAACATGCCCGCGATGAGTCATGAGCAGCCACAGGATGTCAAACTCCAGACGAGACAACTCAACAAGGGTTCCATTAATTTCAACCGACTTATCTTCATGATTGACAATCATTTGATTGTAGGTTGCTATTGTTACTGAATCCGCTGTCCCAGAACGGGAGAGTACCGCTTTAATGCGGGCCATCAGTTCCTTGACCGAGAAGGGCTTTGACATGTAATCGTCGGCACCGGCATCAAAACCGTCAAGTATGTCATGCTCACTGTCCAACGCCGTCAGAAAAATGATGGGGACAGCCTTCACGTCCTGCCTTTGCCGAAGGCGGCGTGCCACTTCAATTCCGCTCATTGCAGGCATCATCACATCCAGCAGAACCAGATCGACATGGTTGAAGTCTTCTTTCAAGGCTTCAACGCCTGAATGCGCGACAATGGTGTCATAACCCGCGTTGTGGAGATTGTAAGACAAAATCTCGCACAAGTCGGGTTCATCGTCAACTATAAGTATAGTCTTGCTCATTGCTCACAAAATTAAGCATAATTCTCTACAGGGACCAA
>JAEEGL012910639.1_pt1 | contig 13196 bp, 11 predicted proteins | sample 9134231 | NCBI WGS metagenome assembly JAEEGL01 (sample SAMN16246548, study PRJNA631951) | gut metagenome | biome: gut microbiome; feature: rumen; material: fiber-attached | host: Bos | place: Iran: Karaj | collected 2018-10
AAAGAAAAAACAGAGCGCAGCTGTGCTCTGTTTTTCTTTTGCCCTTTATAGTTTTTATTCCTGCACCATCCGCATGCCGGTGAACTTCTGGCCCCAGGCGTTGGCCCAGGCCTCGCAATAGAGCTTGTAATAGGACACGTTATGCTTTTTGCGCCAACCGCCCATCACGTTGCACCAGAAGGCCGAAGGGATGGCCACCACGAGATAATACAGCGGGCCGAGCACCAGGCACTGCCAGGTGTGGCCGTATTCGTGAATGCGGGTGTTGTAGGTCCACTTTTTGTTCGGGTGCTGATCGCGCATGAAGATGAACAGGCCCAGCGAAAGGCCGCCCTGGTTCCACGGCAGATAGACGATGAACGCATAGCCGAACCGCTGATAGCGGCGGTGCAGGAGCTTCGTGCAGATCAGGAACGCGATCCCGCCGACCAGATTGACCGGCAGCCCCCACGTCCACTGAACCAGATAAAAACAAAAGCGTTTGAAATCATTTTTAAAGTTCTTCTCCGGCTTGTCCGGGGCTTTTTTGCTGATATCGACGTTCATCATAACAAGTTCTCCTCTTTCTGCTGCCGGTGCAGCTCCTCTTTTTCGCGTTCCTTTTCCAGCAGGATCTCATAGTCGCCGTCTTCGTTCTTCGTCAGCGGGTGCGGCTCGCCGCCGTCGTTGTCCTTGCCCAGCCAGGTGTCGGCCAGCTTCTGGCCGCTGACCGCTTCCACGCGGGCGATCTCTTCGTCCGTCAGCGTCACGCTGCCGTATTTGTGCTTGGTGGCGATGGCGGCGCGGATCATCGTGTGATCGTCCTTGGTCATCTGGAACCTGCGCAGCAGCCACAGCGCAATGATCGCGGCGACGATCGGGATGATCGCCACGCAGATGCGCACGCCGAACACGGCGGACGCCGACTGGCGGTAGAGCTCGCCGGTGGCCTTTTCCATCTCCTTGACCGCGTCGCCCGTGACCAGGCCGAAGCCCTGCAGCGTGAAGCCGACCAGCGCCGCCATGACGCCGCTGATGCTCTTTTTGATCAGGGTGCTGAACGTGGCGATCACGCCCTCGCGGCGGCGGCCGGTGATCAGCTCGTCCACGTCGGTCAGATCGGGGAAGATGTTGGAGGAAACGAAGCCGAGGCCGCTCATGCCGAACGGATAGAGGATCATGCTCAGCATCATGACGCAGAGCCACACGATCCGCATGGCGCCGCCCGGCTGACTGTGCTGCATCACAAGACCGGCGGCAAGACCGGCGATCATCAGCGGCGTAACGATGGCGCCGCATTTCTTTTTGCCGTATTTCATCGTCAGCGCGTAGTTCAGCGGGAAGGCGCTGGCCTCGGCCACGCCCGCCACGGCGTTGAACACGCTGTAAGTGCTGTATTGGTTGGCAAGGTACTTGATGTAATAGACCTTCGAGTTGCCGTAAAAGCCGGTGGAGAACATATAGGCGAGGCTCATGAAGAAGTACTGGCGGAACGCCTTGTTCTTGAACACCAGCGCGTATTCGTGCAGCACGTAGTGCAGATCGAACGGCGCGGGGTGATTGTCGAGCGACGAGGGCTCCCAGGTCTTGCGCCAGGTCAGGAACACCGCAAACGCATAGAACACCGAGAGCGTGAGGCCGACCACGAGGAACGGCGTTTTCGACTGACTGCTGAGGTCGTTGTTGAAGCCGAAGATCGCAAGAATGGCCACCGTGAACAGAAACGACGGCACCATGCCGGCGGAGTTGAACAGATAGCCCATGGAGTTGTACTGCGTGCGCAGGTCATAGGCAGGCGCCAGCTCGGGCAGCATGGCGGTGTGCGGCACGGCGATGATGGTGTAGGCCGTTTTATAGAGCATATAGGCAATCACGTAATAGGCCATGGCCGCCTTGGGGTTGGCCGCGCCCGAAAGGCCGAAGCCGTTCCAGAGCATCGTGTAGGACACGAACAGCAGCGGAATGCCCCACAGCAGATAGCGGCGGTGCTTGCCGGTTTTGTCGCGCGTGCGGTCGGTGATGATGCCCATGGCGGGGTCGGTCACCGCGTCCCAGAGCGTGGCAAGCATCACGATCACGCCCGTGGAGCGCAGCGGCAGGTTGACCACGTCGGTCAAAAAGATCGTGAAATACATGCTGATGATGTAGCCCGCGCCGCCCATGAACATGTTGGCGTAGCTGTAGTTGATCATCGGCACGATGGCGGTTTTGAAATCGCCCTTGACGCCGATGGCTTTCTTGATTCGTTCTCCCATACGCATGCCTCCCCGGTTGTTACGGGTTTCATTTTAACACGCTGCAGCGATGAAGTCAAGAAACCGCGGGGAAACTTTCTATATAATATAGAAAATAAATCTTTCAAAGTTGTTGACAGATCGCCCCCTTTTGGGCTATAATGTCAAAATGCAAGGTATAAGCTGAGAACTTATGCCTTCAAACATGATAACAAACCGCCTTCTTCGGCGCGGTTTCGTTCAAAGCATTCCAACCAAAAAGGAGGTATACCGCAATGAAAAGAACGTATCAACCGAAAAAACGCCACAGAAAGATGGAGCACGGCTTCCGCAAAAGAATGGCAACCAGCAACGGCCGCAAGGTTCTTGCCCGCAGACGCGCGAAGGGCAGAAAAAGACTGACCTATTGATCCGCGAGGGTTGATGCTATGCCGTCTTTTGTTTCGCTGAACCTGAACAAGGATTTTCTGCGGCTTTATCACCGGGGCAAGTCCTGCGCCAGACCCGCGCTGGTCGTCTATGCGATGAAGAACCGCACGGGGCTTTGCCGCGCCGGCATCACCACCAGCAAAAAGATCGGCCACGCCGTGGCGCGCAACCGCGCCCGCCGGGTGATCCGCGCCGCGCTGCAAAACACGCTGCGCGCGCATGACCTTGCCGGCTGGGACTTCGTCTTCGTGGCCAGAACCAGAACCACGCTGGTCAAGGAGCCGACCGTCCGCGCGGCCATGGAGGACGCGCTGCGGGAGCTGGGGGTGATCGCGTGAAACGGCTGCTGCTGGGCGCCATCCGCCTTTACCGCCGGCACGTTTCGCCGCATCTCGGGCCCATGTGCCGCTATTATCCCACCTGTTCAGTCTATGCGATCGAAGCGATCGAGACCCACGGCGCGCTGCGCGGCGGTCTTCTGGCGCTCTGGCGCCTGCTTCGGTGCAATCCGCTTTCTCCGGGCGGGTATGATCCCGTTCCGCCGAAGAGAGAAAAGCGATAAGACAAGCGCCCGACGGCGCACGGCATTTCTTCTTCAACCGCCAATTCTTTACGGAGGTACCGCATGTTCGCATTTTTTTACTCGATCTTCGGCTTCCTGTTCCGCATCCTGTATAACTTCATCAACAACTACGGACTGGCGCTTTTGATCTTCACGCTGTTCTTCCGGCTCATCATCATGCCGACCAACATCAAGCAGCAGAAGAGCTCCGCCACGCAGGTGCGCATGCAGCCCAAAATCAAGCGCATCCGCGAAAAATATCAGGATTATGCGCCGCAGGAACGCAACCAGAAGATTCAGGAAGAGACCAACGAGCTCTATCAGCGCGAAGGCTACAACGCCATGGCGGGCTCCTGCATGCCGCTGTTGTTCCAGCTGCCCATTCTCTGGGGCCTTTACGGCGTGGTGCGCGAACCGCTCAAATACGTGCTGCAGATTCCCTCTGAGCTGCTCACGGCGCTGACCAACGTGGCCAAAACCAGCCTCAATCTTTCGCAGCGCGGCCTCGCCTATGTGGAAACGGCGCTGATCTCCAACATCGACAAGCTCGTTGTCAAAATTCCCGAAACCGCCGCGAAGTATCCGGCGGAGATCCAGAAGATCCGCGATTTCGACTTCACCGTCTTCGGGATCGACCTTGGCGCAGTCCCCGATTTCGCCACGCTGAAGAATTTCGGCTCGGCGCCGACGCAGGCAAAGATTTTACTCCTCATACCTCTTTTGTCTTTCCTGACGTCCATGATGACAAGCGTTCTGACCCAGGTGCGCCAGAAAAAGAACAACCCCAACATGGAAAACGCGCAGATGATGGGCTGCATGATGTTCACCATGCCGCTCATGTCGCTCTGGTTCACGTTCCAGTTCCCCGCCGGTATGGGTATGTACTGGATCCTTTCCAACCTGTTCGCGTTCTTCCAGACCTTGCTGCTCGGGCACCTCTATGCTCCGAGAAAGACCATTGCCCGCATGATGGTGGACGAAACGATCTATCGCCGGTCCTATGAGCAGACCAAAAAGCAGATCGCATCCGATGCGGCGCAGAACTGACCGACAAGAAAACAAACGTAACTTACGGTGGTGATAACAATGATTCATGAAGCAAAAGCGCAGGGCGCAACGATCGAAGAGGCGCTGCAGAACGCCAGGGACGCGCTGAACGCCCCGGCGGACGCCGACGTGCATGTGGAGCTGATCTCCCAGCCGGTCAAGGGCCTGCTCGGCCTGTTCGGCAAAAAGAAAGCCGAAGCCCGCGCCTATTACGAAACACCGGACGCGCCGGTGAAAAAACAGCAGGAAAAGAAACCGCAGCCGAAGGCCCAGAAGCCGCAGCAGCAAAAGCCGCAGCAGCCGAAAGCCCAGAAGCCGGAAAAGAAGCCGCAGCCGAAGCCCGTCAAGGCCGAAGCGCAGCCGGCCGCCGCGGAAGCCGAAGAGGCGCCCAAGGTGGAAATCAACCCCGACGATAAGCCCGGCGTCAAGGCCGGCACGGACTATCTGCTTTCCGTCGTTCGCCTGATGGGCGTGCGGGAAGCGGCCGTCAAGGCGTTCGTCCACGCGGACAACGAAGTGCTGCTGGAGCTGGACTGCGGCGACGATTACGGCATCGTGATCGGCCGGCGCGGCGAAACGCTGGATTCCATCCAGTATCTGACCCGCCTGGTGGCCAACAAGAAAAAGACCGACGGCGAATATTCCCGCATCTCGATCAACGTGGGCAGCTACCGCGAAAAGCGGAAGAGCACGCTCGCGTCGCTGGCGAAGAAGAACGCCGAAAAGGTGCTCAAATACGGCCGCAACTTCACGTTCGAGCCGATGAACCCCTATGAGCGCCGCATCATCCACACCACGATTCAGGAGATCGAGGGCGTCACGTCCCACTCCGTGGGCAACGACGACGAGCGCCGCGTGGTGATTACGCTGGCCGAAGGCGTGAAGCCGACGCATCCCAACGCGGGCAGACCCGCGGGCAGAGGAACCGGCCGCGGCCGCGGCGGAAGACCCGGCGACCGCAGAGGCGGCAGAAGCGGCGGCGGCAGCCAGACCGTGACGGCGCCGACCCGCGCGCCGAAGACCGACGCGGGCGCCGAAGGCGTTTCGCTCTACGGCAAGCTGAACTGAACCGAAGCCCTTTGAAACGGGGCCACGGGGCCGTTGCATTTTGCGAAGAGCAAAAAACGACAGGATTCCAAAGAGCAGAGCGCAGCGGAAAGCCGCGCTCTGTTTTTTCGTGCCTGCCGGGCGGGCTGCGCCCCTGTCCGTTCTCCGGCTCGACGGTTCCCCGCGGCCGGTCATTTTCTTTTTACAAATTATTCATATTATTAAGAACTATTAAGCAAATGCAGGCGGTATGATAGCAAGTGAATCAGTACTCACCGAGAGGAGATTTGACGATGAAAAAACTGATCGCCCTGTTTCTGACCGCTTTGCTGCTCTGCTCCTGCTTTGCAGACGCCGGCGCCGTATTCACCCCGACGAGAACCGCCCCGATGCCGGTGGTGCTGCTCGCCGGCGACGGCAACGATATCTATGACGAAAACGGCACCAAAGCGCCGAAATTCACAGACGTCATCACCGGCCTGTTTAAGGAAACGGACGCCGAAGAAGAGGACAACGAGAATCTCAAGGAATCCGTCGCCAACGTGCTCACGCCGTTTGTGCTCGGCGTCATCTCCGGCAACTATGACGAATACTACGCCAAGCTGGAGCAGGAGATCACCGAGCTGGCCGACCTGATCCGCATGGATGAAAACGGCGACCCGCGCTACGGCACGGACATCAGCGCCGCCGACTATGAAAGCAACCGCCGCGGCATGACCACGCCGAACCGGAAAACGGCCTATGACTATACGGAGTATCATTTCTGGTATGACTGGCGCCGCGATCCGATGGCCGTCGCCGACGAGCTGGACGCCTATATCGAGGGCGTCTGCGCCATGACCGGCTTTGAACAGGTCGGCCTTTCCGGCCGCTGCCTCGGCAGCAACTTTGTGCTGGCCTATCTCGCCAAATACGGCAGCAAGGGCCGCATCGCGGGCCTTGCCCTTGACGCGGGCATGATGGACGGCGAAGATCCGGTCAGCGAAGCGATCAGCGGCAAATTCAAAACCGACGGCGATTCCGTCAACCGTTTCATTGCGGACATGGAAGCCCTCAACGGCCTTTCCATCGACCCCTTGATCAAGGAGATCGTTGATTTTCTGGAGCACGCGCAGATTCTGACGGCGGTTTCCGCTGCGGTCAAAATGGACCTTTACGACAAGGTCGTGGAGGGCGTGACCAGCGCGCTGGCGCTGTCCACCATGTTCACCATGCCCGCCTACTGGTCCTGCGTCAGCAACGACGATTACGACGACGCGATGCTCTACGTTTTCGGCCCCGAGGGCAGCGAAAAGCGGCAGCAGTACGCCGGCCTGATCGCCAAAATCGAAGACTACCACAACAACGTCGGCTCCCGTGTGCACGAACTGCTGACGGACTACACGGCAAACGGCATGAAGATCGGCGTCGTTGCAAAATACGGCGTCCAGATGATCCCCATCTGCAAATCCAGAGAGCTGGTGGCCGACAACCTCGTTTCCGTAAAGAACGCCTCCATGGGCGCCACGACCTCGATGATCTACAACACGCTGTCCGACGATTACATTGCGCAGCGCGAGGCCGAAGGCAAGGGCAAATACATCTCGCCCGACAAGCAGGTCGACGCGTCCACCTGCCTGTTCCCCGACAACACCTGGTTCGTCAAGGGCGCGGAGCACGCCAACTGGACCGACGCGGAAAACGAGATTCTCTGCACCGTGATCACGGCGGACACCCAGTTGACGGTGGACGACTTCCCCTATACGCAGTTCATGGTCTATGACAACGACACCTGCGTCATGTCGCCGATGACCGCCGAAAACGAAGCCGTTGAGAACTGGACGGCGGACGACCCGACGACCGGCAACCAGCACCTGCGCAAGGTGTTCCGGTTCCTTCAGTCGCTCTTCCCCATCCTGCGCCGCGTGATCAACCTGATCAAATCGAAGCTCGGCAAATAAACCATCCCGTAACAGGCAGTCCGCGGACTGCCTGTTTTGTTTTTTCTTGACTTCTCCGGCGGAATATGGTAAGGTATAGATAACCAATCAAGAAGACACGGTTTGAAAAGTTGTGCGCTGAGTAAAGAGCGGCCCCGGCCGCTGAGGAGATCCGGTTCGAATCCGGAGCAACCGCCATTCCTGTGTTTGAACTGCCGCAGCGTCCTTCGGGGGCGTTTTGGGCGTTGTGTTCATCAGCCAGGCATCCGCCGTTGTCTTTCGGGTTTCACATTTGGGCGTAAAGCGTGTTACCGGAAGCGGACTTCTGTCCGCGGCGGAACACGCTTTTTTGCTGATATTTTTCCCCAAAGGAGACGTAAACCATGAAACGCTTTGTATCCATTCTGCTCGTCTGCCTGCTGCTCTGCACGGCGATGCCGCTGTCCGTCTTTGCCGCGGACGATCCGATGAAGGTCGTCCTCTCGGTGGAAGGCTTCACGCTCGGCGAAGGCTACTTTGTGGAGCCGACGGAATATACGGTTTCCCAGATCAACGACCTGGTCAAGAAAGACGGCTACGGCCCGTTCACCGAAGACACGCTGACCGCCGGCATGGCCACGCTCGCCATGTTCAACGACAAGGGCCTGACCGTTACGATCAACTACGGCACATGGGAAAGCGGCGGCTATCTCGACAAGATTGCCGACATCGACAACGGCAACGTCAATTTCCCCGCCGCGGTCACGGCAAACGGCGGCCCCTCCAACGACAATTACAACAAGAACGCCGACAAGGATCTCGGCGCCGCCGACTACGAGCCCTGGTCCGGCTGGATGAGCACCGTCAACGACGAATTCCCCGCGGTTTCTCTGTGCGATCTGGTGCTGAAAACCGCCTCGCTGACCAACCGCTACGGCAACACCTACGTCATCCGCTGGCAGTTCGCGCTTTCCCGCCCCGCGCAGGGTGAAGACGCAGGCTTTGACATGAACCGCGGCCTCGGCTATCCCGGCTGGGACGGCAAGGATCCCTATTTCCGGCACGCCAACAAGGACCAGGCCATGATCGCCTATGCCGAAAGCAGCAACACCCGCGCCAAGGCAAAGGCAAAGCCCGTGCTTGAAAAGCTGGACGCCACCCAGAGCGAAGTGGACGGCACGATCGAATCGCTGGGCAAGGCGCCCACGGTCTGGGATCGCATCCTCGACTTCTTTGATCGCATCGTGGCCTTCTTCAAAAACCTGTTTAAACGCGGATGAAACAAAAAGTCTTTTCGCTGCTGCTGACGGCACTCTTGCTTTTGCTGCTGCCGTCGGCAGCCTTTGCCGCTTCTGAGGCCCCCGCCGACCCGTTCACCGTGCTGCACGAGGCGCTGGAACAGCTGGCACGGGACAACGCTTCGCCGGAGCACACCGCCATCGGCGGCGACTGGACGGTGTTCACGCTGGCGCGCGCCGGCCTGTGGACGCCGGACAGCCCGCAGGCTGCGGCCTACTACGACCGGCTGGTGCGTTCGGTCGACGAAGCGGCGTCCAGAACGACCCGCCGGGACGGCGCGCTGCACGATCTGAAATCGACCGACAACGCCCGCACGATTCTGGCCCTCTCCGCGCTGGGCAAAGACCCGCGCCGCGTGGGGGCCTGGGATCTGTTGCGTCCCTATGAGGATTTCGGCTGGATCAAAAAGCAAAGCTACAACGCCGTGGCCTATGCCCTGCTGGCGCTGAACAGCGGCGGCTATGAGACCGCCGACCCGACGATCCGCACGCAGTGCGTGGACTTTCTGGTGCAGTCGCAGTTTGAAGACGGCGGCTGGTCCATCTGGGGCGCACGCAGCGACGTGGATATCACCGCCATCGTCCTGCAGGGCCTTGCGGCCTATCGGGACGACCCGACGGTTGCCGCCGCGGGCGAACGCGCCTTCGCGCTCCTTTCTGCCGCCCAGAATGAGAGCGGCGGGTTTTCCACCATCGGCACGGAGAACACCGAGAGCGCGGCGCAGGTGGTGCTTGCCTGCTGCGCCTGGGGCATCGACCCCGCAAAGGAGCCGACGCTGCAAAAGGGCGGCGTAACGCCGGTGGACTGCCTGCTGCGCGCCTACCGCCCCGCAGCGCGCGCCTTTGTGCACACGGCAGACAGCGAGCGGCCCGCCATGCAGGCCACAGAGCAGGCGTGTTATGCCCTGCTGGCCTATGAGCGGCTGCAAACCGGCCGCGGCTTCCTGTTCGACTGCACCGACGTGCAGCCGCAGCCCGAAGCGCCGCAGCCGACTGCACCGACGACCGAGCCGACTGCCGAGCCGACTGCCGAGCCGACTGCCGAGCCAACCGCCGAACCGACCGAAGCGCCGACGACTGTCCCGACGACTGTTCCGACGACCGTCCCGACGACCGCAAAGCCGACGGCCGCGCCCGCAACAACGGCGGCCCCGCGCCGCGCGGTGACGCCGCGCACCGGCGAAACCTCGCCTGCCGCGCCCGCGGCCCTGGTTCTGCTGCTCGGCTGCGCCGCGCTGGCTTTGCTGCGCAAGAGGGAGGCTTTCCATGCGTCGTAAGCTGTTTTTCCCGCTGTGTCTGCTGCTGTGCCTGCTGCTGTGTGCCTGCGGCCCCGCGCCGGAAGCGCCGACTGCACAGCCGACCGTCAGCGAAGAAGTGCTGACCGCTGCCCCGACTGCGGCGAAGCCCGAACCGACCGCCGCTTCAACCACTGCCGCGCCGCCGACCACCCTGCCGCCCGAACCGGCGTCAACGGCCGCGCCGACCGCGCAGCCGACGACCGCGCCGGCAACGACAGCCAAAACGACGGCGGCGACGACGATTCCGCCGCAGACGACCGCTCCCGCGTCCACCCGCGCCCCGACAACGACGGCAGCGACGACCCGCGCCGCAGCCGCGACGACCGCAAAGCAGACGACCGTCCCGACGACCGCAAAGCCGACGGCCGCGCCGACCACGCAGCCGCCGCAGACGCTCTCGTGCACGCTGTCGATCGACTGCAAGACGCTGCTTTCTCATCTGGACGAGCTGGACGACGCCAAGCGCGCGCTCGTGCCCGCAAACGGGGTGCTGCTTGCGGCGCGGACCATTTCGTTTGAAGAAGGTGAAACGGTGTTCGACGTGCTCAAACGAACCTGCCGCCAAAACGGCATTCAGATGGAGTTTTCCATGACGCCCGTCTACCGCAGCGTCTATATCGAAGGGATCGGCAACCTCTATGAGTTTGACGGCGGCCCGCTTTCCGGCTGGATGTACAGCGTCAACGGCGTTTTCCCCAACGTGGGCTGCAGCGGCTGCGACCTGCACGACGGCGACGTGATCGCCTGGCGCTACACCTGCGAGCTCGGCGGCGACATCGGCGGCCACAACCAATTCCAATAACGGCGAAAGGAGCATTCTGATGGAACGGACAACGGCCATGGACCGCGTGCACCCGGGCGTCAGCCTGCTCTTTTTTGTGTGCGCCGTCGGCGGCACGCTGCTGCCGGAGCACCCGCTGTTCCGCGTGTGCGCCCTCGGCGGCGCGCTTTGCTGCCACGCGGTTCTCTGCCCCGGCGGGGGGCGGTTCCTTTGGCGCACGGCGGCGCCCGTGTGCGCGTTTGCCGCTGTGCTGAATCCGCTGTTCAACCACCGCGGGGCGCACATCCTGTTCTATTTCCCCTGGGGCAACCCCTGCACCGGCGAAAGCCTGCTGTTCGGCCTGTCCGCCGCGGCGCTGCTGCTCTGCGTCCTTTTGTGGTTTCGCTGCTACACGGCGGTCATGACGAGCGAAAAAAGCCTGTTTCTGTTTTCGCGCGCCGCGCCGTCGCTGACGCTGCTGCTGCGGCTCTCGCTGCGCTTCGTGCCCGCGTTCCGTCGGGCGTTGTTGCGCACGCGCGACGCCCAGACCGCGCTGCTCGGCCCGCCCCGAACAAAAAAAGAGGCCCTGCGCCGCGCGTTTTCGGCCACAAGGATTCGTCTGCGCGACGCGCTGCAGACCGCCGCGGACACGGCCGACGCCATGAAGAGCCGCGGCTACGGTCTGCCGGGCCGCACCTGCTTTGCCGCGTTCCGGCTCCGCGGGCGCGACGCCGCCGCGCTGCTGTTCCTTCTGGGCTGCGCGCTGCCCGTGTTCGGCCTTTGGGCGGCCGGCGGGCTGCGGTTTTCGTTTTTCCCGCTGCCGTCCGGCGCGCCCGTGTCGCCCCTGACGGCGTTCTGCGCGGCGCTGTATTCGGCGCTTTGTCTCTTCCCCGTCATCCTGCACAGATCGGAGGTGTCCCGATGGAACTCCTGCAAATCGACCGTCTGACGTTTCGCTATCCCGGCGCGGCGCAGGCGGCGCTGCAAAACGTTTCTTTGACCTTGCGGCACGGCGAGTTCGCCGTGCTCTGCGGCCCGTCCGGCAGCGGCAAAAGCACGCTGCTGCGCCTGTTGAAGCCGCAGCTCCGGCCGCACGGCGAAAGAAGCGGCGCTTTGCTTTGGCAGGGCGAACCGACCGACACGCTCCCCCTGCGCGCCGCGAGCGCCGATATCGGCTTCGTGTCGCAGGACCCGCAAAGCCAGCTGGTCTCCGACAAGGTGCTGCATGAGCTGGCCTTCGGCGCCGAAAGCCTGGGCATTGCGCAGGAGGAGATTGCCCGCCGCGTGGCGGAGACCGCCACCTATTTCGGCATCGGCGACTGGCTCCACCGCGATGTCACGTCGCTTTCCGGCGGCCAGCAGCAGCTGCTGGTCCTTGCCGCCGTGATGCTGACGCGCCCGAAGCTGCTGCTGCTCGACGAGCCGACCGCGCGGCTGGACCCGCACACGGCCGAAACGTTTTTGCAATGGCTGCAGACGATCCGCCGCGATTTCGGCACCGCGATCCTGCTGTGCGAGCAGCGGCTCGAAGCGGTGCTGCCGCAGGCCGACCGGGTCTTCGTGCTGCAAAACGGCGCCCTTTGCGCCGCCGGCACGCCGCAGGAGGCGCTGCAGGCCCTTTGCGCGGCGGACGACCCCTTCTTTTTCGCCATGCCGGCCGCCGCCCGCATCCGACGCGGACTCGGCGGCGACGGCGCGTTCCCCTGCACGGTGGCCGAAGGACGCGCGATGCTTTCCCGCTATCTGGAAACGCACCCGGCGCAGCCGCTGCCTGCGCCGCAGCCGCTGCCGCAGGGCGCGCCTGCGCTGGAGCTGACCGACGTTTCGTTCCGCTATGAAAAAACCGCGCCCGACGTGCTGCGCGACCTGTCGCTGACAGCAAACCGGGGCGAGCTGCTTTGCCTTCTGGGCGCCAACGGCAGCGGCAAGACCACGCTGCTGCGTGCGGCGGCCGGGGTTCTGCGCGTGCAGTACGGCGCCGTTGCGGCCCACGGAAAAACCGCCCTGCTGCCCCAGCAGCCGCAGGATCTGTTCTGGCACGAAACCGTGCGCGAAGAGCTGCAAAGCGTCTGCAGCGACGGCAGCCGCATCGGCGAGCTGCTTTCCCGCTTCCGGCTGCAGGGACTGGAAGAGCGGCACCCGGCCGATCTTTCGGGCGGCGAGCAGCAAAAGCTGGCGCTTTCGAAGCTGCTGCTGACCGACCCGGACGTCCTGCTGCTGGACGAGCCGACCAAGGGGCTCGACGCGCCGCAGAAGGCCGCGCTTGCCGCCGTGCTGCGCCGGTGCTGCCTGCGCGGCATGTGCGTGATCGCCGTCAGCCACGACGTGGCGTTCTGCGCCGCCGCGGCCGACCGCTGCGCCCTGCTGTTCGACGGGGGCGTGCAGCCCGCACAGCCGCCCGGAACGTTCTTTTCGCAAAACGGACTGTATACCACCGCCGCCGCGCGCATCGCGCAGGACCTGCTGCCCGGCTGCGTCACGGTGAACGGCGTGCTGCGCGCCTGCGGCAAGCCGCCGGAAATTACAATCATTACCGCCGCAATCCCGAAACTTTTTTTGCCCGATTCCGCCCGGTCAGCGGGCGAAGCGAAGCGGAAGCTCCATCCGATTCGCTTCCAGCAGGGCGCGGTCGCGGAGGATCTCC
>JAEEGL012940670.1_pt1 | contig 13196 bp, 14 predicted proteins | sample 9134231 | NCBI WGS metagenome assembly JAEEGL01 (sample SAMN16246548, study PRJNA631951) | gut metagenome | biome: gut microbiome; feature: rumen; material: fiber-attached | host: Bos | place: Iran: Karaj | collected 2018-10
ATCTCCGCAGTTAGGACAGGGTATATGTAACTCACCCGTTCCAGAACATTTTGGACAGGTTACGGTATTTTCTTCTATTCCGTCACCACCGCATCGGTCACAGGATTCTCCGCCCGTACCGTGACAGGAAACACAATAGAACTGATAACTGAATTCGCTTGTACTTGCGGCTAATGTCTGCATTTCATTAGTCCCACTGAGTATTAAGAGACTTAATACCATGCAGATAAATACCCGTAAGATACTACGTGACCTTCCAGGTAGGAAGTGGCGACAGGCTGGAACTCGAAGTGCCGGAAACGAATTCGGCTACATCATCGAAGGCAACAAGGGCAAGCTGTCGTTTAAGGGCACAAGGTTTGTGGGGTTTGAGCGTGTGTAGAAACAGTATCTTACCCATTTCGTAGAAAAAAGTACACCGTACCTAAAAGTACGGTGTACCGAAATCAAGATATGATTTAAAGATTAATCGATATTAAATTCTTTGTACAAAGCTTTTCTGTACTCTTCGTCGGAGGCGACTCTCGTTATGTCCTCGATCCTTCCGTCCTTGGACAATATAAGAACCAATCGACTGAGCTTGCTTTCGCCTTCTATACGGCCTTCCTTGAGACCTTCCTTGAGACCTTCCTCATGTCCTGCCTGCTGTGCTTCGGCAAATATTTCCCTTTCTCTCATAAAAAGCGTCATATAATAATTCCTCCATTGATCATGATCAATAGCACTTTTGACTGAAGCATCGATGCGACGACAAAGGTCATCTGTAGGCGGATAGCCTTTTAGGTAATTGAAAAAGAGTTTAAGCTTTTCCGAGATGTATGGAGATGAACTCGATACATTCATGAATACTTTTACAGTTTCATCGTTCAGAACAATCTCCCTGTTTTCAAGGCAGATGTTTTGAAAGGTGTAGATCGGCAGATCAGGAACCTCTTTACCGAAAGGCTTGCTCATGCAGATGAATATTACATAGCTTTTCTTAAGCTCGTTGTAAAGCGATCCCTTCTCTATTAAGTTGAGATCGATCATGCCTTGGTAATATCTGCTTCTTTTGGCAAGATCCGACTTATTCACCGTCTGCATCTCAATGTCGTATACAGTGCCGTTCTCGTCGTCAACATACACATCAAAACGTACCCCTTTGCTGTCTGCGGTGAGTTGTATGTTCTTCTGAGATTCGTGAAGTCCGATCTCTCTGATCTTTATATCGAGGATCAGTTCCAACACATCTTTGCAGATGCTAAGATCTGTAGTCATGATCTTACAGAACATGAAATCGTCGGTAAATGTTAGTTCTTCGTATTGTTTTTGTTTTACCAAATCATTTTATTTCCGAATATGACATGTTTATTTTATGCCTGATAGGCAGGATTTGTCAATGAAAGATATAATTCACGACTTTAATTCTTTACTTGACAAAATCAAACATAAGTCCTATAATGCGCTCCAATGAGCAAGGGCGTTCATGAGCGTGCGGATATACCGCATGGTCATGAACGCCTTTTTGTTTTTTAAAGATCATATGACAGGAGGACGCCATGAAAAGAGAAGGTGAAATACGCATCCCGTCAGGCTGTGCCATCGCAGCTGTAATATCCAGGGAAGGGCGTAAGATTTCCGGTGAGACCATTACGAACGCCATGAAGCCGATGCATGACAGGAGCAACGGACTTGGAGGAGGGTTTGCCGCATACGGTATTTACCCCGAGTACAAGGACTTTTATGCTCTGCATTTCTTCTTTGACAGTCGCACCACAAGGAAAGAGTGCGAAGCTTTCCTTAAGGAATATTTTGAGATCGTTCAGTCGGAGATCATCCCCACAAGGAAGCTCCCCGAGATCACCGATGAACCTATAATATGGCGTTACTTCGTCGCTCCGCTCAAATCCATGCTGAAGAGCCTTCAGCAGGACGAGAACGAATACGTTGCAAGGATCACGATGAAGATAAACACCGATATAAAGGGAGCATATGTATTTTCCAGCGGCAAGAACATGGGCACCTTCAAAGCTGTGGGTTTCCCCGAAGATGTCGGAAGGTTTTACAGGCTGGAGGAATACGAAGGCTATTCCTGGACGGCTCACGGAAGATATCCCACCAACACACCCGGCTGGTGGGGCGGCGCGCATCCTTTTACGCTCCTCGACTTTTCCGTGGTGCATAACGGCGAGATCTCCTCTTATGACGCAAACAGGCGCTTTATAGAGATGTTCGGTTATAAATGCAACCTCCTTACCGACACGGAAGTTATCACCTATATAATGGACTATCTCGTGCGCGTGCAGGGACTTACCCTGTCGGAAGCCGCAAATGTCATAGCTGCGCCCTTCTGGAGCACCATCGAACGGGAGAAGGATTCGGAGGCGCGCGAACGGCTTACCTATTTGAGAACAGTCTTCCCCAGTCTTCTGATAACGGGACCTTTTTCAATCATCCTTGGCTTCACGGGGGGACTCATGGCTCTAAACGATCGTCTGAAACTCCGTTCCATGGTGACCGGCGAAAAGGGAGACCTTTTCTACATTGCAAGCGAAGAAGCCTCTATCCGCACTATGGAGCCGAATGTGGAAAACATACAGGCACCCGCGGGGGGCGAACCTGTGATCGTAAAAGTTAAGGAGGGTGTTGTCTTATGAGTACGGGATTCATCTATCCGGAATTTGAAGTAATAAGAAACGAAAACAAATGTACCTCCTGCCGTATCTGTGAAAAACAGTGTGCCAACGGAGTTCATATTTATGATGCCGACAAAAAGGTGATGATAAGCGACGAATCCAAATGTGTCGACTGCCAGCGCTGCGTCTCCTTCTGTCCTTCACGTGCATTAAAGATCGTGAAGAGCGACAATACTCTTCGCGAAAACGCCAACTGGTCCGGCAGTACGATAAACGAGATATTCAAACAGTCGGCGGGAGGCGGGGTGCTTTTGTCCTCCATGGGTAACCCTACGCCCCTTCCCGTCTACTGGGACAAGATACTGATAAATGCTTCTCAGGTGACCAATCCGCCCATCGATCCGCTTCGCGAGCCTATGGAGACACGGGTTACTTTGGGAAAGAAGCCGGAGAAGATCACACGTAACGACAAAGGCGGGCTCGATTGCAGCATCCCTCCTCAGATCAGTCTTTCGATGCCCGTCATGTTCTCCGCAATGAGCTACGGTTCCATAAGCTACAACGCCCATGCGGCCCTCGCAAAGGCGGCGTCGGAGCTCGGCATCCTCTATAATACGGGTGAAGGCGGACTCCATGAGGACTTTTACAAATACGGTCCAAACACCATCGTTCAGGTGGCAAGCGGACGTTTCGGTGTTCATGAGGATTATCTTGAAGCGGGAGCCGCAATCGAGATAAAGATGGGCCAGGGCGCAAAGCCGGGCATAGGCGGACATCTCCCCGGAGCAAAGATCGTGGGAGACGTTTCCAAGACAAGAATGATACCCGAAGGGTCGGATGCCATATCCCCCGCTCCTCACCATGACATATATTCCATCGAAGACCTCCGCCAGCTTGTCTTTTCACTTAAGGAAGCGACAGAGTACAAAAAGCCGGTCATCGTAAAAGTGGCCGCCGTGCATAATATTGCGGCCATCGCGGGAGGCATTGCGAGAAGTGGCGCCGACATCATCGCCATAGACGGCTTCCGCGGCGGTACGGGAGCCGCGCCCACAAGGATAAGGGACAATGTGGGCATCCCCATTGAGCTGGCCCTTGCGGCAGTAGATCAGAGGCTCCGCGAGGAAGGCATAAGAAATAACGTTTCTCTTGTGGTCGGCGGTTCCATAAGAAGTTCCGCAGACGTCGTAAAAGCGGTCGCTCTCGGCGCGGACGCATGCTACATCGCAACGGCGGCGCTCATATCCATGGGATGCCATCTGTGCCGTTCCTGCCAGACGGGTAAATGCAACTGGGGAATAGCGACACAACGCCCCGATCTTGTGGCACGTCTCGATCCCGAAGCGGGAGCTCAGAGCCTCATCAATCTCATGCACGCTTGGAGACACGAGATCATGGAGATGATGGGCGGCATGGGCATTAACTCCATCGAAGCGTTAAAAGGCAATCGACTTATGCTCCGCGGCATAGGCCTTACTGAAAAGGAACTAAGTATTCTCGGGATCGGACATGCGGGTGAATAATATTGTTTGCACACCATTGGCTTGATTTTTGACCCCATTTATGCAAAAATGAAAGGAAGAAAGACATGTTGATAAATGCAGACGGCTTAGACCATAAAGCCCTGAATGATGCCGTCAGAGGCGCATCGTCACCCTGTACCCTTGACGGTTGTTGCGGTCAGCGCTTCATTGCGGCAGGAATGTCGGACAAGGATATCGAGATCCACGGCATACCCGGTAACGCCCTCGGTGCTTATCTGAACGGCGGAACTGTTACGGTTTACGGCAACACACAGGATGCTGTCGGTGACACCATGAACGAAGGCAGGATCGTCATTCACGGCAACATAGGAGATGCGGCAGGCTACGCCATGAGAGGCGGCAAGATTTTTGTAAAAGGAAATGCAGGCTATCGCGCCGGGATACACATGAAGGCATATCGTGAAAAAGTTCCGGTAATGGTGATCGGAGGACGCACGGGAAGCTTCCTCGGAGAATATCAGGCCGGCGGGCTCATAATCGTTCTGAACCTGGATTCACCCGAAAGCAGGATCGTAGGCAATTTCCCCTGCACCGGTATGCACGGCGGCAAGATGTTCCTTCGATCCGACTGTAAGGATGTGGTCTTCCCCGACCAGGTAACGGCGAGACCAGCGACAGATGCCGACCTTGCCGAGATCTGCCCCGTTCTGACCGAATTCTGTTCATATTTCGGCTATGATATGACGGATATACTTTCCGCAAGATTTACGATAATAGAACCCGACAGCAGCAATCCGTACAGGCAGATGTACGTGGCAAATTAAGCTGTCCCATAAAATATTTTCGGAGGCAACCTATGAAATACTCAAAGGATGAGATCATACAGTTCGCGCAGGAAGAAGATGTAAAGTTTATACGTCTTGCCTTCTGCGATGTATTCGGACGTCAGAAAAACATTTCCATAATGCCGAGCGAGCTTCCCCGCGCCTTTGACCAGGGTATAGCCTTCGACGCATCATCCATTTTGGGATTCGGAGACGAAACAAGAAGCGATCTTCTCCTGCACCCGGAAGCAGACACTCTGATGCCTCTTCCCTGGCGCCCCGAGCACGGCCGTGTTGTTCAGATGTTTTCGTCCATAACCTATCCCGACGGAAGACCTTTTGAGTGCGACACCCGCCGTATACTTAAGGAAGCTATCAAAGAAGCAAAGGAAGCGGGGTATGACTTCACCTTCGGCGCCGAGCAGGAATTCTACCTTTTCCTGATAGACGAAAAGGGCAAAAGGACTTTTATCCCCAACGACGAAGCGAGCTATATGGACATAGCTCCCGATGACAAGGGGGAGAACGTGCGTCGTGAAGTCTGCCTTACGCTTGAAAAGATGGATATACATCCCGAAAGTTCGCATCACGAGGAAGGCCCCGGCCAGAACGAGATCGATTTTCATTATTCGGATCCTCTCGTTGCCGCCGACAATGCGCAGACCTTCCAGCGTGTCGTAAAAACGGTTGCCAACAGCAACGGACTTTTTGCGGATTTTTCGCCCAAGCCCTTAAAGGATGAGCCCGGAAACGGCTTCCATATCAATATTTCCGTAAGTCCCTTCGACGAGAACAATAATTTCCAATACATGCTTGCAGGCATAATCGAGCACATAAAGGCCATGACCCTGTTCCTCAATCCTACTCCCGAGTCATACAACCGTCTCGGCAGGGATAAGGCACCGGGCTACATTTCATGGTCTGCCGAGAACCGTTCGCAGCTCATCCGTATCCCTGCGGCAGTGGGAGAATACAGACGTGCCGAGCTTCGTTCTCCCGATCCCACGACCAATCCCTACCTTGCTTTTGCCCTGATGATCTGGTCCGGCCTGGACGGTATCAGGAGCAAACGTACTTTGCCAGAAGCAGCAAATATCAACCTGTACAAGGCGTCTACGTCCGTTCTGTCCAATTACACGATGCTTCCCAGAAATTATGCCGAAGCATGCAGAGCGGCGGTTGACGACGACTTCATCCGTACTCATATTCCCGATGAGATCCTTGAGATCTACAGTTCTTTGAAGCACTGACGAAGGGCAACCGTATGAGTCTTAAGGAGCGCATGTACAACGTTCTCGTTGTATCATCTGCAGAAAAACTGAATACTGCGCTTTCCGCTCTTCTCGCCGAAGCCGGATGTTATCCCGCGCGTTTCGTTTCGGATGTCAATTCGGCCAAAAGGATATGGAGCGAAAGCAGCTATGATTTCATTATCATCAACTCGCCTCTCCCCGACGATTCCGGGGTGCGCTTTGCCATAGATGCGGCCGCCTCAAAGGGGACGGTGGCGCTGCTTCTTTTGCGCGCCGAAGTGTACGACGAAACCCGCGAAAAGGTGGTGGAACACGGCGTGTTTACGCTTCCCAAGCCTATTTCGCGCCCGGTCATCTTAAATGCACTGGACTGGATGGAAAGTGCCCGTGAACGCCTTAAAAAGATGGATCTTAAGACACTTTCCGTGGAAGAAAAGATGGAAGAGATACGTACCGTGAACCGTGCCAAGTGGCTCCTCATCTCAGAGCTTAGGATGGACGAGCCCGAGGCTCACAGATACATCGAAAAACAGGCCATGGACCGTTGTCTTTCCAAGCGTCAGGTGGCGGAAGAGATCATAAAAACATATATAAGATAACAATAAAGGATGTTTTCGACATCCTTTTATATTTAAGAGGCAAGATATGTGTGGAATTTGCGGATTTACAGGTAATCTCAAAAACAAAGAGGAGATCCTGGATCAAATGATGAACAGGATCATTCACAGGGGACCGGACAGCGGCGGAAAACATCTGTCGGACGGTATAGCCATGGGCTTCAGACGTCTTTCGATCATTGACCTTGATAACGGCAGCCAGCCCATGTATAACGAGGACCGCAGCCTTGTGGTGACCTTTAACGGCGAGATATATAACTACAAAGAGCTGCGTAAGACGCTGGAGAAGAAAGGACATGTTTTCTCCAACAACGCCGATACGGAGGTGCTTCTCCACGGCTACGAGGAATACGGCACTGAGCTTGTCAAAAAACTCCGCGGCATGTTTGCTTTTGTCATATGGGACATTGCGAACAAGCGCATGTTCGGCGCAAGAGACCATTTCGGCATAAAGCCGTTTTATTACACTGTCATCGGCAAAGACCTTGTTTACGGCTCAGAGATCAAATCCATACTGGAGCACCCGGCTTACGTAAAGCAGGTGAACACGGAGGCGCTCGAGAATTATCTCACCTTCCAATATTCCGTCCTTCCCGAGACGTTTTTTAAGGGAATATACAAGCTTCCCCCCGCCCATTTTTTTGAGTTTGAGAACGGTCGGTTTACGGTAACACGCTATTTCGAACCCGATTTTTTACCGGACGAAAGCCTTAAATACAACGATACCGTCGACCGCATAGAAGAGACGATGCAGGAGTCCGTCAAGGCACACATGATCGCGGATGTTGAAGTCGGTTCGTTCCTTTCCTCCGGTGTAGATTCAAGCTACGTAGCAGCTTCATTTAACGGTGACCGCACCTTCACCGTCGGTTTTGATTACGAAAAATACAACGAGATCGATTATGCAAGAGCACTTTCGTCGAAGCTCGGGATAGAAAACCATAACCGTCTCATAACCACCGACGAGTACTGGGATATCCTTCCCAAGGTGCAGTATCACATGGACGAGCCCCTGGCGGATCCTTCGGCGGTAGCGCTCTATTTCGTATCCAACACCGCGGCAAAACACGTTAAAGTAGCACTTTCCGGCGAAGGCGCGGACGAGTTCTTCGGCGGTTACAATATCTACCATGAGCCTTTTTCGCTTGCGGGCTATCAGAAGCTTCCGAAGTTCCTCCGCAAGGGACTTGCAAAATGCGTGGATACCTTACCCTTCGGCTTTAAGGGAAAGAATTTCCTTATCCGCGGAAGCAAGTCCGTTGAGGAGCGTTTCATCGGTAATGCCTTCATGTTCACCGAAAAAGAGAGAGAAAAGCTGCTTAAGCATCCTACGGGTCACTACAGCCATACTGAGCTCACAAAACCTTACTACGACCACGTATCCTCTCTTGATGACGTCACCAAGATGCAATACATCGATGTGAATTTCTGGCTTGTGGGAGATATCCTCTTAAAAGCTGACAAGATGAGCATGGCAAACTCCCTTGAAGTTCGCGTTCCGTTCCTCGACGTGAACGTATTTAAGACTGCCCGCACGATACCGACCAAGTACAAGGTATCCAGCATGAACACCAAAGTTGCTTTCCGTGAAGCGGCACACCGCAGACTTCCCGATCCCGTGGCAGAAAAAAAGAAGCTGGGCTTCCCCGTGCCCATCAGGATCTGGCTTAAGGAAGACAGCTATTATGAGAAAGTAAAGGCTGCATTCACAACAAATGCTGCCGAAGAATTCTTTAATACTGCCGAGCTTGTAAAGCTTTTGGATAGCCACCGGGCGGGTAAAGCCGACAACAGCCGGAAGATATGGACGATATATATGTTCCTTGTGTGGTACGAGGTGTTCTTCACACACGCTCAAACCCCACAAACCTCGTGCCCTTAAACGAAAGCTTGCCCTTGTCGCCTTCGATGATGTAGCCGAATTCGTTGCCGGGCACTTCAAGCTCCAGCCTGTCGCCGCTTTCTACCTGGAAGGTCACGTAGTACTGATGGTACGAATGTGACGAGTGCATGTGTGCATCGGAACCCATGTGTCCGCCGCGCACATCCATATGATCCCTTTTTGCCACCACCGTCACGTCAACCGTAAGGAGTGGCGAATGATTGTTATGAGACCAGGTTGTGACGGACTTAAATACGATAATAAAAAGTATTGCAAAAAAGGCTAAAAAGAATAAACCCGTAAATATGGCCATGATGCTGAATCCCTGATAAAACATGTGCTGAACCTGCATAGTTTCCCTCCGTGAAGTATGTTATTTTTGAGGATAACATTTTATAAAGCGGTTTTCAACCTTGCGTTAGGAGAATTAAACGGCTGTAAATGCCAATATATACCCACTCACGATGCCGATCACCGCCGAAAGGCAGATGATAAGGATCGGATGCTTCTTTTTGAATGCAAGGACACACATGATAACAAAGATACAGGCGCTGATAATAAGCATACGAAGGTCGGTTCCTTCCGCCGGGAGGAATATCGTTTTTCCTATGTTTATGAGGGCGGCGCCGATAAGTCCGATGACGGCGGGGCGGAGTCCTGACATGATGCCTTTAACGATCCTGCTCTCCTTAAATCTGGCAAAGAACTTTGCCACAAGCAGGATCACTATGAATGAAGGCAGTACCACGCCGAAGGTGGCGCAAAAAGCTCCCGGGATCCCGGCGGTCATGCGGCCGATAAATGTGGAAATATTCACCGCAAAAGGTCCCGGCGTACTTTCGCTTACGGCGATGAAATTCACGATGTCTTCCGTAGTCGCCCAGCCACGTCCCGTCACTTCGTCCTCGATCAGCGGAAGCATCGCGTAGCCGCCTCCGAAGGTAAAAAGCCCTATCTTAAAGAACACCCAGAACAGTTCAAGATATATCATTTCTCTGCCCTCCTTATCTCAAAGGAGATCAGCCCCACGAGAGCGCAAACAAGTATCACCGCGATCGCATCGAGCCTGAATACGGCGACTCCGATAAAAGCAAGAGCCATGATGATAAGGCTCAGCCAATCTTTTTTGCTTTTTTTGAACATCGTGACCATGGCTTTAAGGATCAGTGCAAGCACTCCCGCACGTATTCCCCAAAACGCATATTCAACGGCTTTTATATGCCTGAAGGCCTCGAAGGCGTATGATAACGCAAGGATAACAAGAAAGGAAGGCATAACAAGCCCCAGTGTCGCACAGATAGCACCGCTTACTCCCGCGACACGGCTTCCTATAAAGGTTGCGGCATTCACCGCTATCGGCCCGGGCGTGGATTCTGCTATTGCAACAACGTCAAGCAGATCTTCATCACTTATCCATTTTTTGTTTTCCGTGACCTCCCGCTGTATGAGCGGTATCATCGCATATCCGCCCCCGAAGGTGAAAGCCCCGACTTTTGCAAAAGTCAGGAATAATTCTATGTGTTTGTTCATATCTTCAGGACAGCTTTCCCATCAGTTCTCTCCTAATGCCTTCAACGCGGTAGATCGCTTCGTCGACCTGCCGCTTTGCGTCGCTTATCTTAGACTGCACGAACAGATCGGCGATCAGACCGTCAAAGAAGAAATCCGCAAACGTAAGAAAATCGTCGATATGTATCGAACTGTACCCGCTTACATCCCTGAGCTCTCTGCTGAACTTCTGCAGTGCATATTTTGCTTCCTGTATCTCGTACTCGGCTTTCTGCATCTTACTGTGCTTAAAAAGTCCGGTAAGGAGATTGCCGCCGAAGATATCAAGCAGGCCCCAGTTGCCGGCACTATTAAGATAGCTTCTAGCTCCATTAAGATGATAAAGTGCATCGTTCGCCGCATCTATTGCTTCTTCGATCTCTTTGCGTTCAAGATTGTTCATTGAGGTCTCCTCTCATTTTCGGTATTGCGTAACTATCTTCAGACATTCGTCCGTTCACGCTTATACCGTATCTTAACACAACAGGCAGGGCTGCCGCAAGTCCTGCGTTTCACCCTGCCTGTTATTCCGATCATTACTCCTGCGCCTCAGGGTCATACTCCAGTATATCCCCGGGCTGGCATTTAAGTGTGTCGCAGATCGCTTCAAGTGTCGAGAAGCGGATCGCGCTGATCTTTCCCGTTTTTATCTTGGAAAGGTTGACATTGCTCACGCCCACCTTGTCCGAAAGCTCGTTCAAGCTCATTTTTCTGTCCGCCATCACGCGGTCCAGTCTCAGAATTATCTTTCCCATATACTCACCTATCCCTTTCATCATAATGTTTCATCCGATTCCTGCTGCAAAACGGCGCCATAACTGAAAATATAAGCAAGGGCGAGGATAATGAGCACTACTACGATCATTGTGATGTCAATGTTGAAGTTAATGTTGCCTTTGCCGTAAAAAACAGTGGCGGTAACGGATTCCTTAACGGTCTTTATAAGCACCCAGGGAATGAGCGAATAAGCAAACATCTTAAGTCCCTTAATGATCTTCTCATCAAAAGGACTCGCGCATTTGGAAAGTTCCTTTAAAAGGAAACCGAGGAACAATAATGAAACGAAGGCAAGGGCGCAGTAAAGCAATCCCATTCCGAGGAGCATTATCGTGGTGCGCTTTACGTCAGTTCTGCTTGTGCTGCCCTTGGCATTCATAACGATCACGCCGTCGGAAGTAACATCGCAGTTTACATCACCGTATTCAAATCCGTTTACTTCTACTTTACCCTCGCTTCTTACAGCCAGCTCATCACTTATCCTGTCAAGAATTTCATCCGTCATATCCTCTCCGGTCAGTTTATTAATATCAACATATCCGTGGATCACGCCCTCCACATTGTACGTTATCGCCTTTGAGGGAATGAACAATGCTGCTATGATCCCCAAAAGGCATCCGCCGGCTCCCACACCGAGCAAGATCTTTGCGATCAGATTAAAAACCCCTGCGATATAACCTATCTTATTGATCCTCATTACTGCTGTTTCTTTGTTCATAACTTTTCCTCCGTTAAATGCTTTTGATTGATTTTTAAATAGTTAGTGTTAATTATTTAATGTTTATCGATAAACTTGCTATGGCTGTATAATACTACGTGATTTTATGTTTGTCAACACCTTTTTAATGTTTTTCGATAAAAATTTAAAAGAAGCAATAAAAAAGGGAAGCACTTGTTCATGCATCCCTCTCAAGTCTTTCCAGAATCGCCGGATATATCTTCTCCAGCCGTTCATAATTAAGATCCACATTCCTGATCATCTGTCTGCCTCGTGATCATTCATGTCTGTCGATCTTCACGGGGTCCTGTCCGTAATCCTTGTAAGCAACAGCATTGATCTCGTGCTCTTCGACATAATCCTCAATGCTTCTGTGCCTTTCGGCCTGTTTCACGTTGTCATCCGAGATAAGCCTGCTGAAGATCTCGTATCTGTCACCGAACAATTCCTTTGCACTCTTCTCATGTCCGCTGCCGCTTGCCACCTCATCGAAGCCGGTAAAATCAAGCTTGCCGTCCTTGTAGGAAGCATGCATTACGCCCGGAAATGCGCCGCCGGATACGCACTCAAGTATACTGCCGTTAAGGTTGTAATTATCGAGTTCAAAGAAACCGTACAGCCTTATATCATTCAGATCGGTGTCATCAACATCGATAAGGAGCATGTAAGGTATGCTGTAGTCGGCCTTATCGTAGTATCCGCCGAATCTTGCCACCAGATAGTCTTCAGCTCCGTTAAGCAGGTCGTCTATCTCAAGATCAAGCACATCTGCCGTATTGCTTTCCGAAGGGGTGCCTTCATTGTTTTCCTGTGCGGGTGTATTGTCCGTGCCCGCTTCCGGTGTGGGAGTATCTGTCACGGTTACCGCCTTCGTTGTCTCGGGCGCGGGTGTATTGTCCGCAGCCGGAGTCTTATCTTTTCCACACGCTGTGAGGAGCATTGCTCCGAGAACAAGTGCGATGATATACTTTTTCTTCATAATCTATCCTTTCTGAGTCCATATACCCTTCCGCACATGGCAGACAGGCTACCATAAGTATATTTATGTCCGTGCGAAATAGCAACTCCTTTTTTTTAATTCACACTCTTTTCACACTCGTTTATACGCTTCACATTCCAAAAACAAAAAGGCACCTCCGTCAGGGAAGCGCCCTTATTATTTTTATCAATCCATCTTGAAGAACTCAAGATGCTTAATGAGTACTTCAGCAACAGACTTGAGCTGTTTAGCGGACTCTGCAAGTTCGGTGACCGTAGCGGAAAGCTCTTCTACGGAAGCTCCCGTCGTTTCGCTGGAAGCCGCGTTCTCTTCGGAGATCGCCGAAAGTGATGTCATAGCTTCCGCAACTTCCTTGTTGGAGGATACGCACTTCGTAGCTTCTACGGAAATGCCCGCAACCTTCGCAACGGTCTCCTCGATATCCGCAAGCATGCCCTGAACCACATTGAGGGTTTCGCCGAGAGTTGTCTGCTGAACC
>JAEEGL015112976.1_pt1 | contig 13196 bp, 11 predicted proteins | sample 9134231 | NCBI WGS metagenome assembly JAEEGL01 (sample SAMN16246548, study PRJNA631951) | gut metagenome | biome: gut microbiome; feature: rumen; material: fiber-attached | host: Bos | place: Iran: Karaj | collected 2018-10
CAGAGGTAGGTACCTTTGTTGAATCTTTAATCAATGAGGATATTCGTAAATATGAAGATAAATAAAACCTTATTTTTGGTACTTGCTATATTAGGATTTCTATTTATAGCAATTGCTGGAGTATTCTTAATTTTAGGTGTCTATATGGATAATAATATAGGCATATATGTAGGGTTAGGACTAATTCTTACATCGATTGTATTTTATGTTGTATTAGCTATAATTGTATTATTTGCTTATATTAGAAGAAAGGGTGGTAATAATGATAAATCTTAATATCTTAGCGATTTCAAGAGTAGAAAATATCATAATTTTTGTTAATGCTTACCTTATTCTAATTGCAGTAATAATTTTTATATCCTTAAGAAGCTATAAATCTCATAAAAAGAAAAAGATGTTTCTTGCGGTAGAAGAATTATTAAATGAATATGTTGCAGCTGACCCACTATATTCTAAGCTTGAAAAATCTAGTGTTAAGGAATATGATTATATCCTTACAACAAAGGAAATTAAGGTTTACATTATGATAATTCCAAACTTTCATCAAGGAGAAATATGTATAAACTCTCCAACCAAATGGCAGTTTAGAAAAACATATCAGGATTCAAGCTCTCGCTTTGTTCCAAGGGTAGATAGACTTATGCGTTTTGAACCACCTATGGAAGCGGGACTAAGAATTAAAAGATTATATATTGTATATCCATCAAGTAAATCATTATTAAGATATATTAATGAATGTGAGATGGAATTTGTAAGGCCAGAAACAGATTTAAACGGATGTTCCGTTATAACCTATTCTTTCCTTTTAGAACACAAAGATTCAATTGAATTATAAAATATAGGGTTCATCCTATATTTTTTTTGGAATGGTGATTATTATGTATGATTATAAAACTTTAGAATTTCCTAAGGTATTAGAAATTCTATCAAAATTTACAAAAACTAATTATGCAAAGGAATTGATACAAAATACTTGTGATTCCTTTAGCTTTAATGATGCATTAAGATTAAAAAAAGAAACAGAGGAAGCTTATTTAGCATTAGTTCGCTTAGGGGATATTCCTTTAGGTGGATTATATGAAATGAAGGATTCCTTAAAAAGATGTAAGGCTGGTTCTATTTTAAATGAAGCAGAATTATTAAATGTTGTTGGACTTTTAGATTGTGGTGTTAATGTATCAAAATATTTTAAAAATCTAGAAACAATTAAAGTAGAAGTAGAAAATATAAAGAAGTATAGTGATAATGTTATTACTCCTCAGGCTTTAAAAACAAATATTACCTTAGCTATTTCTCCAGAGGGTAGAATTAATGATAATGCTTCAAGAGAATTATTTATGGTAAGAAGAAGCTTAGTTTCTTTAGAAAATAGACTTAGAAGTAAATTAAATGAATTATTATCTACTAAGGCATCTATGCTAACAGAAGCTTTAATTGTTCAAAGAGATGGAAGAATGTGTCTTCCTGTTAAAATTGAATATAAAAATACATTTAAGGGAATTGTTCATGATATTTCAAGCTCAAATACTACAGCTTATATTGAGCCTGAATCATGTCTTGAAACAGCAAATCAAATTGATTCTTATACTGTAGAAGAAAAAAAGCAGTGCCAAATAATATTAAAGAATTTATCCTTACTTGTTAGTGCTGAGGCAGATAATTTATTAAATAATTTAGAAAATTTAACAACTCTAGATGTCATTTATGCGAAAGCCTTAATGGGTAAGGAATATGGATATAATAGTCCAAAACTAGAAGATAAGCAGTATTTCAATTTAAAGAGGGCAAAGCATCCCCTTTTAAATAAGGAAACTGCTGTACCTATTGATTGTGAGCTTGGTAATAAATTTAGTGTTATTATTATTACAGGACCAAATACCGGTGGAAAGACTGTTGCTTTAAAGACAGTAGGCTTACTACATTTAATGGTTTATAATGGAATGATGGTACCTGCATCAGAAGATTCTATTTTTGGTGCATTTGAAGATATTTTAGCAGATATTGGAGATGAACAGTCCATTGAGCAATCCTTATCTACCTTCTCTAGTCATATGACTAAGATTGTAGATATATTAAAAAGAATTACTTTTAATTCTTTAGTATTACTAGATGAGCTTGGTAGTGGTACAGACCCTAAGGAAGGATCTTCTTTAGCAATTTCTATTATTGAATATTTAAAGAAGAGTGGAGCTAGAGTAATTTGTACTACACACTATAGTGAACTTAAAAATTATGCTTATAGAAATGAAGGAATTTCTAATGCGAGTGTAGAATTTAATACAGAAACATTACTTCCAACCTATAGGCTATTAATGGGTGTACCTGGTAAATCAAACGCAATTGAAATTGCTTCTCGCTTAGGCTTAAATCCAAGTATCGTAGAGGATGCTAAAAAGGAATTATCGAATACAAGTAGTGAATCTTCTGAGCTTATTGGTAACCTAGAAGAGGAAATGACTTCCTTAAGAAATCAAGAGAGTGAATTAGAATCTAAAATTAAATCCTATGAGGCTATGGTCAATAACCTTAAACAAGAAAAGCTTGATTTAGTTAAAAAGACAGATAAGATTATTCATGATGCTAAGGAAGAGGCTAAAAGAATTATTGAAGAGGCTAAAGAGGAATCTTCTAAGCTCATTGAAGAAATTAAGAATATGAGTGATGAAAACTTCAAGGAGCATGAATTAATCGCTTTAAAGACGAAAGCGAAGAATTTATCTGTAAAAGATGAGGTAGAAGAAATATTTGATGAGGACTTACATGTAGGAGATTATGTATATGTAAAGACTTATGAAAAATATGGTACAATTTCTTCTATTAAGAAGGATAAATATTATGTAAATTTAGGTCAATTCGCTATTGAATTTAAGAAAAATGAATTATCCTTAGCTGCAAAGCCTGTTGAAAAGAAGAAAAAGGAACAAAGATTATCTGGGTATAATCCTGCATCTCACGCTACACTTTCCTTAGATTTAAGAGGTAAAAGAGTAGAAGAGGTTAAAGAATTAATGGATAGCTATTTAGATCAATGTGCCTTAGGTAATTTAAAGCAGGTATCGATTATTCATGGATTTGGTACAGGTGCTGTAAGAAAGGCAGTACAAGAATATTTAAAGACTTCTCCTTATGTAAAAAGCTATCGCTATGGCGGTGAGGGTGAAGGATTAAATGGTGTTACAGTTGTATATTTAAAGTAGGTATATTATGAGAGCGGTATTAATTCTATTTGATATATTAAAACTGAATAAAGAGGATTTATGTGATTCTTTAGTTATAGGTGTTGACAGGGGCGCTTATAATGCAATATCTTTTGGGATTAAGCCAGATATATCTATTGGGGACTTTGATAGTGTTAATGATGAAGAATTTAAAGAAATAGCTAAAAACTCAAAGAGCGTTATTAAGCTTAATCCGATTAAAGATAAAACAGATACAGAAGAAGCTATTAATCTAGTTAAAGGATATGATGAAATAGTAATACTTGGTGGTATTCAAGGAAAAAGAATAGAGCATTTCTATGCCAATTTAATGTTATTATTAAAATATCCAAATGTAAAAATTAAAGATGATAGATCTTTAATTGAAGTAAAGGATAAATCCTTTATTCCAAATAAGGATTATAAATTCATATCTTTATTTTCTATAGATGAAGAGGCTATTATTTCTATATCTGGTATGAAATATAATCTAGAAAATTATCATTTAAAAAAGATAGATGCAACCCTAGGTTGTTCAAATGAAATCATAAATAATCCTATAGTTAATATTCATTCTGGTAGACTTTTAGTCATATCATCTAAGGACGATGAAAAGCTTTAGACAATATTTAATTCCATCGATTATCGCTCAGGTGTTTTTATCCTGTTATGCGATAGTTGATGGAATATTTATTGGCTATAGGATGAATGATTTAGGGCTTGCTGCTATAAATATAGCTTGGCCAATTACAGCCTTCATTCAGGGTGTTGGGTTTGCTATAGGTATTTCAGCGGGAATTTATATTTCTAGATTAAAGGGATTAGGAGAAGAAGAAAAAATAAAAAAGCTAAAATCAGCTATTTTAGTTTATTTACTTGGAACCTCTATAGTATTAGGTATTCTTTTCTTTATATTAAAAACACCAATTCTTATTTTATTTAAGGCAGAAGGGGAAACCCTAGATGCTGCAAATCGTTATATTACAATTATTTTATATGGCTCTATTTTTCAGCTAATGGGATGCGGTATGGCACCATTAATTAAAAATTCTGGTCATGTAAGAACAGCTATGGTTGCAAGCTTACTTGCAACATTAACAAATTTAATTTTAGATTATTTATTAATATTCTTATTTGAATTTGGGCTTGAAGGAGCAGCTATCGCATCTGTAATTGCACAAGCGGTATCCTTTTTGATATGCTTTATTCCTTACGTAAGGGAAATGAAGGGTATTTTATTTGATAAGGAATCGATAAAAGAAATATTTTTAGGAATGCTTGCGCCATTCATATTAAATTATTCTTATTCCATAATCATTATATTAACTAATGCGTTATGTGAAGCCTACAGTGGAGATGCAGCAGTTGCTGCATATACGGTATTATCTTATTTGTTATATGTAGTAAGTGCGATTGCTCAAGGTACAAGTGATGCTATTCAGCCTTTATTTTCTTATCATTCTTCTAAAGAAGAATATAAGATTATTCATAAGTATTTTTATAAATGCTTAATTATAAGCTTTTCTTTAGTAATGTTATTTATTGTTATTTTCTATTTCACAAAAAAGCTAATTGCGATTCTTTATGTCTTTGGTAATTTTGGAATGAATATATATAATGAGGCATTATTATTCTATTTATTTGGGTTTATTTTTGTATCATTCAACAAGGTTACATGCTCTTATTTATATTCCATAAATAAAAAATTATTAGCCAATATATTAGTATTATCTGAACCACTTATCCTAACTCCAGCATTATATTTTATATTTGTTAGCCAAGTTGGCTTAATTGGGCTTTGGATATCATTTTTGGTAATACAGGCTATATTAGCGTGCATATCTTTTGCATTTTACTTTATTTCAAGGAGGGGATTTAATGGACGGTCTATTGATAGTAGACAAGCCTAAGGGCATAACAAGTCAAAGTGTTTGTCTTAAGCTAAAAAAAATATTAGGCGCTAAAAAATGTGGCCATAATGGTACATTAGATCCTAATGCGACTGGCGTTATGGTTGTTGCAGTAGATTCTGCAACGAAGCTTTTAAAGCTTATTCATGAGCATGATAAGGAATATATTGCAACAATAGTCTTTGGACTTGATTCTAATACCTTAGATATGGATTCAGATATAACGAAAGATATTTCTATGAATCCATCTATTAAAGATATTCAATTAGCATTAGAGGAATTAAAATCTAGAAAAACTCAAATTCCACCTTTAACTAGTGCAGTTAAAATTGATGGAATGAAGCTATATGAATATCAAAGAAAAGGAATTGGTGTTAAAGTACCTAGCCGTAATGTAGAATTAAAGGAATATGAGATTTTATCGGATTTAAGATTCATTAATAATCACTATGAGATAGATATTAAGATATCTGTATCCAAAGGATATTTTGTTAGAAGCCTTGCAAGAGACTTAGGTGAATTATTAGGTGGTTGTGCTATATTAAAGGATTTAAGAAGAACAAAAAGTGGAGAATATAAAATAGAGGATGCTATACCTTTAGATAATATAAAATTAGATAATATTATTCCTATATTTTCATTTTTTGATTTACCTAAGGTATATGTTAAGGATTATATGATTCCTTTAGTTAAAAATGGAATTACTATGGATGAAAGACAAACAAATATTCATGGTACATTCTATGTAGATTCAAGCAAGGGTATTTTAGCTATTTATGAAGAAGTAGATAATTTAAAATATAAGCCTATTTTAATATTTAAGGAGGGAAAATAATGGAGATTATTTATGTTAAAAATAATGATATAAAGCCTATTAAGGATCCCTTATGCTGTGCAGTTGGTAACTTTGATGGTGTTCATTTAGGTCATCAAATGCTAATTAATGAGGCTAAGAATCATTCTTTAAAGAGTGCTGTATTAACATTCTATCCTCATCCTTCGGTATTTTTAAAAAAAATAAAGAATTATCCTCTTTTAACACCTATGAATATAAAGCAAGATATTATTGAATCCTTAGGAGTTGATTATTTAATCATTTTTGAATTTAATGATGAAATAGCGAAATACTCTAAGGATGAATTCATAGACATTATGAAAAGGCTAAATATTAAGTCTGTTGTTTGTGGATATGATTTTACTTTTGGCTATAAGGCATTAGGTAATGTTTCAGATTTAAAGAATAATTTTATGGTTTATGTTATTCCTAAATATGTACTTGATGATGTAAGGGTATCTTCAAGCTATATAAGAGAATTGTTATCTTACGGAAACATTTATGATGCCAAAAGGTTTTTAGGTAGAGATTATACCATTCGTGGTAGAGTAATTTATGGATCTATGCAGGGGAGATTAATAGGTTTTCCTACCGCGAATCTATTTCATGATGGGTATTTCTTACCTAGAAATGGCGTATACTTTGTTTCTGTTTTATATAAGAATAAGAAGTATTATGGAATGTGTAATATAGGACATAATCCAACATTCAATTTTCAAACAGAATTAAGAGTTGAGGTTCATATTTTTGATATGGATTTAGATATTTATGATGAAGTAATTGATGTATCTTTTTTAAAAGAAATAAGAGATGAGAAGAAGTTCCAATCTATTGATGAGCTTAAATGTCAATTACTTAAGGATAAAGAGATGTGTATTTCCTTAAGTAAAGAAATAAAGGATTAATTTCTTGAAAATTTTTCTTGAATTTCACATCCGATTTAGGTATAATTATTTCGTGCGTGTGCCAGGTGCGGGGATCTCCGTCCCACTCTTAGCATATCGTGAATATTTATAATAGGAGGAAAATTACAATGGCTTTAACAAAGGAAGTAAAGGCAAAGTTAGTTGCTGAATACGGAAAGAATGCAAATGACACTGGTTCTACAGAGGTTCAGATTGCTATTCTTACTTATGAAATTAATGAATTAAATGAGCATTTCCAGACTCATATTCATGATTTCTCTTCTAAGCGTGGTCTTATGAAGAAGATTGGTCAGAGAAAGGCTTTATTAGCTTATTTAAAGGCTAACGATCTTAAGGCTTACGAAGAATTAATCAAGAAGCTAGGATTACGTCGATAATCGGAAAAACACCCGTTTGGGTGTTTTTTTTACTCCAAAACGTTATCGTTTTAGATAATTCTATCCATCTTTTGTATTATTTGTTTTTAAAAGACGTAACATATGTCTTTTTTTTATTAAAAAAAAGTCATTTTTCTTGTAATACTCTTTTAAAATAACAAAACTTTGATATAATATAATAGAATACGAATGAGCAAAGAAAGTATTTATACATTTTATAGGGGGTATAATATGGGTCGTTTAAGTATGGTTGCCCAAAAGCAGATTAATGAGATCATTTCTCGCTACAAAGATGAAGAAACTCCATTAATGCTAATTTTGAGTGACATCCAGAAGGAATATGGATATATTCCTCTTGAAGTACAAGAGCTAGTTTCTGAAAAGACAGGTATTCCTGTTGCAGAAATTTATGGCGTTGTTACTTTCTATTCTTACTTCTCCTTAGAGCCAAAAGGAAAGTATGTTATTGGTGTTTGTCTTGGTACAGCATGTTATGTTAAGGGTTCACAGATGGTTATTGATAAGTTTGCTGAGCTTTTAAATATCAAGCCAGGTCAGACTACTGAAGATGGGTTATTCACATTAGATGCACTACGTTGTATCGGTGCTTGTGGTATCGCCCCTGCAGTTTCAATTAATGGCAAGGTTTATTCTAAGGTTAGTGTAAACCAGGTTGCAGGAATTATTGAATCTTATAGACAGGAGGCAAGCAAGTAATGATTAAGAGCTTTGAAGAATTCAATGAAACAAGCCTTAAGTGCGTTGATTGTGTAACTAAGAAGTTTTCTGGTGCAGATGGAAAGCGTCATTTACTAGTTTGTGGTGGTACAGGATGCTTATCTTCTAATTCAAATGAAATTCTAGAAACTTTACAGGCATTAATTAAAGAGAATCATCTAGAGGACAAGGTAGATGCAAACAAAGTAGGCTGCTTTGGTTTCTGTTCTCAGGGTCCTTTCGTTAAGGTTTTACCTGAAGATACTTTATACCGTATGGTTAAGGTAGAAGATGCTAAAGAGATTATTGAAAAGGATATTATCGGCGGAGAAATCGTTGAGAGATTACTTTATGTAGATCCTCAGACTAAAGAGAAGGTTAAGAAGCAGGATGATATCACATTCTATAAGAAGCAAGTACGTATCGCATTACATGGATGTGGTACTATCAACCCAGAGAAGATCGAAGAGACTTTAGGTGTTGGCTCATTTAAGGGCTTAGAGCGTGCTCTACATATGAAGCAAGAGGACGTTATCAAAGAAGTATTAGACTCTGGCTTAAGAGGTAGAGGTGGTGGAGGCTTCCCTACTGGTAGAAAATGGCAGTTCGCCTTTGCACAGCAGAACGATGAAAAGTATGTTGTATGTAATGGTGATGAAGGAGATCCAGGTGCATTCATGGATAGATCTATTCTTGAAGGTAACCCAATTGCAGTTATCGAAGGTATGATGATTGCTGGTTACGCTATTGGTGCAAAGAATGGTTATTTCTATGTTCGTGCAGAATATCCTATTGCTGTTGAACGTTTAAAGATTGCTATTAAGCAGGCTGAAGAGCTTGGCTTATTAGGTGACAATATTATGGGTACAGACTTCTCATTTAGATGTCATTTAAGACTTGGTGCTGGTGCATTCGTTTGTGGTGAGGAAACAGCATTATTAAATTCTATTGAGGGTCAGCGTGGTATGCCACGTCCTCGTCCACCATTCCCTGCAGTTAAGGGTTTATGGGGCAAGCCAACAATTATTAACAACGTAGAAACTTTAGCTACAGTTCCATATATCTTAAGAGAAGGTGCAGCTAAGTTTGCAGCTTACGGTACTGAAAAGTCTAAGGGGACTAAGGTATTCGCTTTAGGTGGTAAGGTTAATAATGTAGGTCTAGTAGAGGTACCTATGGGAACTACTCTTCGTGAATTAATTTACGATATCGGTGGTGGTATCCCTAATGGAAAGAAGTTCAAGGCTATTCAGACAGGTGGTCCATCTGGTGGATGCTTAACTGTTGATGACCTTGATGCAGCTATCGATTATGATAACTTAATTGCTAAGGGCTCAATGATGGGTTCTGGTGGAGCTATCGTAATGGATGAAGACAACTGTATGGTAGACGTTGCAAAGTTCTATATGGAATTTATTTGTGATGAATCTTGTGGTAAGTGCTCTCCATGCCGTATCGGTACTAAGAGAATGCTTGAAATTCTTACAAGGATTACTGAAGGTAAGGGCACAATGCAGGATTTAGAGGATCTTGAGGAATTAGCACAGGCAGTTAAGGCCAACTCACTATGTGGATTAGGTCAGACTTCTGCTAACCCAATTGTATCTACAATGTCTAAGTTTAAGGATGAATACTTAGCTCATATCGTTGATAAGAAGTGCCCTGCTCATGTATGTAAGAACCTTATGGAGTATGTTATCAATAAGGACAAGTGTGTTGGTTGTGGTATTTGTGCAAAGAACTGTCCAGTTAATGCAATTACAAGAACTGACTACATTGCTCCAAATCATAAATTAGCTTCAATGGTTATCGATGCTACAAAGTGTGTAAAGTGTGGATTATGCCAGTCTCAGTGTAGACCTGGTGCAATCACTAAGGAATAAGGGGGTGCGGAAAAAATGGCTTTAATTAATATTAAAATTGAAGGCAAGCCTTATCAGGTTGAGCAAGGCTTAACTATTTTAGAGGCTGCTAGAAAATGCGGATATGAAATTCCTACCCTATGTAATTTTAATAAGGACGAGTGCTCTTTAGCTTCTTGCCGTGTTTGTCTTGTTGAGGCTACAGGCGCTAGAGGCTTAGTTGCAGCTTGTGTATACCCAGTTTCTGAGGGTATGGAAATTAAGATTTCTTCTCCAAAGGCAACTAAGGCAAGAAGAATTTCTGTTGAATTAATTTTATCTAACCATTCCTTCCACTGCCAGCAGTGTGACAAGAATGGTCATTGTGAGTTATTACATGTAGCTCAGATGGTCGGTGCAAGAGAAGGTAAGTTCTTTGGTGAAAAGAGCCAAACTTTTGTTGACGACTTAAGCTCATCTATCGTTCGTGATACATCTAAGTGTATCCTTTGTGGTAGATGTGTTAAGAGATGTGTTGAAGCACACGGTACTGGTATCTTAGGCTTCGAAAAGAGAGGCTTTAAGACATTTATCGCTCCTGCTGGAAACAGAAGCTTCAATGAATCTCCATGTTTACTATGTGGACAGTGCGTTAACGTATGTCCTACAGGTGCTTTAATGGAAAAGAGCGAAATCTCTAAGGTTGATGAGGCTATGCAGGCTGGTAAGTTTGTTGTTGTTCAGACAGCTCCAGCTGTACGTGCTGCATTAGGCGAAGAGTTCGGCTTACCAGTTGGTACTCCTGTAACAGGAAAGATGGTTGCAGCTTTACATCGTTTAGGCTTCGACCGTGTATATGATACAAACTTTGGTGCTGACTTAACAATTATGGAAGAAGCAACAGAGTTATTAGGAAGAATCAAGAATGGTGGGGCTCTACCAATGATTACTTCTTGTTCTCCAGGTTGGGTTAACTATGCAGAATATTTCTATCCAGAAGTATTAGATAATCTATCAAGCTGTAAGTCTCCTCACCAGATGCAGGGTGCTATCATTAAGTCTTACTTTGCAAAGGAAAAGGGTATTGATCCAAAGGACATCTTCACAGTATCTATCATGCCATGTACTGCAAAGAAGCATGAAAAGGATAGAGCTGAGATGGAAGTTAATGGATTACGTGATGTAGATTGCGTATTAACTACTAGAGAACTTGCAAGATTAATTAAGAGAAGTGGTATTAACTTCACTAAGTTACCAGATGAAGAATATGATCAGGACATCATGGGTGATTATACTGGAGCAGGTGTAATCTTTGGTGTTACTGGTGGTGTTATGGAAGCTGCACTTCGTACAGCTTACAAGGTATTATCTGGTAAGGAAAGAGAACCAATCGAATTCACTGAAGTTCGTGGTCTTGAGGGCATTAAGGAAGCTGAAATCGATCTTGGCGCAGCTAAGATTAAGGTTGCAGTTGCTTCTGGTATGAAGAATGCTAAGGTATTACTTGATCAGATTAAGGCAGGTACAAGCCCATATACATTCATTGAAATTATGTGCTGTCCTGGTGGATGTATTAATGGTGGTGGTCAGCCATTCATTAAGCCAATGTTAATGCCAAATGAAGATATCGATATCTATGAAACTTATAGATCTAAGAGAGCTCAGGCATTATATTCTGAGGATGAAAGACAAGTATTACGTCAATCTCATAATAATCCACAGATTAAGGAATTATATGAGAAGTTCCTAGGCGAGCCAAATTCTCATTTAGCTCATGAGTTATTACATACTCATTACAATAAGTCTAGAGAAAGATATCCAGAAAAGAAGTAAATAAAATTAGGCTAAGTAGGGTTACTTAGCCTTTTTTTTGCCGAAAAATCTCCTTAAAATTTGCTGAAAATAAGATAATAGTCGATTTTTTATAGATATTATAGTATAATATTTATAAATATTCTTTAATAACTATGTTTTTAAACTTGGTTGGGGAGGAAACTATTATGAATAAGAAAAAGCTTTTGATAATAATAATATCATCCGCAGTTTTACTTATTACGGCCATAACTTTAATCTTAGTCTTTACTTTAGGTAAAGGAAATAGTAATGAAGATGGATATATCGATTCAGCTAGAAGTATTAAAGTCGTACAAATCGATGGTAGTGCAACAGTAAATGACGGAGAAAAAGATCTTACATGCTTTAGAGGTATGAACCTTTATAGCGGGGATAAGGTAAGCGTAAATAGTGATTCTGTGCTTGTTATAAGATTTGATCAAGATAAATATATCTATCTTGGTGAAAACACAAAAATCAATATCAAGTCTGAAGGAAAAGACCGCTATAAGACAAATGTTTATGTTGAAGAAGGCAAAGTCTTAGCTGAAATTCAAAATAAACTAGGAGAAGATGAAGAGTTCTTCTTATCTTCAAACAATTCCGTAATGGCTGTAAGAGGTACAGTATTTGGAGTTGATGTTGTAAAGGTAGGAAATGAGATTCGTCAAACTTATTCTGTATATAAGGGAGTTACAGAATTAACTGTATTTGATAAGAAGGGTAATCAAATTGTTCAAGGTACATTAAAGGATATTTCAGATTCTAAGATTGAAATTTCAATTCCAGTTGATGAAGTATTATCTAATGAAGAATTTGATAGTCTAACAGAAAATTGGTTAAAGAATGTTAAAGAAGAATTTGAAGATCCTGATGATGCAAATAGTAAACTAAATGAAGTTGAAATTGTAGTTGGAAAGCCATCAAAAGAAGATTACGAAGATGTAATGGATACCATTCAAGGTGCAGATATTACATATTCAGCAATCGTTTATACTGCCCATGGATACTTTGGTGGTTATGATGGTACAGCCAAAAAGATTTCTATTGAAGTAGAAAACCCTAAAGCTAAAGTTTACTACAAAGGCGAAAATGAAAATGAATATAGTGAAGAAAATAAATATGAATATACCCTACCAGGAACATATAGAGTTTATTATAAGATTGTTTGTGAAGGCTTTGATGATAAAGAAGATTTTGAAGTAATTCAAATATCTAAGGCAAGCCTAAATATTGAATATACGAATAATATTATTCCAGATAAGCTATTAATTGATGGTATGACACTTGAATATGCATTAAGTGGTATTAATTTAAGAGATTATATTTCCATTACAGGTGCTGAAGAGGATATGGAATATATCAATAATATTGAATTTGATATTTCTGGTTTACTATCAGCAAAAATTAATAGATATAAGGTTCCTCTAATATTACCAGATGAAATTAAGCCATTCTATGATGATGCACATTTAGATATCGAACTTGAAGTAAAACCATTAGTGTTAAATAGTACATATGCAATATCTAATACAAATGGTTATCCAGAATTAAGCTTAG
>JAEEGL016939855.1_pt1 | contig 13196 bp, 5 predicted proteins | sample 9134231 | NCBI WGS metagenome assembly JAEEGL01 (sample SAMN16246548, study PRJNA631951) | gut metagenome | biome: gut microbiome; feature: rumen; material: fiber-attached | host: Bos | place: Iran: Karaj | collected 2018-10
GAGAACATGATTACTGTCCTAAATGTGATGAAGAAATCTGATACACATGAGAAGAATTTAATATGGAAATTAGAAAAAAGCATACAGATGATCCAGATAAATTGGAGCATCTTAGGAGAATGAAGATGGAAAATGGTAAAGAGGTTGAGGAAAAATAATACCACTAATATTCTAATATAATATATTCTTTTATTTCACTATTCTAATAAAAAAATGGCTGCAACATTCGTAAACAAAGAAGGAAAAGAAGTTTCAAGAACTCCTTGTGAAGTTTACACAAGAGTAATGGGTTACTTAAGACCTGTATCAAACTATAACGTATGAAAAAAATCAGAATTCTATTCTAGAAAATATTTTGATGAAAATAAAATTGATAATTCAGAATTCTTAAGAAAATTTTGAGCTGCTAGTTGTCCTTGTGGAATGTAATTAAATAATATACATAAAAAGGCTGATTAACGATGTTTGATTGGCCTTTTTTTGTTTTTTTGAGACATTAATTTATTTAAGTGAGATGGACCGATTTATCGGCTTGTAGGATTTTTAAATACAAAAAAATCATACAAAAATAAATTTCTCAGTAATATTTTGAAGTGATAAGAGGGAGATAATTAAGATTAGCTATTGACAAAATAGTTGTAATCATTATACTATGTATAATAGCGTTATATATTATTTTTAATTATTAATATATTTATTATGTGAGGCTCTAGTGTTCTAAATAAAGTTTCTGAATGGGAATGGGAATGACAAGAAAATAATAATAAATTTAAAACTAAGCTTGAAGAATTATTAAATAGCTTATGAGAAAAATCTAAAAGCAAACAAGTTGAAGATCTTTTTAAAGAAATCCGAGAAAAAATTGGTAAAATAGGAAAAATGGAGGATAATTCTAATCGTACCGATAAAAAGAATTTAAAAGACTTGTTTGATATAATAGAAAATAAGTTTCTTGAAATAGAAAAAATTGTAGGTGAAAAAATGAAGTTGTTAAACGATTGAAAGAAAAATACTTTTCTATAAAAGCACATATAGACTTTAATACACCTATCTTTTAGTTTTAAATTAATAATATTTTTGTAACATCAGAATTTTATTTGATTTTAAAATACTAACATATATAGTATTATATATATAAAGATGTTTTATTCTTATATAATATTATATACATGTATACACCTAGTCAGGAAATATTAAATAAATATGCAGATGTTTTGGTAAATTTTGCATTATGGTGATGAAAATGAATCAATCCATGAGATGTAGTTTTTGTACAAATCCCAGAATGTGCAAAACCATTTTATATTCCACTTCAAACTGCAATACTCAAAGCATGATGACATCCAATTATGCAATATATTCCGGATGGAGTGGAGAGGAATTTTTATGAAAATGCAACAGATGAGCAGCTAAGTTTTGTTGCCGAAGCTTATCAGAAATGAAGAATCGAATCAAGCACTCATAATATTTTAGTTCTCGCAAATTCAAACTTACATGAATTAGACTGAATAGATCCATCTAAAATGATGAAGAGAATCCAAGTAAATAGGGCTTTTCGTGATCTGAGAGATAAGAAAGAGAGAGAATGAAAATTCTCGTGGACAATATGTATGTATGGTACTCCAGCTATGGCAAAAGAAGCAAATTTAAGTGAAGAAGAATATCGAAAACAGATTATTGATGCATGTTTTCTAAATGAAGCAAATCCTGTTCAAAAACGAAAAGAAGTAAATTCTGAAATTCAACGTGTAAAAGATAAACTCAATGAAATGAAATTTGAATACGTTCATGTAATTTGACCAGATGAAGACTTGAAAGTGAGAATATGAGCAGATCGTTTATGGCAAGCATGATGAGGTTGTAATATTCCATCGTTTGAAATATTTACTTCTCCAGACTGTAGGGATGTAAATTGATGGATAAAATGTAATCAACCTTTATATAGATATTGAAGTTTGGTAGAGTGAATCAGACTTGAATTTAAAGACTGAAAAGTAATATCAGCACATGCAGACAAAAATAATGATATTCTTCAAGAAATGGTAAAAATTGAATGAATGGATCATCTATGAGAATTTAGTCTGACTGATGCTAGAGTCTCCAGAATTACTCATTTTATGGCAGAAACTCTTTTTGATGAAAATGTGTGATGAGAATATGGAAATACTCATATAGCATTATGAACATGATTCGATGAATGTTATGCTGGGGATAAAACACAGCTAGATGACCCAGAATTTAAAAAATCAATCTGACTCAATACATCGCCAGAGCATGTGGATGTGATTTCTACAGCTCCTAGAAAAGTTATCTGAATTTTAAATAATGGTAGTGAAATTTTGATTTATGAAAACTGAAAGTTTTTGATATAAAAATATAACATATATTATATCATAAAAAATTAAAAACGCAAGTATATTATTTGATAATTTTATTAAAGTATTTGCGTTTTTTTAAATTTGGGGATATAATTGAGTAAAGGTTTTTATCCATTATTTGAATTAAGATGAATAAATTTAGTTTTTGACTGCATTTAGCAATGTTTAGACAAGATTTGGAAAATCGTAATTTTGAACAATTAGATTTTTTAAGTGAGACGGAAAGAGTTATAGAAGGAACTCAAGAGGAATTAAAAGAGAATAAACAAGATGCCATTAATAATCCAGATTTTTCAGGAGTTGTAGATGAAGTCATTGAATCTCAACGTTGAAAAGATGATTTTGACCAAAAAAAACAAAAATTTGAAGAAAGACTTAATTCTAAAGATTCTTCTGATAAAGAATATAAGGTAGTTTGGACAGAACGTATTGCTGAATGACTTAAAAATCTATATACAGATTTAGAAAGAGTTGGTTATTTTAGAGGTTCCGATGAAGAAAAATTAGCAAAAAAGAAAATAGTGCTTCAAAAATATCATGAAGAAATCAAAAATCAATACTTAAAACATGTATGGAATGCTACAGATGAAGAATTTAATGGAAATAAAAATAAATTATTTAAAGCAGAGCTTGCTGATAGTCCTGTACATACAATATATAAGAGACTTACTGATGAAGCAGAAAGAAATATGGATATAACACGTACATCATATCATGTAGCTCCAAAAGAAAAAGATGAAGAATCTGGTACAGAGAGTATAAAGACAAAAAATAGAATTGATTTTTTGGCTCATGATTTACCAAACTATCTTTGGTGAGTTAGGGATAAAAATTTTTTTGAATCAGTTTTTGGTAATATACCTTTGATTACAGTTAAGGTGGATATTCCATCATTAGAAGATAAACAAGAAATAGAAAATTTTATTAAAGTTGTTGATAATTTGGATTGAGAAAATCCAGAATTAATTTTATTGGAAATATTCCATGATTTAGAAAAGGTAGCTAGTGCTGATGATATTAAGAAAATATTAACAGAACATAATATTTTTTTAAAAAATGAAAAATATATTAAAGATATAAAGAAAGCTTTTGATTTTTATAAAAGTACGCAAGTATCAGAAATACCAGTAGAAAAACAGCACCCATTATATCTTAGTATATTACAGATAATAGAAGATCAATGATGATTTGATAAAGCAATTAACGCATTTAAAAAAGATGTAGAAAAGGCTAAAAAATCTTCAGAATGAAAAGAATATAAAAAATGAAAAAAGTTAGATCCTGATTATAAATCATTTGCAGAAAAATTAGGTATTTCAGATTTTACAAGTGCTACTAGATTGAGTGAAAAAGGTTCTGATTATTTTAAAAACACAAAAATTGTAGATATTCTAGCAGATATTAATAATGATGGAGTTATGACTTATACAGATAAATGATTGACAAAAACCTGACTAGAATTTAAGAATATTTATGAGACTATTGATGTATGAGAAGAAACAGCATTAGAAAATTTATTAGCTCAAGCCAAATTGTTAAATAAAGTAAATTGATTGGGTATAGAAGAATCTAAATTTACATCGGAAGAAATTACAAATGGTAATAAAAAATTAATTTTATTATTACAGAGTATTATTGGAAACCCATGATTAGATTTAATCACTTTAATGAAATTTGGACCAGATTCTACACAGAGAGAAAAAGATACATATACGTATTTAGAAAGTTTACCAGAATGACCAGAAGATCCTAAAGTTCAAAAAGCAGCTGCAGAGTTACTTAAAGATGTAAATATATGAGCTCTCCAAGATATAGAATGAGTAGCTTCTCCTGAATGACTTCACCAAGCCGTAGCATGAGCTTTGTATACAGAATATATGAAGTGAGTAGGTTTTTGATGAAAGTTATCGTTTGATAATTGGGTAAAATGATTATCTCTTAGTGGTTGAATTCAAATCTGAAATTGAAAATTTGGTATTTGACTAACTTTATGACTAAATAGAGAAAAAGATTTATGAGATTGATGGAGTTTGGATTATGGAGTTTCATGATGAATCTGTTTTATAGATATTCTTTGAGAGAGAATTCCTATGCCTGGAGGTAGTGCATGAATAGGAGCAGCAAAAGAGTGGTTAGCTCAGAACTGAGTAGAACAAAAACTTTGATGAAAGATAAGTTTTACAGAAGCTTGACCATTACAGGTATATTCTATTAATTTATGATGGGAGAGAGATAAATTGAGTCAACTTGAAACACAGAGATGAAAAGTCGAAAAAGAAGTTAATGAAAAAATTATTTCTCCACTTTTGGATAAAATAGCAGAAAAACTTAATAATAAAGAATTTGATTTAAATGTACCAGAAAATGTAACTATTGTAGAAAATGCGATAGATGAAGTTATACAAGAAGTATTAAAATCAGATGAAACAAAGCTTAATAATAATGATATGAAAAGATTAAAAGAGAATTTAATCAGACATTTAATTAACTATAACAAAGCTCCTATTTCAAATTGAAATATTAGAAAATATATTTCTACAGTAATGTCTAAATGATATTCTTATGTTTGGTATGAACAAAGAATTAAAGATGAGGATGGAAAGCTTTACATTTCAGATGGTAGGTTTTGACTTTCTTTGATAACTATGTTATTTATCGAGCCTGTATGATTTGCTGTACATGCATGAATTGGTGTAAAAAAACATGAAGCTGATATTTACTGAGATAGAGGATGGAATTATTATGCTATAAATGCAGAAACAAATGATAAATGGACTCAAGAAATGATAGATAAATTTAATAAAAAATTACCAAAAGAAGCCCATTTTTCGATAAATAAAGAATGATATATTGTTGTTCCAAATAAAGCATTAAAAAAATGTGATATTAGAATTAATCCATGAATGAAATGACTAATTAAGAAGGATGAAAATAATAATATTTTATTAAGTCCGAAAACATTTATGGCATTTCCTTCAGTGTGACACTGAACATCGACAGAATCTTATCTAATATTAATTTGATGATGATCTCCATTAACAGCTGAAAAATTAAAATCAATAATTAAAGATGATTCACGATTTACACAATGAGATATTAATACAGAGAAATTAACATGAAAAGAAATTGAATTTACAATGGATAGATTGAATGCAGTGTTAAATGAACTAAAAAATAAAGACAAACTTAAGGATGATGCATTAATACAAAATTATAATTTTGAAACATCTATTTTAAATAAATTACAGGCATGAAAGAAATATAAAATAACACTTGAAAATAAAGACTGAGAAATACACTCATCAGCACATGAGGTGACTGAAGGTGATGTTTTACAAATTGAATATATAAGTAAAGAAAAAGTAGAACTTATGGATTCAAGAGCTAATAAAATTGCAAAAGAAGCTTATTGAGAAGCTAATAAAGTGACAACAAATGCTTTATACAGTATTTCTCATGATATTGTAAGTGGTGGAAGAGTAGTTCATCGTAAATGGCCATTATATGTAAAGTTTGCTACGGCAGTAAAAAATAAATCTTATACAGAAGCTAAAAAAATCGTAAAGGAATTGTTACCAAAAATGGATAAATATATAAACAAAAATCAAAAAGATAAAGTTAATTTTAGTGGAGTAATAGCAGATCTTGATGCAATTCCAGATGATGATATAGCATTATGACAAGTGGTATTATCTATCAATAATATTTTTGCTAGAGTTTCATCTGTTCAATGATGAAAGGATGGAACTTATCATTTTAGGAGATTTAGAAATAATAAAACAGTTGATGTGTCAATGAGTAATATAATTGAGCCAAGAGCGTGAGAAATAGAAAGAAGAATTAATAAATCAGATTTATCTGAAGATGTAAAAGCTGCCTATATTAAATGTATTCAGTCTATGGAAGAGTATAGAAAAGCTAATCCAGAGAAATACAATGGTAAATCAGGAAAATCAGAAATATTAAAGAATTCCGTGTGAATTAATCTAGGTAATGCAATTAGTGTGGAAACATTGCTATTTAATCCAGAAATATATGAAAATTCCCAAATAAATTTAAATGAATTAAATTTTGAGTGAAAAGATGTATTACAAAAACATGTAATGAAACAGATGGCAATGGATAAATGTTTAATTTGACCGGTATTGAATAAATTAAGTATACCAGTTGATACTAATATAACAGAAGACAAAATTCATTATGATGGCTGAAAATTAACTATTGACATTAATGATAAAAAAGTTACTTTTAGTGGAGATATGAGCTTTTGATATTTTTCTCAATGTGTAAATCATATGGTATTATTGAATAATATTAGAGCAGAGGTTGAATGATGAGATAGTATTGAATTTGAAGCTCCAGTAACAAAAGATGGAAAAGAATGAGAAGCTGTATTAAGGACAGTAGTAAGTACTAGCTCAACAAAAGTAGATGTGGCATATGGAAATGTAAACTGAAAATCAGCACCGAATGGAGGTACTACTGGGGATGAGAATGATATTTGAGGAGGTACTACTGGGGATGAGAATTAGTGCTATGAAAGATTAAATATTTATATAATAAAGTTTAAACAATGAAAAAATTATTAGGACTTGTATTATCAATATTTACTATGGTTTCTTGTACGTTTGCAATTAATCAACCAAATATTGGTAGTAATATTACTAAGCAAACTTCAAATTCCTTTTTTTCTAGTTGACAGTGTTATGATTGATGAATGCAATATTATCGAACATGGCATAATTATATTGGTGATGATTTTACGTTGGTAGATACGCATCAATCAAACGATGGATATTACTATATATATGATACTAGTTCTACAGTAACAGTTGTTGATCCATATAATGTTTTTAATTTTAGTGGTGATAATAATTTTAAATGGAAATCAAATTGAAAGCCTGATGATGTATATAAAGTAATTTTTGTTCAAAAAGAGTGATCCATAAAAACATGAAATGTACTTAGTTGATGATATAATTGATGAATAGCTGCGCAAGTTTCCTTTAGATTGAAAAGATGAGCTTTTTTTCATCCAACACGATGAATTTGAGGTACGAGATACGATATATCTCGATATCCATCTCCAAATTGACCACAACAAAATGATTATCGGCATTTAAAACCATATAATGATAATGATCTTTTTGAATGATTAGAATGTTTTAACTACGTTGTCCATTATTGTGGAGATGGTGTAGTAGATACTTCAGAAACTATGGCTAATTATGAAGATTTATGAAATTATATTCATTGAAATCCTAATTCAATAGCAAATGAAGCATGTGATCCAAACGATCCAAATCATACATGATGGTGAAGTGGATGATGTAGTGCATCATGTCAACCAATTATACAGCAGAATCCACAGTGTAATAGCACATATAATGGACAGACTAGATATACATATTTAAATTCAAATCCATGGTTAAGTCAATTTATGTTTCCACCATTGTGTACAGTATGAACAGTAACAAATTTTCAATATACATGAACACCAAGACACTTCACATGGAATTGTACAACATGATGAAATACAGTAGCATGTAGTGCAGATCAGCAATGGTGTGGAGATGGACAAGTAAATGGAAGTGAAGCATGTGATCCAAATGATTCAACGCATACATGATGGTGAAATGGATGATGTAGTGCATCATGTCAACCAATTATACAGCAGAATCCACAGTGTAATAGTACATATAATGGACATACACAATATACAAGCTCTTCAGCGCCATGGTTGAATAGTGGAATGAATTTATGTACAATATGAACAGTAACAAATTTTCAATATACATGAACACCAAGACATTTCACATGGAGCTGTACAACATGATGAAATACAGTAACATGTAGTGCAAATCAGCAATGGTGTGGAGATGGACAAGTAAATGGAAGTGAAGCATGTGATCCAAATGATTCAACACATACATGATGGTGAAGTGGATGATGTAGTGCATCATGTCAACCAATTACACTTACATGACCAGCTTGTAGTTCTATGTATAATTGACAAACTGTAGCAAATTTGGTAAGTGGAGATTATTTATGTGATGTATGAACGATTTCAGATTTTGCATATGATTCTTCTACACATAAATGGACATGGAAATGTAATAATGCTGTATGAACAGTATCATGTTATGCTTACAAAAGCACTCCAGCGCCACAATGACAATTAGAGATAAAAAAGACATTAGTCTGATCGTGAGAAATATCCAATACATGAGATATAGTTAGTTGGAAAATTAGAGTAACAGCTACATGATGAAATGTTACAAATTTTACGATTAGAGATATAATGCCAAATATCCTAAGATATAGTAATTCTCATGTATTACATAGTTGATGATTGGTAGTACAAAATCCACCAACATTATCAGGTAATACGGAAGTTATTTGGCATGTTACTTGAACTTTAAATCAGTGAAATTATGTAGAAATTCAATTGGATACATATGCTATAGTTATGCCAGATCGTGATTATGATAATGTGGCATGTGTAAAGTATAATGAAGAAACTGGAGAAAGAGAAATATGTGATGATGAACCTATTCCATCACCAAAACTCTGGCTTAAAAAAACTTTTTCAGATTTAACTAGACGTAAAACAGTTCATATTTGAGATACGATTGCATATAGAATTGCGTTCTGAAATTCATGAAATGCATCTGCAACAATTACATCAATCAAAGATTTCCTTCCAAAGAATGTAGAATATGTTACAGGTAGTATCTTTATTGCATGAACATGAACATCAACTCATACAAATCTAGCATCTTGAAGTGAGGTGGTTACTAATACATGATATACTGTACAGGGTGTATATGTAGATATTTATACATGAATCACTCTTAGACCAAGACAAACATGATATATAATTCTCACAGGAAGAGTTTTAAGTGATTTTACGTGACAAAGAACAAATTTTGCATGTATATATCTAAATGATGAAAAGATCGAATGTGATAATGTGATTCATGATTTGACATGAGTAAGTTGTGTAGCACCAAACATTACTACAAACTCATTCACAAATGCAGGATGAAGTACTACAGTAGTATGTAATACATCATCATCTTCATGAGAGAATGTTGATTTAATCGAATTAGATTGTGGAAATGGTACGATATTTACAGGAGCAAATATTCCACAATTGACTTGAACATGTTCTTATCCTTCAAATAATTCTTCATCTACTGCAACATATACAGTTCAATGTAAAGTTAATGGAAGAACTGAAAATTATTGTAGAGGTACAGTTTCTGTAGAAGGTAAAAGTAATCCTCCTTGATGTTTTCCACAGTGAACACATGTAATTATGGCGGATGGAACCAAAAAAAATATAGAAGAAGTAAAAGAATGAGATAGAGTATTATCATATAATACAATTACTGATAAAATTGAAAGTAATGTAGTAACACAACAAATTGTGCATGAAGATAATATTCACGAAATGTATGAATTAACAATCGATGGAAAAATCTTGAAAGTAACGGATGTTCATAGATTCTATATAAGAAAATCAGTTTCTTCAAAAATTTATGATTGGATTGAAGCTAAATATTTGAAAGTTGGAGATATGTTACTTATGAATAATGGAAGTTTAGTTAAAATAGAAAAAATAAGTCATTATCCAAATAAAGAAACAGTTTATAACCTCACAGTGGAGAATAATCATAACTATTTTGTGGATGAATGATATTTGGTGCACAACAGTAAATGAAGTCCAACATGTAGATCAATCACAACTAATCCGAGAATGACTACAAATTTATCTAGGTGAGCGAATGTTGAAGTTACATGTCAATCTTCAAGTAATGCTTATATTCTCATAGATTGTGATTATAATTCATCAAATGTTTATGATGGAAGTAATAATAATTTTTATGTAAGTTCTGGTAGAGTATCAACATTTACTAAAACATGTACAAATTACACTCACAATAGTAAAATCCAGTGTTTAGTTAAAGAATATAGTCAGAATTCATGGCAGTCACCTAGGAATCAGTGTTCACAGGATGTGACAATTAAATGATGAGTTAATCCTCCAACTCCAGATCCAGATTCAAATACAGTTTGATGTTTTAATGTAAATGCATGAAACGCATCCATCGAAAAAGGGGAAGTCTTAGCATTCTATCGAAATATTGAAAAATTAAATGATGGTGAACAAGATTATGTAGAGTATGAAAAAAGAACTTATAGATACGGAGAAAATAATCTTGAAAGTATGAGTAATAAGCCTTGTAATGATGAGTGAGCTATTGCGTTAAATTCAATGATGTGTCATTTTAGTATCACAAATTGAAAGAATGAGTTAGTAGATAGTGGTACTTATCCTTGTTTACAAGAAAAAACTACAACGATTTCACCAAGATTACTTAGTTGATGGATGGATCGGAGTTTGAAACAATACACTAATGGAAGATCCTCTTTCTGGTCTTATGATTCATATAACGATAGAGATTATGCATTTAGATCTAATATACATTATATCCAAAATTTTGGAGCAGATACAGATGTGTTTGGTGAATATAAAATAGCATTGGATAAAATTGACTACCTTTACTGTGATGATGGAAAACGAAAAAAAGATTATTCAACCGATAGAAGCTGTGAGAGTAATTTTATGCTTACTAATCCTTATACAGTCCAAAAAACTCCATCATGAAATCTAAAAGCCTCCACAGAAAGCTTATGAAAATATTTTGTAAAAATTAATTGAAGTAGTGTTTTCAGCAAAGCATCAGAGTATCTTCAGGCTATTGCAATTACAGATGATAATTATGCACCAAATCAAGCAGTGAATGATGCTATGACTAAATTTATCTCCAAATATCAAAAATTAGCAGTGTCTGTTGATACAAGTAAATTTGGAAGTGCAAGAAATCGTACTATCAAAAAAGTTCCATGAAAGAGTATTTATTTTGTTGAATGAAATATAGAAATTGGTTGAAACGAAAATAGTATAGATAAACCATTTACTATTATTCAGACAAGTTGAAATACTACTATTAAGTGAAGTATTTCACATAATATGATGCTCTTAACTAATTGAAAAATTATATTTGAAGACACAAATACTTGTGCTCCAACATCAAATCAAACTAGACAAGTAGTAAAATGAATATTCTATGCAAAAAATTGAATACAAAGGACATTAGTTAAGAAAAATAATGATATAGATGAATATAGACGATGTACAGAGTGATGATTGACAATTAAGTGAGTGCTTATATGAAGCTGATTAGGAAGTATGATGAATAATAGTAGATCCAATTTAAATAACTGGTTCTATGCAACTACAGATACAGCCAAGAAGAATCTGGTTATGAATGGAGCTAGTGTACTTATCGAATACTCACCATCGATATTCACTGTAGCGACTATGCCTCCAGGTGCAGAAGATTTCACAAGTGCATTAAGTATCTATAAACAATAAAATAAAAAAGCTGACCTCAAAAATGGGGTTAGCTTTTTACTTTTGTAGGAAATTTACAGTATATTATAATAATATTTTCATTAACGAAAAGAACGTCGACCAGGATGGTCAACGTTCAGCGACCAAAAACGGTCGCCCATGGGCTAAATAGCCCTCGCTACAACCTCTTAGCTGCCATTCTTCTGTGCGGCGTACTCCTCGGTCATAGCGTAACGTGTCTTTTTCATTTTTTTACTCCTTTCTTTTTAGAAGGTTATTAATACACGTTTGTTTCATAACCCCACAGCGTCGTAGGGCAATTTCAATATATATATACATAAAAATTTCAATAGAAAATTAATCATTCTGAGCGATAGCGAAGAATCTTAGGTGAAAAATGAATAACTCACATAGGATTCTTCATTTTCACATTCGTTACACTTAGTGTTCATTCAGAATGATAGGTTTGCATAAAACTATATTCAGCCTTTTATTTAATTTTTCTCTTTTGTCAAAAAATTTTTTCTCTTGTAATTTATTCAAAAAATAATACAATATATTATGTTTATACATGTTTTTTGTGTAATACATGGAAATCAAAAAAATAGATACTACTACTCAGAAACAGACAATTCTTGCTACTAGGCCAGATAGTTTTGATGATTTTATAGGACAGTCTCATATCAAACAGATGCTCCAGACAGCTATCGTTAGCGCCCAAAAAAGAAACTGACCACTCTGACATATATTATTTTCTGGACCAAGCTGATTTTGAAAAACCACGATGGCTCATATCATTGCTCAGGAGTTATGAGTAAATAATAAGGTTATTACCGCTTATGCAATTTCCAAACCTAGCGAAATAGTTAGCATTCTCAACGCTTTAGAATCTTGAGATATTCTATTTATTGATGAAATTCACCGTCTCAAACCAAATGTAGAGGAAGTTCTTTATACTGCGATGGAAGATTTTGTGGTCGATATGGTAATGCCAGAGTGATGAAATATTAGGATTCCAATCAATCCATTTACCTTAATCTGAGCTACCACTAAACCTGAAATGTTGTCTAAACCGATGAAGAATCGTTTCGTTTATTCCTTCCATTTGGTGGATTACACAGATGCAGAAAAATCTATAATTATACAGAGATATCTTCAAGTTTATGATGTAAATCATGATGCAGATGTCCCTGTAGAAATTGCAAAAAAGGTTGATTCAGTTCCTAGAGAGATTCATAATTTATGTATAAAGATACGTGATTATTGTGTAGAAAAATGAATTAAAAATCTGACTTCTTCAGAGTTGTCTAAGTTTTTTCAACATGCTCAGATTCATGATTGAGGATTGACTCCCCTACATGAAAGTTACTTAGAAGTTTTGGCTCAATATGATA
>JAEEGL016987654.1_pt1 | contig 13196 bp, 12 predicted proteins | sample 9134231 | NCBI WGS metagenome assembly JAEEGL01 (sample SAMN16246548, study PRJNA631951) | gut metagenome | biome: gut microbiome; feature: rumen; material: fiber-attached | host: Bos | place: Iran: Karaj | collected 2018-10
CAAAGCACCTTGCCCGTTTCAATCCCCTTGAGGTCACGACAGATCGTCGCACCGCCGCAAAGCTCCTTGAAACGCGACATGATGGCGCGGGAATTGCTTCGTGCCTCGCCTTCGGCCGAGAGCAGCGATGAAACCATGATTGCGCCGACAAGCGCGCCACACGTCCCTTCCATCGTTGCCATGCCGGATCCGAAGCCGGACCCGAGACGCAGCAAATCGTCCTCCTTCTTCCCTAGCTTGTCCGCAAAAGCGACAAGTACCGCTTGGCAGCAGTTCATCTCCTTCTTGCGCCGGGCGCCATAGTCCATGCGCTCATCTAATGTCATTTCGTTCATGTCTGTTCCTCTTCTTTTCTTTCGGTCATGATGGTTGCGGCTCTTTCGGTCATGATGGTTGCGGCAACATCCTCAATGCGGCAACATCCTCAATACAGAAACCCGAACAACCACAGCGGTATCTTATTACCGAAACCAGTTTCGATGTCATCGGCCGCGATGAAGCTGTCGGGAATGTCCTTGATTTGCGCGAACCCCTTGCCCGCGCCGCCAACCTCAAAAAGATAGCGCCCGTCAACCAGGAAGTCGCCTCTCTCCGCGCAGACGACCTCATGCCCTGCCGCGCGAAGCTGATTTACGAAGAACGTCTCTCGAATCGTCCCTTCATTGGCGTGAGGGACAAGCGCGTGCATAATGTTCGGATTATCACAGAAAATCTTCTCGGGACGCGAGAGGTTCTTCAACGTGTCCTTGCCAGACGGAACTAGCGCAAGAAGTCCGGCACGCTCCAGCACCGAAAGCATCTTGAGTCCCTGGTTTCTATCGGTCTCAAGCTCGCGATACAACGCCGACATGTTCGGCTGCTGCGGACAACTCGCGGCAAGCACCATCAACATCTTCTTCGTCTTCCTGATCGTGGCCGGCGTCACGTCCTCAACTGCCGGATAGTCGCTGTCCAGCACCTTGTCGATCGTTTCCACCACGCGTTCGTAGTAGCCAGAATGCTCCGTCTTGTAAAACGGATAGTAACCGGTCTTCAAGTAGCGCTCGAAAAGCGGAATGGGCCGTATCTTCTTCACAAGCTCCATGGCGATTTCGACATGCCCGCGCAACAGTTCGTCAAGCGTGAGCGGAGAAGGATTCAAAACACCTTCGTACGCGAGAAACTCCCGGAACGAAAGACCGTTCAGATTGTAGGACATCTGACGTCGCGAAAGGTCTCCCTCGCGGTTATCCATCTTCAAGATGGAAGAACCGCTGTACACCACGTTCATCCCGGAATAGAAATCGTTGATGTTCTTGATGATTGTCTGCCAATGCTCGAAGTGATGAACTTCGTCGATAAAGAGATGTGTCACCCCTTGTTTATGGACTTCTTCGACGAACTCTAGCGGAGAATGAGTCTTGAACCAGTAGTGGTCGAACGAAACGTAAAATGCGCACGCATCAAGACCAAAACGCTCTTTGGCGCTTTGGCGCAAAATCGTCGTCTTGCCCGTTCCCCTTGCACCCTTGATGCAAACCAACCGATTCTCCCAGTCTATCGACGGGAAAAGATACCGATGAAACGCCGTTGGCGTTTCGCCTATCAGCCGATTTGAAATCAGCCGCATTCTCGAAAGTTCTTCGTTCATTTCATCGCCCAGTTAGTGTTTCCATTCACGAACTCAACACCGTTTCTAGTGTCTCCATTCACGAATGTGAAACATTATATCATATTTTCTAACGGATGACGAAGGTTTCTTCAAATTAATTACAAGCGGATATTTTATCGAGTCCAAATCCATTCAAGGTTCTTGTCATGCCGTGATTCCGTGTATTCAACATTCTAGTTTTCGTCTTGCTCTCGCATTAACTCTATGTTTTCAAACACGAACATTGTTACTTCCAATACTGCTTTGCCGCATGCTCCATCTCAATCTCCACTCCTTCGATTCCCCGCAGTCGCTCGGCCATGCGTTCGGCGAAGCCACCTCCGTTGCCGGTCTTGTCCTCCGGCAACCCGCACTTGAACGAGAATGATAGGATAGTGACTTTCATGTCTGTTCGTCGATATTTCAGTGTTACCCAACGGTTTACGTTCAGCACAGGTATTTCCCAACAACGGGTAGTCTGCGCAGGACAAGCGCCGCAACGGCCGAGGCTGTAAACGAGATCGCCGCCGTAGCCAAAATGGCGAGCGGCGTGGCGAGAAGCGGTATCAACAAGGCAGACACCGGCGCCAAAATGAACATGTGCACAAGATACATCCCATAGCTCGCTTCGGAGATGGGGCGGACGATTCTTTCGTAAAGCATGCCGCCCATATCCAGCTTGCGCACGACCATGAACGCGGCGATTGTCGCCAGCGCCACGCCAAGCGAACAGTACTCGATGCTCATCTCCATCTTCACAGCATGGGCATACGGCGCGGAGAACGGAAACTTGTCCGTGTAGCAGAAGAACGGAATACCGATGATCGCCACACCCGCAATCCAGAGCGGCAGCGCGCGGGCAAGCGTGCGCGTCCAGTTGCGTGGAGCGGCGAATTTGCGGAACCACAAGCCCAGCAGCATATAGCCAATAAATCCGCTCACGTAATGGAACGTGCCAAACATGTTCCACGGACATTCCCCGTAGAGATACGGCACGGCACCGAACGACGGTACGCCATAAAGCACCTCCCATGCACGTCTGAGAAACGGAAATGTCGTAGTCACAAGCCAGAGCGCAAGCCATCCTTTCAGCTCGCGTGCCGTCACCTTCTCCGCCCACGGCGAGAGAAGCGGCATGAGAATATAGAGCCCCAACAGCATCGGCACGAACCAGAGATGGCCGCCTTCGTCCGGGAAGTTGAAGAACATCCGTCCCCAATCGCCGCCCGCCGACCAGACATACGCCACGGCCCACACGACAAACGGCACTCCGACACGCATAAGCCGCCGGCGGAAGAATTCGCCGGTCGGACGTTTTACGGGGAACAACAGATACGACGACGCCATCACGAATAGCGGCACGCAGACACGGCAGAGACATTCCGTCACCGTGATCCAGAACATGTCCGCCTTGCTTGCGATCTGCGTGATGTTTGGCGCCTCGCCGCCAAGGTAGAACGGCTCGGCCGAATGTATGGCCATCACCATGAAACAGGCGATGATGCGCATCCAGTCAAGAAAAACGACCCTTTCCTTGTTCATGGTTTCCTCTACGCACGAACCTCGCTAGGGTCGCAGGCTGACTTCAAAACGGCCATGTCGAATGCCGCCAAGGAACTGCCATGTCACGGACACCCTCCCTTCCGGCGTCAGGCGGCCAATTGCGGCGATCTCATGCGTACCGCAATTCTTGAAAAGCGGCTCTACGTTCGTGTCGTCGAACGTCCATCGCGTAATTGCCCAGCCGGACTTCCCGACGGAAAGCCGCCGGCCGTCCTCCTTCACGAGAGTCCAGCCGTCTGGCGAAGATTCTGCCACGGCGCCGTCAAGGCCCTCGAAGACGCCCTTGGCATTGTCCACCGGCGGCAAGGCGAGCGCGGCGCACTTCTCCCGCAAAGCGCGTTCGGCCTCTGGGCGCGCGACCTGCGGCGTCTTGCCAAACGCCGGCAGAAGATGCTCCCAGATGAGATCGAGCTCGCGTTGCATGTTGCCAAGTCCCGCATGAACCGAAATCACGGCATCCTGTTCGGGAAACACCACCGTAAGCTGTCCCGACGCGCCGTCGGCCCGGTAGGCCCCATGCCGACAGCGCCAGAACTGGAATCCGTAACCCTGCTTCCAGTCGCTGCCGGAACCGATGGTCTGCGCCTGCACGGTGATGTTGCCAGACCAGGTCTGCCGCGCCGTCGCCAGCCGCACCCATTCCCGCGACAGCAGTTGCCGGTCGCCCCAACGTCCCTCCTGCAGGAGAAACTGTCCGAAGCGGGCGAGGTCGCGCGTCGTCATGTTCATGCCCCAGCCGCCGCAGGCCACGCCGGTGGGAGAGACCGTCGACCAAGGGCTCGTCATGCCGAGGGGATCGAACAGCCGTTCCTTGAGGAACACCATCAAAGGCTTGCCGCTGACCTTTTCGACGATCGCCGCCAGCAGATGTGTCGCGGCGGAATCGTACTTGAAGCCCGTGCCGGGTTCCATGTCGATTCGGTTGTGCAGAATCGCCTTCACCCAGTCGCCCGCAATGTCGTCGCGCTCGGCGTCAGTACGGTCCGCCCCGACATTCATCGTCAGCAGGTCGCGCACGCGAACCTGCCGAAGGTTCTCCGAGGGAGCAGGCGGCGTCTGGTCAGGGAAGAACGAGATCACGCGTCGGTCCAGATCGATCTTGCCGTCGTCGACCAGAAAGCCGATGGCGGTGGACGTAAAGCTCTTGGAATGGGAATAGAGCATGTGCGGACGCTCCAGCGTGTTCTGCGGCGACCATGATCCCTCGGCGATGGTCCGTCCGTGGCGGACAATCACAAACCCATGCACATACCCGCTGCCGAAGCGGTTGGTCGCCGCATCGCCCTCGCATGCCTCTATCCATCGCAGGATCGCGTCCGAGGAAACCCCTTGCGACTCGGGCGAGGCCATCGGCAAGTCCTGTCGCACCGCCCCCGCTGCCGCCAACGCACATATCCCCGATGCGATAAAGACAGACATTGTGGCTTTGCTCATGTGCAGCTCCTCAAGATAGACCTTATGGCAAGTTAAACAACGTCTGTATTTTACAAATTATCCCACCCCCTTGTCAATTGCGATTTGAAAAATCGCTATTCAAGCAATTTGAACGCGATGAAACCCATGTCGGCGATGGTCTTTTCTCCCTGTACGACGTATGCGACATTTCCCTGGGCGTTGCGGTAGGTTGTAGTGCCGCTGCCGTCAATCTGGGCAGAACCCTTGACTTTTCCGTCCTTGGCCCGATAGGTCACCTTGCCGTTCAGCTCCTTTTGGGCTGTTCCCTTTACCTTGCCCTCCGCATTGCGGTATGTCACCTTGCCGCTCGGTTCCGGCTGGGCAATCCCCTTGACGATCCCTTCGGCATTGCGATATGTCACTTTGCCGTTTGGCGCCTTTTGCGCGCTGCCGCCGACCTTGCCTTCCGCATTTCTGTAGACGACTTTTGCGCCTTCGGCTTGCGCCGTCCATTGCACGACACCTTTCGCGTCGCGGTAAGTCTGCTTGGCCATTGTCGGCAACACCATTGTCCCAATGGCAATGGCAACGCTTGCCATCAGCAGTTTCGAACTTTTCATTTTCATTTCCTTTCGTTGTCTTGTAGCTTTTAGCCTTGGGGCAAATAGTATACCATATTTGCCTTGCCGCCGCCGCACCAGACTGAAGAGATCAAAATGCGAAGGCGCGCACCTGTTCGCGGTCGTCGAACGGATGCTTTACGCCTGCGATTTCCTGGGTCGTCTCGTGACCCTTGCCGCAGACGACCACACTGTCGCCGGCGGCGGCCCGACCGAGCGCCAGACGAATCGCCGCTGCGCGGTCTGGCTCGTAGACGACAGCTGTGTCCGCCGGAATGCCGGCGGCGATCTCGCGCATGATCGTCTGCGGGTCTTCGCTTCGCGGATTGTCGCTCGTGACGACCAATCGGTCGGCATTGGCCGCCGCCGCCGCGCCCATGAGCGGACGCTTCTTCCGGTCGCGGTCGCCACCTGCGCCGAAGACGGCCCATACCTTTCCGGACGTGAATCCCCTGACCGTGGACAGCACGTTCGCGAGCGCGTCGTCGGTATGGGCGTAGTCTACAAACACCGTTGCGGGCGATGCCGAGGCAACACGCTCCAGGCGTCCCCAACGCGGCTCCAGGCGCGGAATCGTCGCCACGATCCGCTCGGACGGCACGCCCGCGCCATGCGCCAGCGCCGTCGCCACCAGGACATTCTCGACATTGTATCGGCCAGCCAGCGGACAGCGCACGGCAAAGGCACCGCCCAGTCGTTCGGAAGCCAACGTGAACGCACTGCCTTCCGGCGCAACAGCGATGTCGCGCGCCATGACGTCGGCCGCGCCGCGCGTCGAGCATGTGACTAGCGCAAGCGGCAGCGTCCGGCAGATGTCGGCCATGCGCCGCCCGTAGTCGCCATCGATGCAGATGGCCGCAGGCGCGCCAGGCGTCTGCGCCGACAGCCGGCGAAAGAAGTCGGCCTTGACCTCGAAGTAGGCCTCCATCGTCTTGTGGTAGTCGAGATGGTCTTCGGTCAGGTTCGTGAACGCGCCGCCTGCAAAGGCGATGTCGCCCGTGCGATGCTGGTGGATGGCGTGGCTGGACACCTCCATCGTGCAGTCCGCAAGCCCCGCCTCCTCCATTTCGGCGAGCATGTCCCGCAGCGCGGAAAGCGGGGGCGTCGTGTAGCCGGAGCTGAAGCGCCGCCGGCCAGTCCACACCTCGACCGTCGTCACGTGGCCGCAGCGATCTTCGCCGCCCAGCAGCTCGCCCAGTACCCAGGCGGTAGTTGTCTTGCCGTTCGTGCCCGTGACGCCCCAGACGTTCATTCCAGCTCCATGACCTTGTGTTCGTATTCCGCGATGTCCAGATCCTCAGACAGCTCTTCAGGACGATCCGGATGTACTTCAAGGTATTTCATCGCCTTCCAGGCGATTCTTCGGAACACGGGCGCAGCGCACACGCCGCCCTGATGGTTGTAGAGAGGAATGCCCGTCTCCTGCGAAAGCTTCCAGGAGCGGCAGTTGAACGGCTTCTGCAGCGTCACGAGGATCACCAGCTCCGGACGCGACGCCGGCACGATGCCAACGAACGACGCGTTGAAGTTGACTGCCGAATATCCACGACCTTCCTTCATCTGAGCGGTACCCGTCTTGCCGGCAACCGAATAGCCCAGCACGGCCGCGCGACGCGCCGTGCCCCCCTTCTTCGCGACGCCCAGCATCATCTCGCGCACCTGCCGCGCCGTCGTCGGCTTGATGGGATGTCCCCGCACATCGCGCACATGGCGATACAGCACGTCCTTGTCCGCGGAAACCACCTTCTCCACCACGTAGGGTCTGAGCAGCTCTCCGTCGTTGGCGATTGCCGCATAGGCGGCGGCCAGCTGGATGCCCGTCACCGCAACGCCCTGTCCGATCGGCGCGCGCGACCATTTCACCTTGTCCCACTTCTCCCACATCGGCAGGATGCCGAACTCCTCGCCCGGAAGATCGATGCCTGTCTTGATTCCCAGTCCAAAGGCATTCATGTAGCTCCACAGGCGCTTGGGACCCAGATCGACGCCTATCTTGCCGTAGACCACGTTGCAGGAATGCACCAGCGCCTCGCCCACAGTCATGATCGGATCCATGCCGTGGGAATCGCTCGGCAGGCGATAGTAGCGCGAATCGTTCTTGTTTGAGCTGTATGTCGTCGTCGGCGTCGCGATGCCGCAGTCCAGCGCCGCGCAGGCGGTGATGGTCTTCATCACGCTGCCCGGCTCGTAGATCTCGCAGACCGCCAGGTTCTTCTTCGCCTCGGAACTGCTGCGGTTGTAGGTTTCCGGTTCGTAGTCCGGCAATGACGCCATCGCAAGCACTGCGCCCGTCCTTGCCTGGAGGACGATGGCCCATCCAGCCTGCGCGCGCGCCTTCGCGACGCCCTTGGCCAGCGCCGTCTCCACTTCGTACTGAAGGTTCTGGTCGATCGTCAGGTAGACATCGCATCCTGGGCGCGGATCGGTCGAAACCACGCGCCGGTTGTAGAGTTCGCGCCGCCTCGCATCCACCTCTCCCTCGATCTTGCCGGGAATGCCGCGAAGAAACCGCTCATAGCGCATCTCGATTCCGGCGGCTCCGATGCTGTTGGTGGGATCCTTCGACACGAACCCCAGCACGTGCGACAGCCGTCGCCCCTGCGGATAGCGCCGCACCTGTATCTCGTCCGCTCGCAGTCCACTCACCTTCCTCGGATCCGACAGTGCCTTGTTGGCGTCGGTGTCGGACGACATCGTCAGATATACATAGCGCGAATCAACGCGGCAATATGCCTCCCAGACCTTCTCGTAGGGCAGCTGAAGCGCGGCGGCGACCGTACGCGCGACGTCGGCCCGAGAATGGCGCTTGAGCGTCACCGCCGAGGGATCCACATGATACACCCACACGGGCACGGAGCGCGCAAATGGTGCGCAGCCTCGGTTGGACGGATAGATGGCGCCCCGCAAGCCCTGCGTATCTCGCGTGAAGCTGTAGTTCGGCTGGTCCGGCTTCTTTGTGACCAGGTCGCCATGGAGGAACACCAGCCGTCCGGCCAGCGCGAGGGTCACGGCCAACAGCAGTCCAACCGTGATGTAGAAGCGCTGGTTTTCGCTCAGGCGAAACATGGGCCGGTCCCCATCAGGCCATCACCGGCGCACGGCCGCCTTCCGACGAACGGCCGGCGCCGCCGGACGAGTGTTTAGCACCATGCGCTCGGTCGAGCCGCGCCGAGCGCGGAGACGGGCCACCGAAGTCTGATTCGGCGAGGGCCGGCCGTTGGCGGACATGTTGACGACCTGTTCGCCGGGATTGGCCACGTCCATGTCGAGACCGTGGCGAATCAGAGCCTGCTTTAGGCTTTCTGGCGTCTTAAGCTCTTCCCAGCTCATCTCCTCGCGCTGGCAGGCGCGCTCAAGGCGGGCATACTCCTTCTCCGCCTTCCCGATTTCCTGCGTGAGCGCCGTGCAGCGGGCGTCCTGCGACCAATAGACCATCAGCGCGAAAAACGACAGTACGATGAGCGCCACGAAGTTGACGGAGTTGACCGTGCAACGCGAATGCTTCTTCACTTTCCTGTTTCTCTTCATCCTACATCCTCTCCGCCGCGCGCAACTTGGCGCTACGGCTACGCATGTTCAAAGCCTTTTCCCGTTCCGACGCCGTCACCGCGCGGCGCGTCACCCGGCGGACGCGCGGGAGCATTCCCTCCCACCTCGCCCCACCCTGCTGGAGCGAAACCATCTGTCCGGCATGGTCGGCGATGAAGCGCTTGACCGTCCGATCGCTCAAGCTCTCGAACGTGATCACGGCCAGGCGTCCACCTACCTTAAGAATCTCCAGAGCGCCCGCAAGAGCCCGCTTCAGCTCGCCCAACTCGTCGTTCACCGCCATCCGCAGCGCCTGGAACGTGCGCGTGGCCGGATGGTGCGCACCAGAACGGCCAATGGTCCGCGCCACCAGTTCCGCCAGCTGGCACGTCGTCTCGATCCGTCGCGTCGCACGCGCCCGCGCGATGGCCTGCGCGATGCGCCGCGCCGCAGGCTCCTCGCCGTAGGCGCGAAGAAGCGCCGCAAGTTCTTCGACCGTCCGCGAATTGACGATCTCCGCCGCCGTCAGGCGCCGCGACCTATCCATGCGCATGTCCAGCGGTCCGTCCAAACGGAAGCTGAATCCTCTTCCGGCGTCATCCAGTTGAGGACTCGAAACGCCCAGATCAAGCAAAACCCCATCGACTTCACCTATTCCTTCCTCACGCACGATCTCCGCGAGATCGCCGTGGCAACCTTTTCTCAAGACCAGCTTTCCGGAGAACTTCTCCGCGGCGCAGTCGCGCTCCATCGCGGCCACCTCGTCCAGCGCCGTCTGGTCGCGGTCGATGCCGACGACACGCGCCGCGCCGCGCCGCAGGATTTCACGCGCATGCCCGGCCCGGCCCAGCGTTCCGTCCACATATGTGCCGCCCGCCTTCACGGCAAGCGCCTCGATCGTCTCCTGCAGGAGAACCGGCACGTGCGTCATGTCGCCGATCCCTCCTTCGCGGCCGCCCGCGCCGCCTTGCGCTTCGCCAGCGCATCGCGGAACGCCGTCACGTTTAGCTTGGCGCCCTTGGGACGCTTGCGCCCTGCCCAGATGTGTCCCTTGCTGAACGCGCCGATCAGCGTGACGTCAGCGCCGCGCTCGCTCTTGATGCCGGCGAACGCCAGCAGATCGTCGCCAATGCGGATGCGCCCCGCCGTGTCGATCCTGAGCATCTGCGCGCTCTGCGCCAGCGCCGTCGCCACGGGATCGTTCTCGAGAATGTCCGTGCGCGAAAGATCCTCGATGATCTTGCGCATCTCGCGCACCGGCACGAGATCGAGACAGTCTTCCGTCTCGTTTGGAAAGACATAGACGTACTCGCGAGCGTCCTTGTCGTCGGAGTCAATGCCCATCGCGTCGCGCCATTCGCTCGGAATCGTCAGACGCTTCTTCTCGTCGAGAGTATGGTAGAACGTGTCGACGAGACCGCCGACAATCGCCTTCCTTTCTTTCTGCACCTCGACTGGCATTTCTGTTTTCCGTTTTCCGGGCCAAGAGACACCTTGGCCACACTTCGCCCCACATTATGCCACATCCTCCCACCGCAGTCAACCCCCTCGACGAAAAAAAAACAAAAAAAATTGCCCCGGCCAATCTGGTCGGGGCAAATTTCCTTTTAGGTGCGCGCGCACGTGGCGCGGTCAGAATCTCGCGTTCTTCATTGCGAACGCCTGTTGGACGGCCGATGTCCTATCGTCATGCCTTCGCCTTGCACGCGATCATCTGGTCGATGGAGGCGAGCAGCTTCTCGCCTTCCTCGCCGGGCAGGCAGCGCTTCCACGATGCGGTCATGAAACCCTTGAGCCGCTCCGGCGCGATGTGCTTGCGGCAGAAGTCGACCGTTCCCTGCATGTTGGTGTCGCACGACCAGTTGGAGCCGGTCGGAATCTGGTCGTAGCCGTACTTCTCCAGTTCCTTGTAGCCGCGCACTGCGAGCTTGTGCGACGCCCATCCGCCCTTCGGCAGATAGTCCTTCGGATCTCGGTTCGCTATCTCGTCGCTGAAGTCCTTGCCGTAGTACCAGTTGGACTGCATGACGCTCTTGGGGCAACGCTTCGCGAATTCCTCCTGGGCCTCCCACTGCTTGTCGCTCCATATCCATGCGCGTACGCCGCGCTTCTCGACGGCGCGCACGAGAAAGTTGAAGTCGTGCCACCAGAGGTCGCCCTGGCGTATGATGCACAGCGGTACGGACGTCTGCCCGGCGGCAATCTCCTCGTCCATGCCAATGTGAAACAGCGGCGGCGTGTCGAACAGGTCGCACACGTCATGGATCATGTCGTCGCAGAACGTGTAGTATTCCGGACTGCTGGTGAGATAGCGCCACTTGCCCTGCCACGCCGCGTGGGTGGTGGAGAAGTTGAGCTTCGGCACGGGCGTGATGCCCATCGAACGCAGACGCGCCATCTCGGCGCGGAACTTCTCCGGCGTCCAGCTGCCCTTGACGGCGATCTCCGGATGGCGCGGATAGATGACGCCCTCGTGCATGTCGATAAGCGCCATGTTCAGCCCGCCCTTGGCCATGCGCTCCGTGGCAGTGCGCCAGATGGACTCGTCGAAGAAGAGTTCCGTGTAGCGGATGCGATGACGCTTCTTGGGATTCTTCTGTACCCAGTCCGCCGTCAGGTAGGCGTCGCCCGCCATGTTGTTTCCGCCCAGCTTGAACATAACGGCCCAGATGAAATCAGGCGCCTTCTGCGCGACCGTCGCGCCCCTCGGCCCAGCACATCCGGCACACGCCGCCGCCCCAGCCGCAAGGCCGAGAAAATTCCTTCTGCTCATTTCATCCATAGCACCTCTCCTTTTTGTTTGGCGTCTTCACCGGAGGCGGGACGCAGTTTGTGGAACTAAAGCTTATTTCCCGTCCGTCACAAGTTTTCCGCTTTCTGCACGGACGATATCATCCTTGCGGCATCCGCCGACCGTGGACTTGACGAAGTGCAGTTCGCCCTGGACGGACAGCCCCACGTCGGTGCCGGAGAAGGCGCATTCCAGCGCGCAGGCGTCCGTGCCGGGGCCAACAAGAAGCGCCTCGCCCCTGCCGCCATCGACCTTGACGTTCTTGATGTAGGCGCGCGTGCGGCTGATCGGATTTTCCGGCGAAAAGCCCAGCCGCGGGGCAGAGCCCGAGCGCAGGCGTATCTGGCCGTCTCCATTGTCGCGCACCGTCGCATCCCGCAGGATGCGCATGCCTCCATGGAAATCGACCCCGCAGAACCTGTTGGAATAGGAGTTCACGCCGCAGAAGAAGGACTGCGACACGTTTACGTCCTGTATGCCGAAATCGTTGTGGTGGGTCGTAAGGCCATAGACGCTGGCCATCACGTCCTCGTGGATCGAGAATCCATCGTCGCCGTTCCAGCGCGTCGTGATGTTGCGGAAGACAAGCCCCTGGCAGCAGCCGTGCACGTTGACGCCGTCATTGGCGAAATGCTCCGCCGTGATGTCCTCGACGACAAAGTGGCTGGCTCTGTTTATCGTCACGCCCGTCGAACGGTAGAATCCCATGAGCCCCTTCCCGACAGGCGACTCGCCCGCCGCCAGCCGCACGTATATGCCGTCGCCGTTCCAGATCGCCTCGCAAGGCTTGAGGTTCGCGGGCTTCACCTCCTTGGGCGTCCGGCATGCTACGGACAGCATACGTCCAGACGCATCCAGGACACGCGGCCTCAGCGCACCATGCTGCAGCTTGTTGGACGAAAGCCATAGCCCGTCGCCACAGTCCTTCCAGCTGTCGTCAGGGACAGGCGCAAGCCCCGATATCACCGCGCCGTTGCCATGCACCGTCACAGGTTTTTCGGGGGTTCCGCTTTTCACAAGCAGAAGAGACTCGTAGTACGTCTTGCCTGGCGCGATTTCAAGCACGTCACCGGGCATGAGGCGAGAAGTGGCCTTTGCCAAGGTCCTGAACGCCTTGGCGGCGCTCAGTCCGTCGTTGGCGTCGCTGCCGATCTTGTTGTCGGCATAGTACGTGGTCGCGCAGACCGACAAGGCCAGCCCGGCGACCAGGGTTGACATCATTTCTCGCTTCATTCTAGACAAGGCCGCGCTTGACGAGATGCTCGGCGATCTCGACTGCGTTCAAGGCGGCGCCGCGCAGCAGCTGGTCGCCCGATACGAACATGTCGAGCCCCTTCTTGTCGTCGCGGCTGATGTCCTGGCGAATGCGCCCGGCCAGCACGTCGTACTTGTCCGTCGCGTCCAGCGGCATCGGATAGCCGCCATTGAGCGGATCGTCCACCACGCGCACGCCCTCGGCGGCGTTCAGGATCTCGCGCGCCTCCTCGGGCGTCACGTCCTCCTCGAACTCCAGGTTGAGGGATTCCGAATGGGCGCGGGCGATCGGCACGCGCACGCAGGTGCAGGAGACCTTCAGCTCCGGCGCATGCAGCATCTTGCGCGCCTCGTTGCGCATCTTCAGCTCTTCGAGCGTGTACCAGTTGGTCTCGTCGAACTTGTCGATGTGCGG
>JAEEGL011109399.1_pt1 | contig 13195 bp, 16 predicted proteins | sample 9134231 | NCBI WGS metagenome assembly JAEEGL01 (sample SAMN16246548, study PRJNA631951) | gut metagenome | biome: gut microbiome; feature: rumen; material: fiber-attached | host: Bos | place: Iran: Karaj | collected 2018-10
CTTGACAGTTGCAGCGCCTTCGGTGACGGTGGCGTCTTCCTGAACGACGAAGGTCTTGAGCCAATCCATCTTGAGACCAGCGGTAGACACATCGTAGATGCCTTCGATGGTGAAGGGAGTTCCCTTCTTGATGGTACCGGCTTCCAGACCGTCAATGGCGATTTCAGTGGCACCCTGAGTGGACACTGCGCCGTTAACGGCAACGCCAGTATCGGCGGCAGAAAGGGCGGCACCCTGAGTGAACATCGGCATGAAGGCTTCATTCACCCAGTCAGCATTGGCGTAGATACCGATGCTGTTGCGGCGGTACATTTCCTTCATGATGTCGTCCGGCAAGTCGAACTTTTCACGCATGGAAGCGGTGGAAAGCAGAGACTTCATCAGCGGGGACATGAAGCCAGTCCAGGAACCGGTAGCCTTGATGGCTTCGAGGTAGGCCATGGACTTGCTGAGGACACCGAAATCGGCGGTGGCGGAGACGCAAACGCCTGCGGCACGGGTCCAGTTGCGCTGCAACAGGTCCTTTTCGATGTTCTGGACAAGGTGGTTAATACGGGGCTTGACGATGTTCGGAGTGATTTCGCCAATCTGGAAGATGTCCTCCAGAGCGCCGTGGTTCACAAGTTCCCATGCGTTGTGAGCGTAGCAGGAAATCTTGTAGTAGCTGGAATTGCCACGGTCCGTGTCGTTGGTGCGGTCGAGAGCGCCAGAAACGGGTCCGTTGGGGCCAGTAAGTTGTTCAGTGTCGCCAGTGCCACCAGCAGGCACATAGACTTCAATCACGCCGTTGGAACGGGTGTTCTTGTTTATGGCGTCCTTGCCGAGGTTCACACGCTTCTGCATGAACGGAACAGCCAGGGAGACGCCAGCGTTGATGCGGTCAACGAATTCTTGCCGTGCGGCGGAATAATCGCTTGCCATGATAGATTCTCCTTAGAAAGGTTGTTTTCTCATTTCTTCCTTGTACCTGGCAATCCTTTCTTGGGTAGACAGGCCGGAAATGTCTCTTGTTCCCGTCCCGTTGGTCCCGAAAGCACCTGGAGTTGGCAATCCTGCGGCGGTGTTAGGCTTCGGCTGAGCCTGCGTCTGCTGCTGTTGAGCAGCCTGCGGCTGTTGCTGAGCCTGTGCGTACTTCTGCTCGATGGCATCCTCTAGCCCGTATAGCCGATACTTTTGCTTCTCTGGAGGCAATTCGAACAGACTCAAGAAGTCCGCAGGCCTTGCCTGGATAATCGCAAGAATTTCGGCCTTCCGCTTGCTGTGGTTCACCACGTCAAGCAGGGCTTCTGCCCTTTCGTCGGTGAGTATCTGGCTCAGTTCCGATTCAGGGTTTTCAAGGTCCTTGTAGATGCTTCCGGCACGTTCTGCGCCAAAAGCTCTTTCAAGGGTCGAACGAAGTTCGTTGTTACCGTTCTGGAGTTCGGCATCCCTTTCACGGGCTTCCTGGACCTGCTTCATCACCTTCTCGGTGATTTGCTTTTCCATGGTATCATACAGGTATTTTCTGTACTCGTCCTCGTTGGGGAAGTCGGAAAGCTTCTTGAATGTTTCCTGAGGCTGTGCAGCAGCCCTGTTCGCATCGTTAGCTTCCAGCTTCTTGATTCGTTCAAGGAGACGCTTGTTCTCGTAACGCATTTTTGCCATCGCATTCTGCTGCTTCTGGGCATCGGAAGGGATGGTGTTCTTCGGGTCCTCGGTTCCTTTTCCACCGTTCTCTGGAGGCGTGTCCGTCTTTGTATCGGATTGGCCTTTTGGAGGTTCGGTGTTCTTCGGGTCCTCGGTTCCTTTGTCGGCAGGCGGGTCTGTCTTTACACCGCTAGGCTCTTCGTTTTCCTTCTTTGTCTGCTGATTAGCTGTCTCGGCGGACTGTCTGGAACTGACGATTTGCTTGTATTTTTCTTCTTCGGTCATAGGTAAGCTCTCGCATCGTGCATGGGGCACGTTCCCTTACCAATCCATTTAGAGCAGTTTTTGCTTTTCACCGAAAAAAAAATCCAGGCTCTCGCCTGGACTTGTCTAAATTGCCGTTTTTGAACTAATTTAGGGGAATATCGGATATTGCTTTTCTTGCGGCGCATTTTCCTTTGCTACCGTATTGAGAGCCTTTTCCGTAATTTTCGTCTGGTTCTCCATGGCAATCTTCTTCATCTCCTGCTCGTTTGCGACCTGCTCCCTCTTTGCCTCAAGCAGAACCTTCTGTGCGTCAACCTTTTCCTTTTCGGAATTCTGGATGAGCATTTTCTGGACATCATGCTCGAAACGCTTGTCCTCCATGATGAGGTCGGTCTGCGTCCTGAGCTGGGCCTGGGTGAGCTGGTCGTTGAGTTGCTTGTTCTGCTGCTGGGCTTGTAGAAGTTGCTGCTGAAGCTCCTGCATCTGCATCTGCTGCGCCTGGAACTCCTGCCATGAGGGAGCGCCTCCACGAAGTTCGGCCGGCAGCATGTTGTAGAGCATATCGGAAAGCTCCTGACCGCCTTCGATGTCGAGCGTCCGTACAAGCCTCTGGGAAATCAATGGCTTGAATGAATCTGGCACGATCTGGGCAAGGGCGAGTAACTTCTCACGGTCTTCTTCCATTTTTGTGAGAGATACGCAGCCTTCCTCCACGACAATGTCATAGGAACCTTTCGGCAAATCCAGCCCATAGAGCATAATGCAAAGGTGAGCAATAACATTTCCGGCGATTCGGATTGTCTCCTTGGCATGGGAAATGTAGTTGCTCACATTGCTCTGGCTGGACTTGGTCCTCAAAAGAACTTCTGTGGCCGTTTTCTGGTCGGTAAGGTTCTGCTCGACGATTCCGTTGGGGGAAATGCCCGTGGCCACGGACATCTGGTTGATTGACTGGTCAATGATAGACTGTAAGTCAGCCGTGACAATCTTCGGCTCCACAAATTGCGGCAGGGGGAGCACCGTCTTTTTGTCCGAAGCCTGCCAGTTTGCCTCGACTACCTGAGATGTTCCAAATTCGGCGTTCTGGAAGCATTCCTCGTTGCCTTCAAACGATTCGGTGTAGCCAAGGAAGAACCCCTTAGGAGACTTTGCAAGGCGTTCGATGAGCTGGCTTTGAGAATAGTTTACAATAAGCTGCTCGCTCATTACCTTACGGATTATACCGCTAAAGGTCCGCTTGTCTTTAACCCACACCCTGTCACCAGTAAATGCGAAAATAGGCAGGTATTCAAGCCCTTCGAACACGCCATAGTCAACGATGCTGTCGCCGCAAAGCCGGAAATACTCCACATCGTGTCCGTCTCGCCTGTAGTATGTCACCACGGCAACATGGTCCTTGGGAACTTCCCAGGATTTGCCGAAATCAGTAAGACGGGCCTTTTCAGCCTTGTTTGACCTCACAACGTCTTCGCCATAGACTTCCTTGGCCTTCTTGTAGAGCATAAAATCAACCACTGCGATGCGGTCTGCTTCCTGGAGCGCCACGCCTTTTGCGTCGGGGTCAAGGATTACCATGGTCTGGTCCTCGATATGGAGGTACTTGATGACCTTCTCCCCCATCACCTCGTCAATGGTGGCGTAGGAGAAGCCGATTCCGGTGCTCACGGAGTCGTGGAAGCCCATGGCGTTGCTCTCGTTGGTGCAGAAGTCGTTCTGGAGTTTGGAAAGGTGGTCGTTTAGTTTGGCAATTTCTTCATTGATTAGTCCTCCTTGGGGCATATCTGGGTATGGCTTGCCGTTTTCAACAATCGCCTTTACATAGTTGTTTTCATACGTTTCCTGACTCCATCTTGGCACAGCCTTGAACTTGAACGGCCTGGAACTGAACGGATTCACCACGGCATTCACAAATACAGAGCACAGGTTGATTGTGACCTGGGCACGGTTCTCGCCTCGGTTGGTCTTGTCTTTGTCGTCCCACTGTTCCCCAGCCTCGAACTTTCGGTCATTCTTTACTCTTTTGTAGAAGTCTCCGTAAAACTCGTTTGAAGCCTTTGCGAAGTCCTTGACCTCATCAATGATTCCGTCCTCGGTGCTTGCCCAGTCCAGTTCTTCTTCCCTTTCGTTCATGAGAACCTCTCCTTGGTATTTTGGTTAATCTTTATCAACGTTTCGAGGCTTTTCCTGTTCATCCTCACCGTCCGAACGGTCCTACCAACAACTCTGAACAGCCTTGGAGGCTTATGGCTCTGGACATTTGCGATGATTTCAAGCTGTGCGGACTCAAATCGTCCCTTTAGAAGCCTTCGCTTGTTCCTGAGATAGAACGGCTCTATGGTCTTTCCGCTCTCCTCAAGCAGTTCCAGGTGCATCTCGTTGTCAAAATTGAGCTGGCGGATAGTCCTTCGGAACGCATTCAGGGCGGTCGTGTACACATAATTGAAAACCCGCCTGTCGTCGGAACAGTCTATGTTTCCAAGGCTGCTGTAAATGTCCCAGCAGGCATTGGAGAACATTTCCTCCTTCCAGTCGTCGGTGTACTTGACAAACCGCCTATCCTTTGTCAGCAGGTTAAGCAGCCTCTTTACTAAGGCCCCTAGCTCCTGAGACGAATAGTCGCCGTCCTTTACAGCCTCTTTTATGAGCCTCGCAAGCATTGTTCTTTCTTTTTTCTCGAACTCCATACCTTTATTTAGTCCCCTTTTATCCAAAACTGAACTTGTGTGCCATTTTTTCCAGTTTACGCCAATGGTGGCGAGCCTTGGCGAGCGGGTCATCAAGCGTCTTTTTCTTCAGGAAATCCACTCCGCAGCCAAGAACTCCGTGGTGGAACGTCAATGCGAAGGCGTCAGAGGTGTCCGGCGATCGCCCTAGCACCTTCTTAATGAGCTCTTTAGGAATCAGGCGGAACTTTCCGCCGTCATCAAGCATATAGCGCTGTGCCGAAAGGTCTGCCTCCAGCTCCTCGTCGCTGAAGCTGCCTCCCTGCTTGCACCATTCAAGAGCCGTAAAGTACATTTCCGCTCTCTCGTTGAAATAATGAGCGTCGTCAAAGGCCTTTTCGCCAAAACCGACCTCGAAAACATTGTAGCCCAACTGTCTCAGCAAATCCACTGCTCCTCCACCGTATGCCGTATCGACGCACACGCAGTCAAGGCGGACTCCTAGCTCCTTGCAAGTGTCCGCCAGTTTTCTTACGATGTCAACCTGTTGCCCCGTGTCTGTCTTTTCGGAGCGAATTATGCGGACCACACGCTTTCCTATCCTCAGTACGCCAACGGTGTAGTCCCCGCCAAATCTTGCGCAGTCAAGGCCAATAACGGCCAGCTCATCCATGAAATAGCGCTCTGGCGCCATCCTTGAACGGACAAGTTCGAGAATATCCTGTGTAAAGAGGGTATCTTCAAGGTCGCTGTCCAGGATTTCTCCAAGAATCTGCTGTCTGTACAGCCTTGTGCCTATTCCGTACTTCTTGACCTGCATCATCTTGTAGGCCTTCGATGTGAAGGCGTTATCAAGAGTGGAAGCCCTGATAATGCACGAAGGATTGTCTCGGCACATCTTCGAGAACCACGAAGACACGGCAGAGCCGTTTGGCGAACTCGTAAGCCTAATGAGCGGCTGGTCCACGTTCTCGCCACGGAGACGGTCTGTTGCGTAGTTGTAAACCTCTATGGGGAGGTAGGCAGCCTCATCAAAGACAGCACAGGTAAAGTCAGTAAAACCGAGGATTCCTTCCGGATTGTCACCAGTAGCCCCGTAAATGGCGCCTTCGCCTATCCTGATGGTCTTTGCAGACTTATTCTGCTCAAAATGGATTCCGATTTGGGTACAGACAATCTGTATTTCACGGAAAAGCACCTCGGAGAGAGCTCGGTAGTTCTGCGCAACGGCAAGGATTCTTTCTCCTTTCCTTGCACGGTAAACGCACCACCATGCAAGAGCACGGCTCTTGCCTGCACCCACTCCAGTCTGTAGGATTACGAGCGGCTCGTCCGCTCGTCTCATGAACTCAATCTGGAATGGGGACAGCTTGCATTTGAACATCAGCTCTCTATCGGTTCAGGCTTCTGCTCTACAAACTGGATGACCATTTCGCCTGTTAGTTCGGTCTTTGTCTCCAGTTCGTTCTCAAATGCGACCTTGATATTGTGGTCCCTAGTGCTCTCGAATGAGAGTCCAAGGAACTTGTAGATGTCGTGAATTGTATTCCAGTCTCTGTTGTTCAGCGCTTCTACGAAAGTAGGCGTAATGTCAGCAAGGACTGGCGTAATCTTGTCACGGGGAACATTGCGGCTCTCCCAGAACTCGGCAAGTTTCTCGTTTACCTTAGCCGACGGGAGAGCAAAATCAACCATAGGACGCACGTTGGCGAAAAGGCACGCTTTCTTCTTGCGTGCCTCAAGGCCTTTTCGTGAGGCCTCCTTCGCCTTCGAGTCGCCCTTCTTGAAAGCGTGTTGCTTTCCGAGCGCAGAAATGTTCGGATTACCGCGCTTTGCCATATGCCTTGAGTACCGTTCCTTCAAAAAGGTCGATTTCCTTTTTCAGTCGGGAAACGAACAGGGCGACTGAGTCAACCAGCAAGTCGGCGGCTTCCTTTTCAAGCAGGCGTTTCATCTTTTCGCCTTCGCTTTCCGCAGCATCAAGCAATTCATCAAGTTTCTCTTTTTTTGTAGCCGTAGCCCTTCTCAGGTGTTCGTCCAACCGAGCCGCTTCCAAGGCAACGAAATCGTCTTTGGTCAGACAGTCCGTCTCCTTGGCTCCGTTAATCTCGATAGACACCTTGATTTCGGCATTCTCGCCAAAGTCCTCACGGACCTGCTTCTTGATGTTCTTGATGTATTCTTTTGCCTTTGCTTCAGGGTCAATCTTGCCCATCATCGGTTCGCACATAGGTTATCCTCTCTTGTGGATTTGTTGTTGAAAATGTTTGCGGCGGATCCCCCGCCGCTAGGCTCCTCAATGGAGTATTTGGCTTGGAACAGAAATTCTTAAAGTAGGCCCATCTCACGCAGACGCTTCTCTCGCTCTCGTTTCTTCCTGCGTTCCTCGGCCATCTTCTTTCTTGCGCTCTCGCTTGCGCTAAACCTTCCTAGTCCTCTTGTAGTCATATTCTGCCCTGGCTTGCCCTTGCGTGAATTAGTCTCCTCTGACACTCCGCCACGCTTCTTAACGCTTGCTTTTGCCTTTTGTTCGTTGTACGCCTGCCGTGACACATTTTGAGCCTTAGTTGTGCTCTTTTTCTTAATCGGCTGCGGAATCCAGTCGGTAGTCCCCGTGTTCTTCGGAGTCTTGATTGCGCTCCTGCGTTTCTTCGGAGATGTCACGGAAGTAACAGGAATACGCTCGGCTTTCTTCTGCTTCAGAGTCTCTATGCGCTTAATCTGGCCCTGGATTCGCTTCGTCAGGTCCTTTGCAGGACCAAGTTCGCCTTTCTCCACAGCCTTCTGTATGCGTTTTTTCTGGCTTTCGGTCACTTCTGCACGGATTTTCCTGCTGGAGCGTGGCGAGTAGGGAGCATCCGGACGCATCTTGTTGATGAACTTGAGCATCTGCGTCTCTCTGTTGCGCTCCGTGATATTCACAGGCTCCAGAGACTGTCCGTAGTTGAAACCGAACCGCATCGTGCCGACCGGATTCTTCGCCCACTCCATCGTTTCTGCAGGAGTGAGTCCGGCAGGAACCTCGATCGTTGCGCAGAGACAGTTCGGGTGCGTAATGAAGGCCACGTCCGGAGTGTTGAAGAAGTGCGGGGACATTCCGAGCAGCTTGCATTTCTCGCAGCAGTTCGGATGAGCCACGAAAAGGTACTTGCCGGAACCGCCTTGCATCATGTTCAAAGGACTGGCTCCATTTCCAAGGACCTGACGGCCAGCGCCTTTAACGCCGATTCGGACGGCGTTTTTCGCCACCTCTCTTTTCAGCATCTGTTGCGCAAGAGCACGGCCAATCATTCCTGCAAAAGCCATGGGCTACATTCCTTTCCAGGCCTTGGCCCTGTCTTCTGCGGATTCCTTCCTTGTCGCCTGGACATTGTCCAGTTTCTGGAGAATGAGCGCCTGCGTGTCAAGGATTTCCTTGAGGACATTGTAGAGCATTTCCGAGGCGGACTCTTTCTTTTCTTTCTTTTTAGGGGGATTGTTTTCTGCCATAACCGAAAAATGGCTTTTGAATAAGCGAAAAACAATACTTTCGCAAAAAGTTTTCCATTTTCATTATTCGCAGTTGTTCGCTATGATTCTTGTTGATTCTCGTTGCTACTTTCTGCGTTTTCGGAGTACGTCTCGATATGGCCAAGCAGGGCTTCTTCGATGTCGTAAACATGGCACACGTTTGTGTCCTCTGCCATGCCGTGCCGCTTCAGCCATGCCTTCTTCTCGGATTCCTTCTCGAAAACGACAGTCAGCACGCCCTTCGCCTCGGTGTGCCAGTTTCCGAACTCTTCCTGGTTGTCCTTGTACTTCTCACGGCCTTCCTTCTTCTTTTCCTTCATGGCGGCGATGTCTTCTGGAGATGCTTCACGTGAAACAATGGGCTTCTCCTCCACCTGCTGGATTTCAGGAAATTCAATGTCGATGACCTCCTCGGAAAACCCAAAGTCCTCCGCAACATCCAGCGAGTATTCCTCTGCAAGCCGCTGAAGCTGTCCGAAATCGAATTGTCCCTGGTTGTCCTGGTTGTTCAGCACCACGTTCATGCGGATTTCGTCCTTTTCCGGAAGGTCCACCTGGAGCACGTCCAAATTGTAGTCCTTCGTCCGCTGGATTGAATCAATGGCGGCGAGCCTCTGGTGGCCTCCGACAATGTGTCCGGTGTGGGCGTTCCACACCAGGTGACCGACAAGGCCGTTCTTGGAAATGGACTTTTTCAGGCGTTTTGCGTTGGCCTCGGTTATGAAACGGGGATTCAGTTCGTCATCTACGACCTGAGAACGGTGGATTCGCACCACCTTGCCGACCTGTAGGAACTTCGGCTCCTTAGGCTCACTGGATTTGGAAGAGGTCTTTGCCATAGATAAGCTCCGGATTGTTTGCAGCTCTCACGTAGTCGATTTCCACGTTCGGGTCCTGGGCTATTGCGGCCTGGTAGTCCTCCTCGGAAATCTGGTGCCGTAGAACGTAGGCTCTGGCGCCTCTGTGGTCCTGGAAGTCGTGCTTGTAGCCGAGCGAGTATTCGATGGAAAGGGGGATCCTATTGGCTGTCACATAGCCACGGATTGTCTTTGCGGTCCATCTGCGCAGAGGATAGCCGTATTTGCGCTGGTAGTCTATTCCGTCAGTGAACCCCTTCAGCATACCACGGCGTTGCAGGCTTTCGTCCATTCGCATTCCTTGGATGCAGAGAGAGCAGCCGTTGCGCTCCATGAATTCGGAAATGCAGTCGGGCTGCTTCATGCCCTTGCACTCCGGCCAAATCTGGATTTCAGACTTGAAGCCATACCGTTTTTCCAGGCTGTCAAGGTATCGAGCCTGGTAAGGCAGCAGCTTGGGGTACTTGCTCCAATGAAAAAAGGCGTGTTTCGACAGGTCCGTAAGGTGGCTCATGATGTGGATGAGCACGGCGAAATCACGACCGAGAGAAACTCCGAAGGCGAAGCGACCGCCAAAGGCGGCGATGCACTTCGCCTCGTGGTACATAGGGGAATTGAGGTTCATTACTCGTTGGCTCCGACCTCGATGGCGCCGCCACGAGTTCTTGTGATACGAGCGTTACGCATCATGTCAGCGCCACGATTGCCCATGGCACGAATCACTGCGGCAGTCTCTCTCTGGGAGGAAGTACCAGAAGTTCCCAGGCCCATACGGCGAGCCTGGTTGGCATAAGCCTGGTTGAACTGCTGGCGCGCGGAAGTTACGCCACGGCGGCGTTCCTGTCGGCGAGCGTTACGTGCCTGGCGGCGTTCCTGAGCGGCCCTTTCGGCCTTGGTCATTCTCGGCATAAAAAACTCCTTGTGAAAGTGAAACCGATGTCCATGAATAGATTTAGTGGAGATTTTGCAAAAGAGCGGAACTTTTTCCGGAATGGAAAGAGTTCAAGCTACGCACAATTTGCGAAAGACAAGCGAAAGACCGCAAATTCACGGAATGTAGAGCCAGGGACGGAGAGCGGAAATACGCATAATCCGCTCCAAAAAAAAAGAAACGTGTGTAAACACGCTCCGCTCCGCTCCATTACAGGTTATGCCACGGCATTACCACGGAAATACCACGGAACTGAAAAAGAGAAAGAACCAAAGAGAAAGAGAGAGAAGAGCATGTTTACACATAGAGAGTTAAAAGGAGAGAGTATAACTGTTATTGTTATTGTTATTGATATTGGGCATTGCCATGGCACAATTTGGCAAAGGCTTGGCAAAGCCATCGTAATGCCACGGCATAGCGGTGGCAATGCCACGGCATAAAAGCAACAAAGAACGCCACGTAGCAGGCAGCGGACACCGCCGCATTTTGCAGGAAACGCATTTTTCAGGCCATTTCTTCCCGAATTGGTATAGTTGAACGCTTAACAAAAAAAACGGCTCTAAAGGCCGTTTCTGTTGGTTTGGAAGGTTGGCTAATAAGCCGGAACCTTATTTTTTACTTGCGACCGCCGAAAAAATACCTTTAAGCTCCTTCAGTGCGGGAAAGGTCAGGAATGCGGCTCCTGCCACATTGTTGCCTTCCACGAAGAAAAACACGGCGGCAGCCAGTTGCAGGAGCATCACGATAAAGACAAGTTTCTGTCCGGTGGCTTCCATGGACAAAGTCCGGCGAATCTTCTCGTTTTCCGTTTCGATTATGCCTGCGTCCCTCCTGGAGTCCGCTTCGGCCATCGAAAGAATCCTGCCTGGAATCTCCGAATCTATCTCGGCGTATTCCTTCATCATTTCCGGTGAAGGGATTGGCCCCTGGTACGCACTGCCTACCAGAGGACCGTCCTGCCTGACATGCTGGACTCCTTTATCTGGCTGCATCGACCTTCTCCATGCTCCTTGCAATGTAGCCAAAAGCCGACATGAAGTGCTTCCTCATGGATTCGGAACCAGAACGGGACACTATTTCCCTTGCGGCATCGCTCATGCGTATGTCTATGTTCGGCTCTAGTTCGCCTAGGCAGCCGTCGCCGGAAAGTAGGTATTTGAAGGTTTCTCTCACTAGGACGGAATATAGCTTCATTGATCCCCTCCCGGCATCTTCTCAACCTCCTTCAGCAGCAGTTTCAGTATTTCCTTCGCCTGCCTCGCCGCTGTCAGCGGCTCCTTGCGAACAGCCGTCCGCTGGTAGTCGGCAGCCAGTTTCTGTGCCAGTTCCGCCCCGAAGATTTCTTCTAGAGCCATGCCGTTCTCGGCCAGAGTAAAGACCTTGTCAAACGTTGGCAGAGTTTTGCCACTTTTCATCACAGAAACGGAAGGATTCTTTATTCCAAGAATTTTCGCTAAAGAATCTAACGTATGCCCTTTTCTGGACATGAAATCGGCTAGTCCGCCGCTGAAAATCCGCCTTGCCTCCGCCTGTTCCATCGCTCCGCCTCCTGTGGTTTGACCTGGTCCGTCCTGGCGGCCTGGTCTGTCCTGGTGACCTGGTCCGTCCTCGTGTCGAGGTCTGACCGCCTCCGCTGGTTCAAAGTCAATCTAAACACAAACTAGACAAAAAGCACAAAAAAAACACACTTTCTAGATATTTTTTAGAAAAACGCTTGTTTTCTAGATTTTATTTAGTTATATTCTAGATATAACCTAGTCAACCAAGGACTAACCGAAACCACCGGACGCAGAGAGGTTGAAGCCCTCTCACGGCAGGTCGGAGAAACGAGGATGGCACCGAGGCCGTGAGCCTCGGACAGCAGATTGAAACCTACGGAAAAGCGACACGGTCTCCAGGTATGCGTCACCTAACGCCTGGAGGCCGGAAATTGACAGGAGCGCCGAGGAACGCTAGGCGCCCTTGTTTCCATGCCTGCGTCTGGTGCCAGGCTCAGACACGGAAACAACCAAGCAAAGGAGTCAAACATGAACAACCTAAAAGAGAAATCCATCGGCTATTTACTCGCTGCCGTGGTCGGCGAACCTGTGGCGGCATACGCCGTGGAAAAGGTCCTGGCCACTTCCAACGGAATCCCCGACAAGGAAACACTTACGAGGATTAGCGGAATCGGAGAGGACACTGCAAACCGAATCCTGGCCGTGCTGGAATTGCAGACGAGATATTTCGTAGGAACCGAACAGGCAAGCGTAACAAGTCCTGAAGACCTGATGCCCCGCCTCTCCTGGCTGCGATACGAAACTCAGGAGCATTTCTGCGTGGTTACGCTTGACAGCTCAAACCATGTTATCAATGTCCACGACCTCACAAAAGGCCTGGTCAACCAGTGCCCCGCCCATCCCAGAGAGGTATTCAAGGCGGCTGTAGAGGATAACGCCGTTAGCGTAATCCTGGCGCACAACCATCCGAGCGGAGGTAACGAGCCCTCCGACCAGGACATAGGCCTTACTAGGAGCCTCTGCGGTGCCGGAAAGGTAATGCAGATACCCGTCATAGACCACCTGGTAGTGAGCAAAACAGGATTTACAAGCATTTGCAGGCGCCATCCTGTAATCTTTGAAAGCAACCTAAACAACAACTAATCACAAAGGAGTAAACCATGATTAACAACAACGAAAAAAAACGAACCGGAAGCATTTGACTGCCTTGCCGTCTCGCAGGTACAGGTTTTCCCGTTCAAGGAAGGTCCTTCCATGGGTCACATGAAGGCCCTAGCCCAGGTGGTCCTGAACGACCAGCTCCTTATCCGTGGCCTCCGTGTCATGGAAGGCGAATACGGCCTGTTCGTGAGCTACCCGATTGACCCGTTCTACAAGAGCGACTCATACAGGTCCGTATGTATGCCAATGACCCGCCAGCTGCGTGAACACATCGAGAACTGCGTCCTTGAAAAATACCAGGCGGCCATCGCCTAGGATCCACACCGACCGCCACGAAAGTGCTTGCCAGGATTCACGCCCTGGCCGTGGCCTACCTTCAACCTAAACAAAGGAGTCAAACATGACAAGAGAAGAAAAACAAACCATCCTGGACAAGGCCGTCATCGCAAAAAAGACCCTGCTGGAGACTTTCAGCTTCGCAAAGGAGAGAGAAAAGGACGACAAGGAAGCCATATCAAAATGGTGCCACGCCAACCTGCGGACGCTCACGGAGTTCGTAATCATGCACGAGAAGGCCAAGATAGACCACGACCTCGACAAGCTGAAAGAGACAACGGCGTTCCTCGTAGGAAATCCCCTGATGATGGTATCGCTCGGAGTTATCGCAGAAACAATCAAGAC
>JAEEGL011768338.1_pt1 | contig 13195 bp, 8 predicted proteins | sample 9134231 | NCBI WGS metagenome assembly JAEEGL01 (sample SAMN16246548, study PRJNA631951) | gut metagenome | biome: gut microbiome; feature: rumen; material: fiber-attached | host: Bos | place: Iran: Karaj | collected 2018-10
CACATGAAAAAGTCAGTTCGTGTTTCAGAACTGACTTTTTCAGTGCCCTTATTCTATACGGGGTTTCGGATTTCAGGCTTTATTCCCACTCAACGGTTGCCGGAGGCTTCGGGGTAAAGTCGTAGAGAACACGGTTAATTCCGGGAACTTCGGCAATGATTCTCTTAACCAGATGATCGATCAGTTCATTCGGGAGATGCTCGACTGTCACTTCCATGACATCGGTCGTATTGATCGCACGGATGACGCAGGGCCATTCAAAGGTTCTCTGTCCGTTCTTTACGCCGGTGGATTTGAAATCAGGCACGACAGTGAAATACTGCCAGACTTTTCCTTCGAGACCATTCTTCGCGAACTCCTCACGAAGGATCGCATCGGACTCACGAACAGCCTCCAGCCTGTCACGGGTAATCGCGCCGGGGCAGCGTACGCCAAGTCCCGGGCCGGGGAAGGGCTGACGATAAACCATATTTGCGGGAAGGCCGAGCGCGTTGCCGACCATGCGAACCTCATCTTTAAAGAGGATCTTTACAGGCTCTACCAACGTAAAGCGGGACGCGATATCCTCCGGAAGTCCGCCGGCATTGTGATGTGCCTTGATCCCTGCTTCGCTTTCGAGAATATCAGGCCAGATGGTCCCCTGGGCCAGGAATTCCACTCCGTCAAGCTTTCTGGCTTCCTCAGCAAAGACATCGATAAACTCTTCACCAATGATGTGCCTCTTCTGTTCCGGGTCGGAAACTCCTGCCAGCTTGTCAAGGAAACGATCCACAGCGTCGACATAGATCAGATTCGCATTCATCTGATTCCTGAAGACCTCAATGACCTGCTCAGGTTCACCCTTACGCAGAAGCCCATGATTGACATGCACACAAACGAGCTGCTGACCGATGGCCTTGATCAGGAGAGCAGCGACAACCGAGGAATCAACACCGCCAGAAAGGGCGAGGAGCACCTTCTTATTGCCGATCTGCTTTTTCAGGGCGTCAACCTGTTCATCGATAAACGCTTTGGCAAGCTCTGGGGTAGTAATTCTTTCCATGGATTCAGGACGTCTTTCTCCCATTGTAATCTCCCTCTTTCAGAAAAGTCAGAAAACAGAATCAGTGGAACAGATCTTTCATTCGACAGATTCCGGTAGAATCCTGCACTCAGAACAGCCCGGAAATGCGTCCGTCTGCATCGACATCGATGTTTTCAGCAGCAGGATGCTTCGGCAGTCCGGGCATGGTCATGATATCACCGGTGAGTACGACAATGAATCCGGCACCGGCGGAAACACGAACCTGCTTAATGGTGACCTCGAAGTTCTCCGGTGCGCCGAGCAGGGCAGGATTGTCGGAGAAGGAATACTGCGTTTTGGCCATGCAGATGGGCAGATTGCCGTATCCCAGTTCGGTGAGACGCTGGATCTGCTTTTTGGCTGCAGGGAGAATCGAGATCCCGCTGCCGCCATAGATGCGCTTGACAAGCGTCTCCATGCGGTGCTCAAGGGTGTCATCGAGGTCATAGGCGAAGGTGAATTCCTCGTGATTGCCTTCGCAGAGACGGACAACTTCCTTTGCCAGTTCTTCTCCGCCTTTTCCACCCTCTGCCCAGACGGTGGAGGAAACAGCATTGACGCCGAGTTCCTTGCAGGAATCGACGACGCAGTTCATTTCAGCGTCCGTATCGGTCGGGAAGCGGTTGACGGCCACCACGCAGGGCAGATGATAGACATCACGGATATTGCTGACGTGGCGCAGGAGGTTCGGGAGGCCCTTTTTCAGTGCGTCAAGGTTCTCCTGAGCGAGGTCCTTCTTGGCCATGCCGCCGTGCATCTTGAGCGCGCGGACCGTGGCAACCACAACGACAGCATCCGGCTTCAGACCGGTCATGCGGCACTTGATATCCAGGAATTTCTCCGCACCGAGGTCAGCACCGAAGCCGGCTTCCGTGACGGCATATTCACCCAGGGAAAGGGCGAGACGGGTCGCGATGACGGAGTTGCAGCCGTGGGCAATATTGGCGAAGGGACCGCCGTGCACAAAGGCAGGGGTGCCTTCAAGGGTCTGCACGAGATTGGGACGGATGGCATCCTTCAGGAGGGCTGCCATGGCACCCTGCGCCTTCAGGTCGGAAGCGGTGACAGGGCGGTCATCATAGGTGTAGCCGACAATAATGCGGCCGAGGCGTTCTTTCAGATCCGTCAGGGACGTGGCAAGGCACAGAACGGCCATGACTTCGGAAGCAACCGTGATGTCAAAACCATCTTCCCTGGGGGTTCCGTTGGCTTTTCCGCCCATACCGTCCACCACATAGCGCAGCTGACGGTCATTTATGTCCACGCAGCGCTTCCAGGTGATGCGGCGGACGTCGATCCCCAGCTCATTGCCCTGCTGGATATGGTTGTCGAGCATGGCAGCGAGCAGATTGTTGGCGGCACCGATGGCGTGGAAGTCCCCGGTGAAATGCAGGTTGATGTCTTCCATGGGGACAACCTGTGCATAACCGCCGCCGGCAGCGCCGCCCTTGATGCCGAACACAGGCCCAAGGCTCGGCTCACGCAGTGCGCAGACCGATTCCTTGCCGATACGGCGCAGGCCGTCGGTCAGGCCGATGGTCGTGGTGGTCTTGCCTTCGCCGGCGGGAGTGGGCGTCATGGCGGTTACGAGAACCAGCTTGGCCTGTTTCCCGGTGTTTCCGACGAGAGCGGGATCAATCTTGGCCTTGTAGCGGCCATAGGGTTCAAGGGCTTCTTCCGGAACATGTGCTTTTTCAGCAACCCTGGAAATGGGCAGCATCTGACATTTCTGAGCAATTTCAATATCTGTAGGCATAAAGAGAACCTCCCTTAAGCGTAGATCGGAAAGCGGCTGCACAGTTCCATGACTTCTGCGCTGACGCGGTCACGGCTGCCGTCAAAGTCGCGGATAATGTCGGAAATCCATCCGGCGATGCGGACCATTTCTTCTTCCTTAAAACCACGGCTGGTAACGGCAGGGGTGCCGACACGCAGGCCGGAGGTGACAAAGGGTGAGAGCGGTTCACCGGGGATCGTGTTTTTGTTGGCCGTAATATGGACGTCGTCCAGGCGCTTTTCAAGCTCTTTGCCGGTGATGCCACAGCGGGTAAGCTTGAGGAGCATGAGGTGGTTGTCTGTACCGCCGGACACCAGATCGATATCCCGTTTGAGCAGCTCCTCGCTGAGTACTTTGGCATTCTTCACGATCTGCTGCGTATACTGACGGAATTCATCGGTCATGGCTTCGCCGAGGGCAACCGCCTTGGCTGCGATGACGTGCATGAGCGGGCCGCCCTGGGTTCCGGGGAAAATGGCCTTGTCAATCTGCCTGGCCAGAGCTTCCCGGCACAGAATCATGCCGCCGCGGGGGCCACGGAGCGTTTTATGGGTTGTGGTGGTAACCACATCGGCATAGGGAACAGGCGAGGGGTGGACACCACCGGCAACGAGACCGGCAATGTGCGCCATATCCACCATGAGATAGGCACCGACTTCATCGGCAATCTCACGGCACCTGGGGAAGTCAATAATCCTGGAGTAAGCGCTGGCACCGACAACGATGAGCTTCGGCCGGCACTCCAGGGCAGTCTTCCGCATTTCATCGTAATCAATCATCTCTGTGACCGGATTCACACCATAGGGGACGATGTGAAAATACTTGCCGGAGATGTTGACGGGTGAACCGTGGGAGAGATGGCCGCCTTCCTGAAGATTCATGCCCATGACCGTGTCACCGGGATTGAGCAGGGCAAAGAAGACAGCGAGGTTGGCGTTGGCACCGGAATGCGGCTGCACATTGGCATGCTCGGCTCCGAAGAGCTTCTTCGCACGTTCCCGCGCAATCTCTTCCACAACGTCCACATGAACGCAGCCGCCGTAATAGCGCTTGCTGGGGTAACCTTCAGCATATTTGTTGGTGAGGATGGTTCCTGCTGCCATCAGGACAGCAGGACTGACGATATTTTCGGATGCGATGAGCTCGATGTTGTGCTGCTGGCGCTGGAGCTCCAGGGCGCATGCCTGGGCGACTTCGGGATCATACTGCATCATATGGTCGATGGCATACATTAGCGGTCACCTCCAAAGTAATGAACGGCTGCGTCAAACAGCTTCATATCATACAGACCAGGAACGTTTTTGTACAGACCGGCACCGGTGCGCTCGGAATGTCCCATTTTGCCAAGGACACGGCCGTCCGGACTGGTGATGCCCTCGATGGCATACATGGAATCGTTGGGGTTGAAGCGGATATCGGAAGTCGGCTGTCCGTTGAGATCCACATACTGTGTTGCGATCTGACCGTGGGCGGCGAGCTCGCGGATGGTTTCCTCACCGGCGAGGAAGCGGCCTTCGCCGTGGGAGATCGGAACGGTGAAGATGTCCCCGGGACGGGTAAACCGGAGCCACGGGGAAAGATTGGAAGCCACCCGGGTACGCACCAGGCGTGACTGATGGCGGGCAATCGTGTTGAAGGTCAGTGTGGGGGAAGCAGCATCAGCGGGAAGAATGTGTCCGAAGGGGACCAGACCCAGCTTGATGAGTGCCTGGAAGCCGTTGCAGATGCCCAGGGCAAGACCGTCGCGGGCATACAGGAGCTGTTCGGTCTCTTCGCGGAGCACTTCATTGCGGAAGAAAGCCGTAATGAACTTGCCGGAGCCGTCGGGCTCGTCGCCGCCGGAGAAACCGCCGGGGATAAACAGCACCTGGGCACGGCGCATGGCGTCCTGCATCCGGTCGACACTGCGGGCAACGTCGTCGGCGGTGAGATTGCGGATCACGACAATCTCCGCCCTGCCGCCTGCGTCTTCCACAGCACGTGCGGAATCGATCTCACAGTTGGTGCCGGGGAAAGCAGGAATGACAAAGGTGGGTGTGGCGGTCAGCACAGCGGGAGCAGGCCAGGACGCGGCATGGTGGGTGAAGGTTTCCATCGGGCGTCCGGACTGATCAATGTTGCAGGGATAGACGGGTTCAAGCTTGCCTTCCCAGAGCGCCTGGAGGGAATCCAGGGAGAGGGTTTCCCCGCCGAGGGCGAGTGTGTCTCCGCCTGTTGTGCCCAGCAGGCGTGCATTTTCCAGCGGTGTGTCGGTTTCGACGATGAAGCTGCCGTAGCGGTAGCCGAAGAGATCCTGAACGGACCAGCTCTCATCAAAGACAAATCCGATCCGGTTGCCCAGACCCATCTTGAGGACAGCTTCCGCAATGCCGCCGTCTCCGGGTGTATAGACAGCCTTTGCCGTGCCGGATGCGGTCAGGGCATGCACGGTGCGGAAGAGCTGAAGGAGAGAGGCAGCATCCGGGAGGCCGTTTTCCTTCTTTGCTGCTTCCAGCAGATAAACAGGATGGCCGGCTGCCTTGAATTCGGGGGAAACAATCTCCTGCACTTTGCCGGTTGTGACGGCAGAGGAAACCAGGGTGGGAGGGACGTCCAGCTTTTCGAACGTACCGGACATGGAGTCCTTGCCGCCGATGGCCGCAATCCCCAGGTCCTTCTGGGCTTCAAAGGCACCGAGCAGGGCGGTCAGCGGCTGTCCCCAGCGCTTTCCGTCGTGACCGGGATGGAGGAAATACTCCTGGAAGGTCAGATAGACGTCATCAAAGGAGGCACCGGTGGCAATCAGCTTGCAGACGGATTCCGTGACGGCAAGGTATGCGCCGTGATACGGGCTCTTTTCCGTGATCTCCGGATTATAGCCCCAGGCCATGCAGGAGACGTCGTCGGTGTGGCCGTGTTCCAGGGAGATTTTCTGAACCATGGCCTGGACAGGTGTCAGCTGATGGATGCCGCCGAACGGCATCAGCACGGAACCGGCACCGATGGTGGAGTCAAAGCGTTCTGAGAGACCGCGGCGTGAGCAGGCGGACAGGGAGGAAGCGAGTGCGGGATACAGGGACGCAAAATCGCCCTCCACCGTTTTCTGCCAGTCGCGGGTCGGCTCGGTTTCAATGCTGATATGCTTTTCAGCACCGTTGGAGTTCAGGAAGGTGCGGGCAATGTTGACAATTTCCTGTCCGTTCCATTCCATGACAAGACGCGGATCCTCCGTGACCTCGGCCACACAGGTGGCCTGGAGATTCTCCTGGGCAGCGAGTGCCAGGAAGGTGTCCAGGTCCTCCGGGGCAATGACGACCGCCATGCGTTCCTGGGATTCGGAAATCGCCAGCTCGGTGCCGTCAAGACCTTCATACTTGCGGGGAACACGGTTGAGGTTGATATGCAGGCCGTCGGCCAGCTCGCCGATGGCGACGGAGACGCCGCCCGCGCCGAAGTCATTGCAGCGCTTGATCAGGCGTGTGGCACGGGGATTGCGGAACAGACGCTGAAGCTTGCGTTCTTCCGGTGCATTGCCCTTCTGGACTTCCGCGCCGCAGGTTTCCAGGGAGGAAAGGGTGTGCGACTTGGAGGAACCGGTGGCACCGCCGCATCCGTCACGGCCGGTGGCACCGCCCAGGAGAATCACAAGATCCCCGGGAAGGGGTGTTTCACGGCGGACATGGCTCTGGGGAGCGGCTGCGATGACGGCACCAATCTCCATGCGCTTGGCGGCATAGCCGGGATGATAGAGCTCATCCACAATCCCGGTGGCCAGACCGATCTGGTTGCCGTAGGAGGAATAGCCGGCAGCGGCGCCGGTGACGATCTTGCGCTGCGGCAGCTTGCCGGGAATGGTCTGGTCGGCGGGCTTCAGAGGGTCTGCGGCGCCGGTGACACGCATGGCGCCATAGACATAGGCGCGGCCGGAGAGCGGGTCACGGATGGCACCGCCGATGCAGGTGGCCGCACCGCCGAAGGGCTCGATTTCCGTGGGATGATTGTGGGTTTCATTCTTGAAAAGGAGCAGCCAGGGTTCTTCGCGGCCGTCGACGGTGACCTTCATTTTGACCGTGCAGGCATTGATCTCTTCCGACTCATCGAGTTTATCCAGTCTGCCTGTGTTTTTCAGGTACCTGCAGGCAATGGTGCCCAGGTCCATCAGACAGATGGGCTTTGTCCTGTGGAGCGTGCGCCGCACCTCCAGGTAATCACGCCATGCGTTCTCAAGCTGGGGATCGTCGAAGATGACGGAGTCAATGACGGTCAGAAAGGTGGTGTGACGGCAGTGATCCGACCAGTAGGTGTCAATCATGCGGATTTCCGTAATGGTGGGATCGCGCTGTTCGGTGCGGAAATATTCCTGGCAGAAGGCAATGTCATCGATATCCATGGCCAGGGCATACTCGCGGACGAACTGCTCAAGACCTTCGCGGTCGAGCTGCAGGAAACCGCTGAGGGTCCGGACCGAGGTGGGGATATCAAACTTTGTTTTCAGGGTCTCCGGTTTGGCGGGAGAGGCCTCGCGGGATTCCACGGGGTTGATGACATACTTTTTGATGGCATCGATGTCCGCCTGGGAGAGACTGCCGTAGAGCGCATAGACCCTGGCCGTGCGGACGATGGGACGGGTCGTGCAGGCAATCAGCTGAATGCACTGGGCGGCGGAGTCCGCACGCTGGTCGAACTGTCCGGGCAGATATTCGGAAAGAAAGACATGGGCTCCGCTGAGATCCGGCTCTTCCGTGACGGTGTCGAGCTGGGGCTCGGAGAAGACGGTGGAGATGGAGCTGCGGAAGAGTTCTTCCGTGATGTCTTCCACATCATAGCGGTTGATGATCCGCACATCTTCCAGAGAGGTGATATGCAGAAAGTCACGTGCATCGGAGAGCAGGTTTCTGGCTTCAAGGGCAAGGTCTTTTTTCTTTTCAACATAGATGCGATAGACCATAGCTTGTTGACCTCCTGTTATTTTGTCGCATTCAATGCACGGCGACCGATGTCACGGCGGCAGTAGCTGTTTTCAAAATGAATGCTGTCAGCGATCTGATAGGCTTTCTGAACGGCTTCCTCCAGGGTGGGTGCTGTGGCAACGGCGCCGAGCACCCGGCCTCCGCTGGTCACCAGCTGGCCGTTTTTCAGGGCTGCGCCGGCGACATACACGGATTCCAGCCTGTCTTCCGGAATCGTGATGGGGAATCCCTTTTCATAGTGCTGCGGATAGCCTTTGGAGGCCAGAACGACGCAGCAGGCCGCATCGGAAGAAAACTTCACGGGCACATCGGCAAGGCAGGAGTCGGTGACTGCGCGCATGATCGTGAACAGATCGGTTTCCAGAAGCGGCAGGACAACCTGGGTCTCCGGATCACCGAAGCGGCAGTTGTATTCAATCACCTTGGGTCCGTCTTTGGTGATCATCAGGCCGAAATACAGGCATCCGCGGAAGGTGCGGCCTTCGGCATTCATGGCCCGGATGGTGGGCAGGAAGATGGTGTCCATGCAGACTCTGGCCACTTCCTCGGTATAGAAGGGGTTCGGCGCGATGACGCCCATGCCGCCGGTATTGAGTCCGGTATCGCCGTCGCCGGCACGCTTGTGGTCCATGGAAGAGACCATGGGCACAATGGTCTTGCCGTCGGTGAAGGAGAGTACGGAGACTTCAGGGCCTTCAAGGAATTCCTCAATGACAATCCGGTCCCCGCTCTTGCCGAACTGATGGTCGAGCATCATGGAGCGCACGGCATCCTCCGCCTCAGAGAGGGTGCCGGCAATGATGACGCCCTTTCCGAGGGCAAGGCCGTCGGCCTTGATGACGGCGGGCATGGGAGCGGTCTGAAGATAGTCAAGGGCAGACTGCGCGTCCGTAAAGACTTCATAGCGCGCGGTGGGAATGCCGTATTTCTTCATGAGCTCTTTGGAAAAGACCTTGCTGGCTTCGATCACGGCAGCCTCACGGCGCGGGCCGAAACAGGGAATGCCGAGGGCCTCAAGGCGGTCGACCAGACCTGCCGCCAGCGGATCGTCGGGGGTGACGACGGCATAATCGATCCGGTGATCTTCGGCAAAGCGGCACACACTGTCCAGATCCAGGGCCGAAATGGCGACACACTGCGCATCCGCCGCGATTCCGCCGTTGCCCGGGAGTGCATAGAGCTCGTCGATTTCCGGACTCTTTTTCAGAGCGCGGATGACTGCATGTTCACGTCCGCCGCTCCCGATAACCATGACTTTCATGGGGTGATTCTCCTCTCACAGATCAATGATGGAACAGGCGCAGGCCGTCAAAGGCCATGACCATGCCGTAGCGGTTGCAGCACTCGATGACCGCATCGTCACGGATGGATCCGCCGGGCTGGGCCACATAGGACACGCCGCTGGCATGTGCGCGCTCAATGTTGTCGGAGAAGGGGAAGAAGGCATCGGAACCCAGGGACACACCGGAGAGGGAAGAAAGGTAAGCGCGCTTTTCTTCGGCCGTCAGGGGAGCGGGCTGGCAGGTGAAGTACTTCTGCCAGTTGCCTTCGGCGGTGACATCTTCTTCATTGCCGTTGATATAGCCGTCAATGACATTGTCGCGGTCGGGGCGGCCGAGGGTGGGCAGGAAGGGCAGGTTCAGAACCTTTTCGTGCTGTCGGAGATGCCAGGTGTCCGCCTTGGAACCGGCCAGACGGGTGCAGTGCACACGGGACTGCTGGCCGGCGCCGACGCCGATGGCCTGGCCGTCCTTGGCGAAGCACACGGAATTGGACTGGGTATACTTGAGGGTGATCAGGGAAACGATGAGGTCGCGGACAGCACTCTCGGGCAGGTCTTTGTTTTCGGTGACGATGTTCTTCAGGTGCTCTGCGCTGATGCGGACGTCGTTGCGGCCCTGCTCAAAGGTGATGCCGAACACCTGCTTGTGTTCGACGGGATCCGGCACGTAGGCGGGATCAATCTGCACGATGTTGTAGTTTCCCTTGCGCTTGAGCTTCAGCACTTCCAGGGCTTCGGGCTCATAGCCGGGGGCGATGACGCCGTCGGAAACCTCGCGCTTGATGAGGCGGGCGGTGGTTACGTCGCAGACGTCGGAGAGGGCGACCCAGTCGCCGAAGGCGCACATGCGGTCCGTGCCGCGGGCGCGTGAATAGGCGCAGGCGAGAGGCGAATCATCCACACCGGGAACGTCATCCACAAAGCAGGCCTTCTTCAGGGTGTCGGAAAGCGGAAGACCCAGGGCGGCCGAGGTGGGGGAAACATGCTTGAAGGAGGCGGCACTGGGCAGGCCGAGGGCTTCCTTCAGTTCGGAAACGAGCTGCCAGGCGTTGAGGGCATCCAGGAAGTTGATATAGCCGGGACGTCCGTTCAGGATCTGAAGAGGCAGTTCCCTGCCGCCTTCCATGTAGATGCGGGCGGGTTTCTGGTGGGGGTTGCAGCCATACTTGAGAGCAAATTCGTTCATTTTCATTTTCCTCCGTTTTCCTGTAGTTTCCGGCAGACCATTTCCGCTGCCTCGGGAAGCAGAATCCATTCCGCTTCCTCCATGATGCGTTTCTGAAGGGTTTCGGGTGTATCCCCGGGAAGGACGGAAACCGCTTTCTGAAGAATGATTTCTCCGCCGTCCGGGATTTCGTTGACGTAGTGAACGGTGGCACCGCTGACCTTGACGCCGCGCGCGAGGGCGGCCTCATGCACATGCAGTCCGTAGAAACCGGCACCGCAGAAGGAAGGGATCAGCGAAGGGTGGATATTGATGATTCTTCCGGCCCAGCGGTCGGTAAAATCCCTGGAAAGGATGGCGAGGAAGCCGGCGAGGATGATGAGGTCGATGCCGTTTTCCTCCAGAATCCGGCAGATCGCCTGTTCAAAGGCTTCCTGGGAGCCGGCCTGTTTCCGGGTCACGGTGAAGGCTGCCTTTCCGGCGTTCCTTGCGCGGGTCAGGGCATAGGCGCCTTCCCGGTTGGAAAGGACCAGGACGATTTCCCCGCTGGGGATGCCGCCGGCCTGTTCCTTGTCGAGCAGAGCCTGCAGGTTGGTGCCGCCTCCGGAAACGAGGACGGCAATGCGCTGTTTCATGGCTTCCTCCTCCTTACACGATCCGGATCTTTTCATCCGCCCGGACGATGGTGCCCATGACGTAGGCATCTTCGCCCTGCTCCCGGAGAATCTGCAGTGCGGTTTCGGCCTCACTCTCCGGAACGACAAGGCTCATGCCGACACCCATGTTGAAGGTGTTGAACATGTCGCGCTCGGGAATCTGTCCGGCGGCGGCAATCAGGTCAAAGATCGGGAGAATGCGCAGGCTCTTCCGGTCAATCTGTGCGCAGAGCCCGTCGGGGATGGACCGCGGGATGTTTTCATAGAAGCCGCCGCCTGTGATATGGGAAATGCCGCGGACGTGGACTTTTTCCAGAAGGGCAAGCACCGGCCGGACATAAATTTTCGTGGGGGTCAGAAGGGTTTCTCCCAGGGAGGCACCGCCGAGCGCTTCCTGCGGGGCGGTAAGGTCGGCGTTCTCAACATCAAAGACACGGCGGACCAGGGAGAAGCCGTTGGAGTGAACGCCGGAAGAGGGAAGGGCGAGGACCACATCCCCGGGCTGCATGGTGTCGGGCTTCAGAATGCGGTCGCGCTCCACCACACCGGTGCAGAAGCCGGCGAGGTCATACTCGTTTTCGGGATAGAATCCGGGCATTTCCGCGGTCTCACCGCCGGTCAGTGCGCAGCCGGCCTGCACGCAGCCCTCGGCAACACCGGCAACGATGTCGGCAATGCGCTCGGGAACATTCTTTCCGCAGGCAATGTAGTCGAGGAAATAGAGGGGTTTTGCGCCGCAGCAGATGACATCGTTGACGCACATGGCCACGCAGTCAATGCCGACCGTGTCATGCCGGTCCATGCGGAAGGCAATCTTGAGCTTGGTGCCGACGCCGTCGGTGCCTGCGACAAGAACGGGATGGGGAATACCGGTGAGGTCCAGGGCGAACAGGCCGCCGAAGCCTCCGATATCGGAGTACACGCCGGGAATGGCGGTCCGGGCAATGTGCTGCTTCATGAGTTCGACCGCGCGGTAGCCGGCCGTGATGTCGACGCCGGCAGCTTTGTAGGAATCAGAATGGGACTGCATAGACAAGACCTCCGATGTTATTCTTTTCCGTTCCAGCAGTAGGTGCAGAGTTTGCAGGGTTCAATCCCGATGGCTTCCTCAAGTCCTTCCAGGGACTGGAATTCCAGGGAGGCAAAGTGGAAGCGGTCGCAGATGGCCTGACGCATGGCGCGGCCGCGTTCGGTGGTGCGGTCGGCATATTCATCCAGGTGCTTGAAGCCCTCTTCCCCTTCGAGTTCCATGATGACCTGGCGGGTGATGAGCTCCATGTCCGAGGTGGCGCGGGAGAAGTTCAGGTACTTGCAGCCGTACATGATCGGCGGGCAGGCACTGCGCATGTGAACGCTCTTGGCGCCGTTGGAATAGAGGAACTCGACGGTTTCCCGCAGCTGGGTGCCGCGGACGATGGAGTCGTCGACAAACAGGAGGTTCTTGTCCTGGATCAGCTGGTGAACCGGGATCTGCTTCATCTTGGCGATCCGGTTGCGGTCCGTCTGGGTGCTGGGCATGAAGGAACGGGACCAGGTGGGGGTGTACTTGATGAAAGCACGTGCAAAGTGCTTTCCCGAGCGGTTGGCATAGCCGATGGCGTGCGGGGTGCCGGAGTCGGGAACACCGCCGACATAGTCGATCTCGGCATCCCGGCCTTCTTCCATGTCATGCTGGGCCATGATGGCACCGTTCTTGTAGCGCATGACTTCCACGTTGACGCCTTCGTAGCAGGAAGTGGGATAGCCGTAATAGCTCCAGAGGAAGGAACAGATCCGCATTTCGTTCAGAGCCGGCGACAGCGTTTCAATGCCCTCCGTGGAGATTTCCACGATCTCTCCGGGGCCGAGCTCGCGCTCGTCTTCATAGCCGAGTTTCTGGTAGGCAAAGTTTTCGAACGAGACGCAGTAGCCGTCGTCGTTTTTCCCGACCAGGACCGGGAGCCGGCCCTTCATGTCGCGGGCGGCGATGAGATTGCCGTTTTCCTTGAGAATGAGGATGGACGCGGTTCCGACGATCTTCCGCTGGGCGAACCGGATGCCCTCGACAAAGGAGCTTTTCTGGTCGATCATGGCGGCGACAAGTTCGGTGGTGTTGACATGGCCGCCGCGCATGGCCTCGAAGTGGCCGCCGGAGAAGGAGAGAAACTGGGAAATGAGTTCCTCGGCGTTCTGGATGACGCCGATGGTGCACAGGGCATAGGTGCCGAGATTGGAGCGGATCAGCAGGGGCTGGGGATCGGAATCGGAGATGCATCCGATGCCGGCGGAGCCGATCATTTCACTGAGGGTCTGGGCAAAGCGTG
>JAEEGL013066343.1_pt1 | contig 13195 bp, 12 predicted proteins | sample 9134231 | NCBI WGS metagenome assembly JAEEGL01 (sample SAMN16246548, study PRJNA631951) | gut metagenome | biome: gut microbiome; feature: rumen; material: fiber-attached | host: Bos | place: Iran: Karaj | collected 2018-10
AATACCTCAACAGGTAGTACAGCTGGTCCAGGATTAAAATTATAAACTCGATCTGTCATCTCTCCACCCTCCTTTTTGTGAAAGTAAAATACGCTCTAATTTATAACACTGCCGGAGTTAGTCTGCCAGATATTGTTTTTAATGGTCAGAAAATAGCTTATCGATAATTAGCTTTGAATTATAACTCCAAATATCCCGTGTAAACGGTACAAACGAGGATGTGTCATCGGCATCATCAGAAATAGCGCGAATAATTACGAATGGAATGGAATATGTTGCAGCAACTTGGGCTGTGGCCGCTCCCTCCATTTCAACACAATAAACAGAGGGTAAATTATCCTTGATAACGTTTTTTTGCTCAACACTTGAAATCATCTGATCTCCAGATGCGATATCAGCTATGAAGCAGTTTATCGGGTGTTTCCATATTTTTAAGGTTGGTATTAGACTTTTAACTTTAGCATAAACTTCTTCTCTGAGGTGTGTATCACTAGTCATAGCAGCTGTACCGAGTATAGATAACTGGAATTTTGGAAGTAATGGTCTAGCGTCAACGTCGTGTTGGTAAAGATCTTTACCAATGACGATGTCACCAATATGAAGATTACTGTTTAATGCTCCAGCAACTCCGATGAAAATAATTTTTTTTGCATTAAATTTATGAATTAAGAGGGTAGTCGTTTCTGCGGCTGAAACTTTACCCATATATGACATGGCCACTACAACTTTAGTTTGATGGATAAAACCTGATATAAATGTATGCGGGCCAAGCTTCTCTTCGTGTTTATCTTTTAATAATTCTAAAATGCCAGAAAGCTCGTGTTCTAAGGCGCTTAGAATTCCTATTATTTCATTATCCATACAGTACTCCATATCGTTTCTCTATTATCCTTTTTTTGAAACACGTTTTGTTTCTGATTCGAAGGCTATGATGAGGTTATTAGCTACGATAACAATTTAATATTACTTGAAAAAATATACAATATTAAGAAATAATAGGGGTATGTCGACATCAAAGATGGGTTATAGCTTTTAGGTTCATTTTATGGCTGAAGAAACAATAGACCCGTTGATTGGAAAGATATTCAATCAACGTTATGAGGTCGTAAAAAAAATAGGAAAAGGAGCGTATGGTGCAGTATACGTTTGCCGAGATCACTATCTTGGTAGCGGTATTGTAGCACTGAAGATCTTGCATCCTAAAGCATTAAAAGCACCTGATGCAGCAAGGCGTTTAGCTAAAGAAATTCAAGCAGCTAACAGAGTTGATCATGAAAATATAGTACGTTTCTATGATTTTATGCGCCTGGATGGAATGTGTATAATTGTTATGGAATACGTTGATGGCCCATCTCTTAGGGCATATATCAATGCGATGCAACCAGGTAATTACCAAAACATTGTTGAGATTGCACGTCAAATCTGTTTAGGACTTCAGGCAATTCATAATCACGAAATTATACACCGTGACTTAAAACCAGATAATATCCTTATTACGAAGGAGATGGTTGTTAAAATAACAGATTTCGGTATCGCTTCTATTATGGAAGAAGATGACAATGGAACGTATTCTCAATATCGAAATCAAGAAGGTAATGTAGAAGGTAAAAAGCGGATTCCACTTGTCGGTACTATGCGATATATCAGTCCAGAATCTATTGAGTTTGGACAATATGATGTTCGTTCAGATATCTATGCACTTGGTGTCATCCTCTATGAGATGATAGTTGGCCACTACTTCTTCAAGTATAACGATTATAACGAGTTGATGAAGAAAAAGATAAGCCAAGATCCTGAGATTCCAAGTAAAGTTTTAAGAACCTGTCCAGAGTTGTTAGCAAAACTTTGTATTAAGTCCCTGCAACGAGATCCAGATAATCGCTATCAAAGCACTGATGAAATGCTTGAAGATATAGCACAACTTAGAAAACAGATGGGTCCACTCGTATACCAGAAGGTTGATACTAACGAGATTGCTGAAGTCATCAAAGCAAAAAAGAAAAAGAAAAAACAGATGAAATTTTTGGCCAAATGTTTCATCTATTTTAGTATCATAACCAGTGCCCTTCTTTTGTTATATGGTTTCTTTATTTATTTTGAAAATAATCGGGCTCAATACGAACCAGTAGATCCGACTGAACGTATCCTAATGGGTACTATAGCACCGCCTATTAAGATTGTTGTGACAAAGGAAATGCTTGATATAAAGGATTAAAAGAATTCATCTAATCCACTGTTTTCAGCCATAGCGATTCCTTCGGCTATGGTATCAGCGTCTGTCCTATGCTCTTCCAAGTTATCAAAGCGGGTAAACTCTGGAGCAAAGGCAAGCCTGACTTTGCCTGTTGCGCCGTTTCTGTGCTTACCGATAATGACCTCTGCGACACCTTTATCTGGTGAATCTTCGTTATAAACTTCATCACGATATATGAACATGATGATATCTGCATCTTGCTCTATAGCACCAGATTCTCTTAAGTCTGACATCATGGGTCGTTTATCGTTACGGCTTTCAACAGAACGATTAAGCTGAGCTAAAGCTATGATAGGAAGCTTTAATTCCTTTGCCAGTGATTTTAGTGTGCGCGATATATCAGCGATCTCTTGTTCTCTACTATTCTTATAAGATGGGCTTCTGATTAACTGTAAATAATCAACAACTATGAGGGATAGACCGACCTCTTTATGTAGACGTCTAGCCTTTGCACATAGTTGAGTTATTTCAATTGAACCAGTTTCATCAATATAAATCGGAGCTTCTGCAATTTTACTTGCAGCATCAACCAGTTTTGGAAAATCACGTTCCCCAAGATTCCCAGTACTAACTTTGGAATTATCAACACGCGCTTCTGAACAGAGCATTCTAAGGACGATTTGTTCTTTCGCCATTTCAAGTGAGAAGACGGCAACAGGGGTTTTGTTGTAAATGCCGACCCACTGTGCGATCGACATCGCAAGGGATGTTTTTCCCATAGCTGGACGAGCGGCAAGGATTATTAAATCAGAACCATGTAGGCCAGCTGTAATTCTATCAAGATCGTGAAAACCTGTTGGCACACCTGTGATAGGCTGCTTTTGGTCATACATCTTTTCAACTAACTTCATCGATTCTTGAACAACATCACCAACGGGGTAAAAAGAATCTTGGATACCATCATCAGCAACACTTAGGATACGACGCTCTGTTTCGTTTAAGAAATCATCGATCCCTTCATCAGCTTCAAAGGCCTTAGAAATTACATCTGTTGCTTCATGAATTACACGACGACGTAATGCATTCTCTCTAACAAGTTTAGCATAGTATCCAACATTTGCTGCGCTTGGGACCGTTGAAGCTAAACGGGCTAAGTTATCCACACCACCAGCTTCTTCGAGGATGTTACGCATCTTAAGTTCTTGGCTAAGGGTAATAATATCTATTGGCTCATGTCGATCTGTCAAAGCCTCCATCGCCTTAAAGATCTCAACGTGACCAGAACGATAAAAATCTTCAGCGCGAAGCCTTTCCTGCGCAACATTTATGGCATCGTTATCAAGTAAGATACCACCGAGGACAGCCTCTTCAGCTTCAATGGAGTGTGGTAATATCCGTTGTTGTTGAGCCATCTTTTTCACCATAAAAGAGTATTAAAACACTACTCACGCCAGATCGTTTCTGAATCAGAAAGATCTATCCACTTAGCTGCAGATTTTAGCACATCTCCATTATTAAATTGACCAAAATCTGCGGTAACCGTATCAATTCCCAATTCTTTTAAGATTGAAACAGGATAGGAGAGGTCACGGCTTGGACAAACAATAGTCACGATACGTTGTTCGTTCGATTTTTTTTCAACTGGTTGTGCCATCTGTTTAGCGACATTGACTGGTTGATTGTTGACCTGTCGAATTCGTTCAAAATTTAAGGCGCTAGTTACCTGTTGGTTATTTTGATTTTCTGATTTGTAGGTACTGGTATCGCCAAACTCCTGACATCCAAGTGCAAAAGCCACTATATCCGCTGCCATTTCAACGTCTACAGAAACCTGACGCGTAACGCCCTTTGGTGGAAGCCTTTTGACAACAACATCCAGCCCTGCATTATAGACAGCATCAAGAAACATACGCTGTCTTGAATCATCTTCATGTGGAATAATTGTATAGTAGCGAGCAACTACTGGTTGCATTCCAGAAACAACACCTTTAACAAGTTTTCCGATTTCAACTTTGCGATTCAAACGACGGGTAGCACGATCTAAGCCTGTGCCATCAATAAACAATCCCAAGACTCTTTGTTCTTTTCTCTTAACAACACCTTTTCCTAACTCTTGAAATTCCACTCTACCATCCTATCAAATTTTAAACACGATTTTAATTAAAATTACACTTCAGAACGGGTGAAGTCAAATAATAACAAAATTAAATTTTGTTTTATTGTGAGTAGTTCTAGGTAAAATTACTAGAGAAATTAGTAAGTTATAAATATGAAAAAGAATTGTTAAGAAAAAAAACATGAGGGTCGAATAGTAAAATTGGTGGATTTACTACCGGAAGCTTTTATTGGAGGAGTCATGGCACTTGAGTTAACAGTTATTTCTATTGAGGATATGAGTTCTGGGCCAACGAAGAACGTTTTTGAACAAGATGAGATAAGCATTGGCAGAGCTTCAATAAATGATTTAGTGCTGAATAAGCCAGAGGTTTCAGGAAGACATACAAAAATTCGTATTGAGTATGATGAGAGCGAATCACCGCATATTTATGTTACTGATTTAGGAAGTCTTAATGGTACTACTGTTGAAGGAAAACTTCTTGAACCACAAATTGAACATGAGATGGAAGAAGGACAACGAATCGGTATAGGATCGTTTATTATTCGTCCAAAGATTTACAATTTGCGCGGTACAATTTCAGATTTATATGACAATAGTTCACTGTGGCATGAGGATGGTAATAGCACCCTAATGGCGCAGGAAGAAGAATCACTTAGTCCAACAAAAAATGAACCTCCTTTCCTTGCAAAGAATGATTTTGAAGGAGAGGATGAGGCAAACGATACTGAGGAGATTTCTCGAGAATATCGTCAAGAAAAAAGTCCTTTTCTTACAATGGAAGATTTTGAGAAAACCACAGAAGCAAAGGAAGAATCCCGTGAGTTTTCAGAAAAAGAATCTGCAGCTGAACTGTTTGAAGAGTCTATGAATGAATCAGACACTGATGAGGATCAAGAAGAAGTTGATTCATCTGATGAAGTTGAGGATATAGATGAAGAAGATGGTGTTGAAGACAGCGATGTTGAAGAAGTTACATCAGAAGAAGATGATGAATCTGAAATAGAAGAAGATGAAGGTACAGAATCTGATGAAGAAGATGAAGAAGAGGATGAAGAAGTTGAAGAAGTTGATGAAGAGGTAGAAGAGAATGAAGAAGTTGATGAAGATGAGGAGGCTATGATGGAAGAGGATAATGTTGAAAAAGCTGAAGATAGTATTGTTTTGGAAGAAACTGTTGATGATGGTGATAATATCTTTAACTTTGATGCAATTAGACTTTGTAGCATATCAGGTAATGTAAGTCATAAAAATAAGGGATTAGATGGCGTCGAACTTGTACTTACCCTTGATGATGGTGATGTAAAGAATGCCCATACGTCTAAGAATGGACAATTTACATTCGATGATATTGATGAAGGGACTAAGTACAGTTTAGAGGCTAAAAAAGAAGGTTATAAAATTGTTGCTGATAATACAGAAGGAATTCTGAGTGATGATCTTCTCATCCAGTTTGAAAGCTGTAAGTTCTATAAAATTAGCGGAAGGGTTGTTAATAAAGGAAACGGTCTTGCAGGTGTGGTTGTAAAGAGTGATGCGCTTGGTTCAACGACAACTGATGAAGATGGTAACTTTGAATTCATAGATGTTGAAGAGGATACAGAGTATAACTTGGAGTTCGAAAAAGAGTCTTATCAGTTTGAGGCTAAGAACAACTCTGGTACCTTAACAAAGGATCAGGATGTTGAGGTTAAAGCAACTAAGCTTATCCCAGTTGAAGGTGTGATTTATTACAAAGGCAAACCTTTGGGTGGTGTTGAAATTGATGGTGGACCTATCGGTAAAACAATCACAGGTGAAGATGGGCGCTATTGTTTCCCAGATGTTCCAGAAGGAACACAATATACACTTATACCACATAAAGAGGGCTATAAGTTCGGAAAACACTAATCCATAATCGTTTATTCGATGGGAAGCTTTAAGAGGGCAGCCTGAACAGGTTGCCCTTTTTTTGTTGTAATATCTTATAAAATCGATTTAGAAGATTGGCATACAATCTGCACTATATCCTTATAAATAAACTAACTGGGCAGTTTTTAACTACCCACTATGATAAGGATATCGCACATGGAAGTACTCGCAGGGATGTTAGCAGCAAAAGGCGTTCAGGAAATTGATAGTTATATCAGTAAGTTATGGAAGGAGAAAGGCTCCGACTTTAACTCTGTACTTGATGGATTGATGAGCGCTGATGGAAATAACAATGTTAATGAGGAGGAACTTTTTTCCGCAATTTTAACGGAAAGGATTGGTTCTCTCAAAGGTGCAGAGGCAGCTGCAGAATATCAAGTAAAGCTTGAGGAACAGTGCCAGGCTTTGCGTAGAGCTGATGGTGTTGTGCTGTTTGAACAAGCAGCAGAGAACGCTTTGCAAGCGCTAGTAGATTCTGGAACCTTGTCAGAAGAGGAGTCTACTACAATTCACGCTCAAGCATTTGAAGCGGCACAGCTCGATGATAATCTTGATGCATTATACGATGGTAGAGGCAGTGAAAACGATTTTACTGTTGCTACGATGGATATGGGCGCTGCTCTTGAAATGGCGAGGCTTAAAATTGAAGCTTTCGATAAGGGAGAAACTAGTGCTGATACAGAAACTCATGGATTAAAATCAGCCGAAACTCATAATGTTACTGCAAATGGGACAACAGTTGATGGCTCAGGTGGATTCCTTTGGAAACCTAAGTCAGACAGTAACGGTAATTTAGTCGTTTTACTTCCTGCTGAAATTTCAAATGCAATTAGTTCTGTTGTATTAAAAGATCTTAACGGTAATGCTTTAGAAACCGGTGTATTCTCAGCATTAGCAAACCCCGATGATAAAGGCGAAAGAGCGCACTACCGCTTCTCAAAGGCAGGCGGTTCTTATGGCTCAAGTGTTGTGGTTGAAGCAACTTTGAATAACGGAGAAGTTTATACCTATCAAATTAACAACACATCAGAACGGTGCGATTAAGGGGTTATCCTGTTACTAAGCTTAAAAGGCTTGGTAACAGGATTTTTTTATTTCAATCCTGCTAATTAACTTTATAGTCGAGATTCCCATGACAGTGTGGGCAAAGAAGATAACTTACATTCCCATTGTTGTTTTCCCACGTTGTGGCGATCGGTTCCACCCAGCCATCTAGGATACAGTATGTTCGACCTTTCTGATATGTGGTGGGTTCTGGAATAAATGGTTTAAGCTTTAATGCCATATCAATTTTTTGATAACATTCTTCAGCAACCCTAAAATTCTCTTGAAGGTTATCAATTGCTGGTTGCACAATTTCTGCGCGTTCCACTAATAACCTGTATTGATAAAACCTTGTGATAAAGCAACGTCTAAGTTCTTCGTAGTATAATTCTCTTATTGAAAAATCTTGATGTTCTTCAGAAAGCTTAGACATAGTTAATGGACTGTAAAAGATTCCATCGTCGCTTCTAAAACGTAATTTGCAGGAACTTTCACTATCCCTGATTAGTAGTAAACTTAAATCGTGACTTAACCAGTTGCTAAGTAAAATTCCAAAGTATAAGAAATCGTGGGTTAGGTGAGGTGGAAGCCCATCTCTAAAGTAGTCACACTCCCATTCTGGTGGTGTATAAAGTGTAGATGTAAAGATCTCTGTCCCCATAAGGGTAAGATCGTCACCTTTTTAAAGGAACTTTAGGGCTTTAGTTGGAGAGAATCATAGCCATTACGTCAGCAGTTTCCCTTTTTAGTGAGTCTAAGTCACTGATATTATTAATTATAAAGTTTGCAAGAGATATTTTTCTTTCAAGTGGCCACTGGTTTTGAAGTCTATTTTTTATCTCTTTAGCTGAGCAGTTGTTTCTTTTACAAGCTCTTGAGATGCAGAGTTCCTCTGGGGCTGCTACTACAACAATATAGTCAAAATCTTCGCTATTGTAACCAGCTTCAAAAAGGAGAGGGGCATCGTAAACTATTAATTTATCTTTGTTTTGTGAGGTAATCCTCTTCACCTCTTCCTTGAAAAGTTTATGAATTACCGGGTGAACGATGTCTTGTAGCTTTTTTAAGGCATCTTTATCGTTAAAAACTATGTTTGATATAGCTTGTCTATTTAACGTCCCATCACTGTTAAGGATTACCTCCCCAAAGCTATCTTTCAGTTTATTATAGGCGATATCCAGCGCTTGGTGTCCCAGCCTGTCGGCATCAATTATCTCGGCCTTATACTCGTTTTGCAGAATCTTTGCGACACTTGATTTCCCAGAACCAATTATACCTGTTAATCCAATTAGCATTTTTTATCACTTCTTTTTCCACATTCTTATTGGTAAAGTACCGGATTTATATTAAACCAAGCTCTAAAAACAGTGAAGTGTAAAAAAAGCATAGTATTTTGTTTTTATAGCTTAAATGTGGTACAAGTCCGCAGGTGTTTGGCCGAAGTGTGCTGAATAAGTGCGTTATATGAAAGATAGGAGCTGGCGATGGATACAGATGAAGCCATAAAAGAAGAGAGTGTGGATACCCCTAGTGATGTATCAGTAGTAGAGGAGGCTCAAGAGGTCGCAGCTTCAGTTGAAAAAGACCCTGAAGAGAAAGTTTCGAAGAAGGCAGTAGCTCAAACAAAAGAAGATGAGACAGGAAAGCTGAAAGACAAAGTTGTTGCAAAGCGGGCTAAAGATACTTCGCAAGAGGAGGTTGAAGAGCTTAGTGTAAAGGGGATTAAGACGAATTTCTCAGACAAGCTGGGGACGAGTCCATTAGCACGCACAATGTATGGTGCGCTTTGTAAAAACAGTAGACGTCTTAATCGTCGTTTAAAAACTCACATTACGGGACGTATACAGTTGATCGTTTCAGGTGGAAAAGAAAATTATGTTTTGGATTGGCGCGGGGAAGATCTCTTGTTGAATGATGGACGAGATCCAGAGGCAGAGTGTGTAATTGAGATTGGCGAGCGCGATTTACTTGATGTTATTAAAGGTAATTCAAATCTTCAGATTGCTTTGTTATCAGATAAAGTTAAGTTAAGCGGTCAAGTTGGCATGGCTTTGTATTTATCAAATATTTTTGGATAGTCGTAGATGACAGAGGCTGTATCTTTAATAGATCCGTTGGCATGGCTTATGACTGATAGGTTGAAAAAACTTAATCAGTTAAAGCTGAGTAAGATCTCTGCTGGTGAGGATGTTATTGATCTATCAATGATTAATCCTGATATAGAGCCGCCGCGTTATCTACTAGACAGATTGGTTGAAAGTTCATTGCATCTGGATAGACACCGTTATGCAGTTTCTCGTGGAATTAGAAAACTGCGTGAAGCGTTTGCTTACAAATATTCAAAAAAGTTTAATGTGCATATCAATGCAGAGCGCGAGATTTGTGCAACAATGGGTAGTAAGGATGGTTTGTTGCATTGTCTGACCTGTCTTAATAAAGGGCTTGAACTTCGTGCATTGGTTGGCGCTCCAACGTACTCTGCATACATATCCGCATTGAATTTAGGTAACTATCAATACGATTTTTTCCATATCTCAGGTAATGAAGCTGCGATGCTGCGTGAAATTGACGAGAAAACACGGGCGAAACATTATACGGTTGTTTTGCTAAATTTCCCGAACAATCCAACTGGTGTTGCAGTTAGTGCAGAATTTTATCAGGAGCTACATAAACTCGCTAGTGAACGTGGTTTTTTTGTGGTTAATGATTTCGTTTATGGCGAAATGATGTTTGATAGAACATCGGCTGTAAGCCTTTTGGAGGGAGATCCGGCTTTTGAGCATAGTGCAGAGATATACAGCCTTTCAAAGGCGTATAGTGTGCCAGGTTGGCGTGTTGCTGCTGTACTTGGAAATCAAGATTTGGTAAAGCGGCTTTCTGCCCTTAAAGCTCATATAGATTACGGTATCTTTTTACCAACACAGGATGCTGCTGCAATTGCTCTTACTACTAGTGGTTTATCGGATGGAATCGTAGATCACTATCGTAGACGTTGTCGTACCTTAGTTAAAGGACTTAGAAGTTTGGGCTGGGAGATCCATATGCCAGCTGCAGGAGCGTTTGTTTGGGCAAAGGCTCCTATTGATGGTGATGAACTTGTTTATGATCTTTTAAGTCAATACGGTGTTATGCTACTCCCAGGAAGCTGTTTTGGAGATGAGTATAAAAATTACGTTCGATTTGCTTTAGTGGCAGACGAGGAAAAGTTGCAGAGGGTGATCGACTCTCTAGCTTTAGCTGAACGGAAAAATGATTATGCGGTTGCCAATCTTTAAGTGTTTGCTGGTAAGTTTTGTGTTGGTGCTGTCTGCCAGTGCAGAAGATGATAAATGTGTGAGCGCTCAAAAAAAAGTTCGTCAAGCTGTAGCTTTAGCTGATGGTTCGGACGCTGAGATCGAGTTGTATAAAGCTGCTATAGCTGAGTGTGAAAATGTTCCAGAAGCTCACTACGATTTGGCGCTTGCATTAATTAAACAGGGTAAATATGTCGAGGCCTCATCGTCGTTAGAACAAGCGCTAGCTTTGGACAAGAAAGATGAGTTTGTTTTGGCGCTTGCTGAAACACGTTTTAGACTTGATGACCTTGATGGCGCTTTAAGGCTGTATCGAGAGCTTAACGAAAAGAATCCACAAAGTGTAAAGCCGTTACAGGGAATGGCTAATGTGTTTGCAAAGCAAGGAGATCTTGAAAAATCATTAGATGCTTTAAATGAAGCGTTGACGATCTCGGCGAGTGATGCAGTTTCCCTTAATAACAAAGCTTTAATCTTGGAAAGACTTGGACGGAAGGAAGCGGCGCTTGAGGCTTTTAGTGATGCTTTGAGATCCGATCCTAGTAACTATGAAGCAACCTTAAATTTAGCCAAAATAAATCAGGAGTTGGGGCGTTTTGAGGCAGCAGCTAGTTCATACAATAAAGCAACGGTGTTGAAGCCAGATTCAGCAGAAGCTTATAAAGCGCTTGGTGTGGTGTATGAGAAGTTACAAGACTTTGAGCGAGCGGAGCTGGCCTTTAGGAAGGCGCTAAAAATAGATGATTCCGATGCTGCAGTATATTCGAATTTGGCTGTCATGATGATAAAAAATCGAAAGGAGCCTTTTGCTGAGGAGCTGTTATCGGGGGTTCTGGAAAAGTTTCCCAACAATGCTAGGATTTTGAGCGTATTGGGATGGGCAGAGTTAAGTTTAGGCCGTTATCCAGAAGCGGAAAAACACATACAGGAATCACTAAAGCTTGAACCAAGTAATAAAGCTGCTCATAACAATCTTGCTATCATTTATGAGCGTACCAACCGTAAGGAAGAAGCTGCTGCTGAGTTTAAGAAAGCAGAGTAGCGCTTTAAAAAGTACGCTCACCCCGAAATAGTGCTGCATAGCGGGGGATTTTGAATAAGAAGTCAAAATTTACCAAATTTTACCGGAGGGGGGAGTGAACGGTTACAAAGTAAGGGGGATTGCCTCATAAAAGGCATAAAAAGCAAAAAAACAAGCACTCTCACCCTTGCAATTTTCTTAAAATTCTTGCATATTTAGTGCCCGTTACGGCTATTTGGTCGAAGATTTTAGAAGCGATTTTTAACTTTATTTATAAACTGCTTCTTATTTGTTTAGTGTTTACAAGTATTTATTTTATAAGAGAAGAGAATCATGGCTCGTCGTTGTCAAATATCAGGTACAGGTCGTTTGTGTGGTCATCGTGTTAGTCATGCTAAAAATCGTACAAATCACGTTTTTCAAGCTAACATTCAGCCAAAGCGTATTTATATCCCAGAGGAGGGGAGATACGTCAATTTGCATATCTCAACTCGTATGATTCGTACCATCGATAAGATGGGGCTTGCTGCTACCTTGAAGAAGTATGGTATGACAATTGCTGATTTAGCGTAATTTGGTACCATCTTTTATTAATTGTGGTTAAAAGAAGATCGTCCTTTTGGGGGCGATTTTTTTTGCCTGGAGGATACCTTGGATGATTAACAAGGTGAAAACTTATGGGCGTGGAAGAAAAAGCTAGCAAAAAAGGAAAGGTTTATCTGGTAGGGGACGAACTGCAGCTTTCGTTTCGCTTTTCCAAAAGGATGTTTTCGTCCATAAAAAATATGCGTGGTGCTCTTTATGATAAAGAGCTGAAACGTTGGAAGTTGCCACTTTCTGGTCTGCCATCACTTCAAGCTTCAAAGTTATTCTCTGAAAAAGATATGGAATACTGCTTTAACTTGGAGGAGGCATACAAACGTCTTGAGAAAAACCAAGATGAAGTGGAACGCTACAATCGTTTGGTTGATGCTAATCCATTTCAAGTTTCAGAAGATCTAATAGAAAAGGCAGATATCGGCTGTGTTATAAGATTAGAGGCTGGACACCTTTTAGCTAGGGTTGTTAGAAGAAGTCGTAAAGCAAAATCACTTTTGGAACACTTTCAAGGGGCTTATTACCTGAAAGATGCGAAGGCGTATCATATTCCAGCCCATTTAATCAATAAATTCTTGTGTGATGCAAGAGATGCCAAACTTCGTTTTGCAGTAGCTGAAAAGACAGGGCAAGCTCTTGCGGTTGGAGCAGCTTTGAGGCGTGAGATCCTATCTGGTAATCATTTAGCAAATAGCGCCGATCTATCGGCCACGTTACTTACACCATATCTTACAGTTGATAATAAAAGATCTATTTGTAGTTTAATTGGCACAACCCCAGAACAGTTAATGTTTCTTTTTGCAGGGGTAAGGGGTAATACTGCAAGGGCGACAAAAGCTGCTAATTTAAATGCTAGCGATCTTTGTATGCTACTTTCTAGGCTAGAGTGCTGCCCATACAAAGTTTGGTTTAGTAGTGAACTATTAGAGTGCTTGGATGAAAATATCGAGTGGTTTTCTGATAACTTTGAAAGAGAAGAGGGTGCTATCTCTGTTTTAGATCTTTTTACTGGACACTAT
>JAEEGL013528833.1_pt1 | contig 13195 bp, 11 predicted proteins | sample 9134231 | NCBI WGS metagenome assembly JAEEGL01 (sample SAMN16246548, study PRJNA631951) | gut metagenome | biome: gut microbiome; feature: rumen; material: fiber-attached | host: Bos | place: Iran: Karaj | collected 2018-10
GGTGGGATCTGCTTCCGCACCGACCTTCTGAGATACTCTGGCTGCCATGGGCACGGCAGATACACCTGCCGAACCGATAAGGGGATTAACCTTACCGCCCGTAGCAACACACATAAGCTTACCGAACAACACACCTGCGGCAGTACCGAAGGCAAAGGCCACAAGACCGAGAGCTACGATCTTAAGGGTAGAGAAGTTAAGGAAAGCTTCCGCACTGGTGGTAGCTCCAACGGAGGTACCAAGAAGGATAACAACGATGTACATAAGTGCGTTGGAAGCAGTCTCTGTAAGCTGTCTTACAACACCGGATTCTCTGAAGAGGTTACCAAGCATCAGCATACCTACAAGGGGAGCCGTGGTGGGAAGTATCATACATACCACGATGGTAACGATGATAGGGAAAAGGATCTTCTCAAGCTTGGATACGGGTCTTAACTGCGCCATCTTGATCTTACGTTCTTTTTCGGTGGTAAGAAGCTTCATGATGGGAGGCTGTATAATGGGTACCAGAGACATGTAGGAATATGCGGCAACCGCAATAGGTCCTAAGAGGTTGGTCTGTCCCAGTTTACCTGCAAGGAAAATGGATGTAGGGCCGTCTGCTCCACCGATGATGGAAATGGCAGCTGCAGCCTTATCGTTAAATCCGAGAGCGATAGCTCCGAAGTATGCGGCAAAAATACCAAACTGAGCCGCTGCTCCGAGAAGAAAGCTCTTGGGGTTTGCAATCAGGGGACCGAAGTCGGTCATGGCACCTACGCCCATGAAAATAAGCGAAGGCATGATTGCCCATTCATCAAGTACATAGAAGTAATATAATAATCCGCCTGCGGATCCGTCGGTTCCGGGAGGTGCGATAATATCGGGATAGATATTAACAAGCAGCATACCGAAAGCGATGGGAAGAAGCAAAAGAGGCTCAAACTCCTTGGCGATCGCAAGATAAAGGAAAAAGCAAGCGACTGCGATCATGAGGTAATTTCCCCAGGTCAGGTTAAAAAAGGCTGTCTGATGTACCAGGTTATCAAAAGTTTCAGCTATATAAGCCATAGTATTTCCTCCTGGAATTAATCAATTTGTCTTACTTTAAGGTAGCAAGTACTGCGCCTGATTCAACAGTGTCGCCAACGTTAACGTCGATGCTTGCAACTGTTCCGTCTGCGGGTGCAACAACGGGGATCTCCATCTTCATGGCTTCGAGAATGATGACAGCGTCACCCTTCTTAACTGCTGCGCCAACCTGCTTTTCGATCTTGAAGATCTTTCCTGCTGCGCCGGCTTCTACCTTAATGGAGCCTGCTGCGCCGCTTGCTGCGGGTGCTGCCTTGGGTACTGCGGGAGCTGCCTTGGGAGCTGCCTTGGGAGCTGCTGCGGGTGCTGCAGCGCCTGTTCCTTCTTCAACCGTTACATCGTAAGCGGTTCCGTTAACTGTGATGGTATAATTCTTCATGATTATCTCCTCCTGTTTGCCTTTCTGATTGATCTTACTACAAAGCCGTCCGATGAGCCTGCGCCTTCATAAGCACAGATCGCTGCGGTGATGACTGCCACAAGTTCGGTATCGTCCGAAAGTTCTTCGGGCTCTTCAACTACGGGAACTTCTGCCTTGGGAGCAGCCTTGACTTCGACGGGTTTCTTTTTGCCCGCTTTGTTAAATAAAGAGAATGAACTGATAATAAAGCTTATCAGTATCAATACTATAAATACCGAGCCCATACCGAGTAAGGTATTAAGACCCGCATTGCCCATCTGCTTTGCGGCAGCACTCATCTTCTGTGCAAAGGAGGTGTGTGCTTCGGCATTACCTGATTTAAATCTTGTGAAAATGTCGTTGGAGAAGGTGAAGGTCACCGTTCCGTCGCAATTGTCACCGGTTACGTCGTAGGTAACCACTATTTCTTTGCCCTGAATTTCGGTCTTGTGTCCGCCCACCGTTACAGAGCCCATTTCTTCAGACATCTGGGCATAGGAAGTAAGGAGACCGTCAAAGGTTCCGAGATTTGCATCCACACCCATTCCGTAGGTCTGATAGAAAACCTGCTCGAACAGGGCTTTGATCTCTTCCTTGTTGTAATTGGCGGAAACATTGGAAACCGTATCGGAATCGCCGTATGCCATGACGGTCTCAAGCAAATATCCGGAAAGAGTCTCGCAAGAATTGATCTTGTTCATCTCAACAGCCGTATATACCTTGTCTCCGCACGCGGTAAGTCCCAGGGTCAAAGCAAATACACACAAAAGTGTGATAAGTTTCTTTTTCATAAGCATTTACCCTTCCGATTATTGTTAAACTGTGCCGTGCTTCTTGGCGGGACGCTCCTCAAACTTGGTATAAAGCATCTCAAATGCACCGATCACGTACTTTCTGGTATCTGCAGCTTCAACGATCTGATCTACATAGCCTCTCTTTGCGGCACTGGTAACATTGTTCTGAAGTGCTGCATATTCCTTGGCCTTCTCGTCAACAACTTCGGCAGACTCGCCTTCGTACATGATCTTTGCCGCAAGCTTGGCATCCATGGTACCGATCTCGGCATTGGGCCATGCGATGGTAACATCACATCCGATAGCCTTACTGTTCATAACGGTGTATGCACTTCCGAAGGCCTTGCCGATCACAACATTAACCTTGGGAACGGTAGCGTTGGCAAAAGCAAAGGTAAGTTTTGCGGCAGCCTTGGCCATCTTCTTTTCTGCTTCAACGGTAGCCTTGAATCCGGTAACGTTGGTGAAAGAAAGAACGGGGATGGAGAATGCATCGCAGAAGTTTACAAACTTTGCAGCCTTCTCACAGCCGCAGGGACAAAGAACGGTGCCGAATTCCTTTTCAACCTTGCCGTCTTCGCCGTAAACCTTGCTCCTGTTGGCAACAACACCCACGGTAGCACCGTTAAGACGGATAAATCCGGTAACCATGCTGCGTGCGTGATCAGCCTTGAGCTCTACGAAATTATTGTCATCAGCGATCTGGGAAACAAGGATAGCGGTATCCTCAACGCAACCCTCAAGACCGGCACATACTCTGTTAAGGTCATCGGTAACGTCAGCGGCTTCCGCTTCGGAATCGTTGTTTGAAGGAAGCATGGAAACAAGTTCTCTCATGCTGCTTAAGATATAATCTTCGGATCCGACAAAATCGCACTCGCCGGCTTCAGCCACATACTTAGCGGATGCGGTATCGCACTTTGCGGTGTAATTGCCGTCCAAAGCATTGGGTGTGTTAACAAAGAGCTTTGCGTTCTTTTCTTCCATAAAGGTGAAATCTGCCATGGCATTTGCAATAGCAAGTCCGCCGCCGCAGTTTCCGAAAACTCCGCAAATCTGAGGGATTACTCCTGATGCTGCAGCCTGCTTTGCATAAACAAGTGCCATAGCGTCAAGGGCATCGGTAGCTTCCTGTAAACGAAGTCCTGCAGAATCAAGCAGTCCGATCACGGGAGCTCCCATCTTAAGAGCCATGTCATAGATATTGGCGATCTTCTTGGCGTGCATCTCACCGATGGTTCCGTTAAGTACGGAAGAATCCTGGCTGTACACATAAACCAGCTTGCCATCGATAAGGCCGTAACCCGTGATAACACCGTCGGAAGGTGTCTCGGCAAGCTTTAAGTTAAAATCGGTGCTTCTTGCTGTAACAAGGGCGCCCATTTCAACAAAGCTGTTTTCATCCAAGAGAGCCGCTATTCTCTGGCCCGCTTTTGAATTAGTACTCATATGGTGACCTCCATTATAATAAGTTAACTGTTTTTGCACATTCAAAGTGAAGTATAACATATGCAAGGCTTAAAAGCAAAGAGATTTTACTGTTTAAACCCACAAAAAAATAGACAAAAAAAGCACAGAAAAAGAGCCGTGTTCCGTCGGTTTGAAACCGATTTCGGATCACGGCCCCGTTTATCTTAATTACTTCGAAGATCGTCAGACCTTAAGGCTTAAATTGATCTCCTCTTCCGCTTCCTGTTTGAACTCTTCGATATGAACCCTGTCCACTTCGGGAAGATCCTTTATGCTCTTTACTCCGAAGCTCCTTAAAAACTCCTCCGTGGTGCCAAAAAGAATGGGTTTGCCGGGAGCATCCTTTCTTCCAAGCTCGCAGATGAGATTGTACTCAAGAAGTTTGTTTACCGCATAGTCCGAAGTAACGCCCCTGATCCCCTCGATCTCGAGTCTTGTGATGGGCTGCTTGTAAGCGATTATGGAAAGGGTCTCCAGCACCGAATCGGAAAGCTGCATCTTGCGGGGTGCCTTGGCTATCTTTATAAGATAATCGTACATGCCGGATTTTGTGGCAAACTGGAAGGAATCCTCCAGCTCCAAAAGTTCTATTCCGTGAGAATCGTCGTCATATTCTTTTTTCAGTTCGTAAAGCAGTTCTTTGGTCTTTCCTTCTTCTTCCTCAATGACTGCGGCGAGTTTTGAAAGTTCCACGGAATCTCCCATGGCAAAAAGAATGGATTCGAGGACTGCCTTTTTTTCTTTCTTGGTCAAGTCGGTACTCCTATGCGGCTCTGGTGATCATGATATCGTCAAAAAGATTTTCCTGGACGATCTTGATCTCGCCGGTCTTCATAAGTTCAAGGATGATAAGGAAGGTAACGATAATCTCGGCTCTGCTCCCCTGTTTTTCCAGAAGTTCCCTGAAAGAAAACTTGCGGTGGGAAGCGATGAAGGTCTCGATGTAAAGAGCCTTGGCCTCCATGTCGATCTCGTCCTTCTCGATATTGCCGAAGTTGCTCCTGGTCTTGTCGATCTTGTCTTCCTTGCGCTGCATCATGAAATTGAAGATCTCCTGCAGCTTCTCAAGGTTTAAGTCACCCACCAGCTCTTCGTAGTTGATGGGCTCCCTGAAGTTCTTTACCTCATCGGGCAGGGCTTCGGGTCTGCAGAAAGAAAAACCCGCGGACATCTGCATGTCCCTAAGTTCGAAGGACATGTATTTATACATCTTGTATTCCAGAAGTTTTTCAACCAGCTCGGCTCTGGGATCCTCTTCTTCACCCTCCTCGTTGACCTCGGCGGGAAGGAGCATCTTACACTTGATATCCACAAGGGTTGCCGCCATTACAAGAAACTCGCTCATGACATTCATATCTTCACGTTCCATTGCCCTGATATACTCAAGGTACTGGTTGGTGATCTCAACGATGGGGATATCATATATATCGACTTTATTCTTTTCAATCAGGTGAAGCAGCAGGTCAAGGGGACCCTCAAAGGCCTGCAGTTTAACGGATAAGGACATATCTTGTGTTCCTCTCTGTATTGAGTCACCACATATTGTATATCCTTTTTAAGAATTTTTCAACCTTATCTTTACAAATCGGAGGGTTCGATGTTTAAAATTATGATCTCTCCCGGATTGAACATGCGCCAGGGTATGGTGTGACTTCCGAGGCCGCAGTTTACAAACATCCGGGTGTCGTTCTTTTTATAAAGGCCACCCGAATACTTGGGAAAAAGAGTAAACCTCGGAGAGATGAGGCCCCACCCGAAGAGCCTTACTATACCGCCGTGGAAATGCCCCGAAAGCACCAGATCGGCACCGTATTCCGCATAGCCGTCGAAATACTCCGGATCATGGGCAAGAAGAAGGCAGAATCTTGAATCGTCCCTGTCTCCCACCATAGCCTTTATATCTTCCACCGGAAGCACAAAATGCTTTGTCTTTTTGTAAAAACGCCCGGGGATGGAAAGGCCCTTGATATCTATTCCTTTAAACTCCGCGCACTCATTGTCAAGAAAGGTCAGCTCTCCTCCTTCGACGGAACCGATGAACCTGTCATACAGGTCCTTGTAGACCGCTTTGTTTTCTTTGGCCCGGGTCTCATGATTTCCCATGGAGTAAAATACAGGCATCCTTGAAGAAAGATATCTTACTATCCTCACGGCTTCGGTGAAATCCGCATCCTTGTGGGCGGTCATCATATCTCCCGCCAGCACGGCACCGTCGCATTCGATCTTAGAAAGTGCTGCAAGCAATCTTTTATTATCCTTACCGTATCTCTTTGAGTGAAGATCGCTGATAAAAAGAAGCCTGACCGGTTCCTTTACTTTGCGATCGGAAACGGTGATCCTGCGCACAACAAAACGGTTGGAGTCATAAGCAATAACTCCAACCGCAGCGATGACCAGTACAATTAGCAAAGAAATCACATAAACCAATTAAACTTACCTGCCGCGAAAGTTTCTGTAGGCTTTGACAACATGATCCTTAGCCTTGAATATGGGTTCCTTGAAAATTCCGTACAATTTGAAAAGATAATCAATAACAGCTATAAAAAGCACGACCTCGATGAAAAGAGTCATCTTGGTACGGTCGGCTCTTTCGATAAAGTTTAAGAGCCAGACATTGATGAAATATACCACGCCGATGGCATAAAAGCCCCAGGCAAGAGTACTCTCAAGACACAGGATCCCTTTGTAGTTAAAGGGCTTGTCGTTGTAATCCCACCAAAGATTACCAAGGCTCTTGATCATCAATACACCGGTAAGATACTCAAATATGGTGGCAAAGATCATGCCGAGAAGATATACCAGGAGGTAGCTCTTCATGAAAGGAGCAAGGGCAATGGAGCCGATGGTGGCACCAAAGCCGTATATGGGGCAGAAAGGCCCCTTTGCAAAGCCTCTGTTAACAAGTCTCTTCTCGCAAAAAGACATATATATGGATTCCACCAGCCATCCGAGCATGCTGTAGATCACAAAGGAGGCTGCGAACTTATACAGGGTCATGCCCTGAAGTCCCACGGTCAAAAAGCCAATCACTTTATTCATGTCAATCTCTATCCCTCAAGGAAGCTTACGCTTCCAAACCCTGCGGATACCCTCAATCCGCTACTATGTAATGCATTATACAATATCTTGTACAAAATATCAATACCGCCACTATCCCGCACAAAAAGGGAACCATCCGAAACAAGAAATAACCCCAACCTTAGAGGGTTGGGGTCTAAATTCATTAGTTGTATTTGCGCTTTCTTGCAGCCTCAGACTTCTTTTTACGCTTTACGCTGGGCTTCTCGTAATGTTCGCGCTTACGAATTTCCTGCTGGATGCCGGCCTTGGCACAGCTTCTCTTAAATCTGCGGAGTGCGCTGTCAAGAGATTCGTTTTCTTTAACAATTACATTAGACATTTTCTTCCCTCCCTTCAGTCCCATCACTTACGTGACTGCCGGGTTATTCTTTGATTTAAACATTGTTATTATAACAAAAAAAACCGATTCGTCAACATTTTTTTGGAATTGCTATATTCCCGACACATTGCAGGCCGAAACGATCTGATCCCAGCGGTTTACCCTGAGCCCCTTACCTTCGTACCCGGGGATCCTGGGAAGCCTTGTTTCATCCAGTTCGGGTATTTCGGTTATCTTTCCGGAAAGATAGTCCTCTATGCGTTTGGCCGCATATTTAAGCCTCGTGATCACTCCCGCAAACCTAATGTCCAGTATCTCGTAACCGAAAGGCTTTGATTCCGAAAGCCAGATCTCTTCACGAAGTCTGGCGGTCTCTTCCATATGCAGGATACATGCCCGGATCTTTACCCTTGCTGTCTCTTCAAGAGCCTTTTTGTCTTTTTTATCGTAAGCTTCTTTGATCCTTGAGGAAATTCCCGCCTTGATGGAAAGGGTCATGGCCAGTTCCCTGTAAAACTCCGTAAGTTCGTTCTTTTTCGTAAGAGCAGCAAGTTCTCCCGCCACTTCTTTAAAGTGATTTTCAAACCCGGCGGCATCTATATGGGAGGCATACATGCCGTACATCGGATCCTCGTAAAGAGCATATTTCGTGGGAGTAAAGGAAGAATCCGGAGTCTCGTCCCCATAGGCTCTCTCCAGTCTGTCCATCAGTTCGTAGGCCTTAAACTCAAGTCCCGTAAGAAACAGTATCCTGTCGGAAAAAGCATCCTTATCGGTAATGTCGGCACCGTACCCAAGATCCGCAAAGTAAGCCACGGAAGGGTATCCCGCACTCTGTGAAGTCTCCGAACCGTTATCCTGCCACATGGTGCAGAACACGTTCTTTACCCCGGTATCCCTGCAGGCTCTGACTGCCGGCTCCGAAGCCCCGAAGGCCTTCGCGAAGTTGGGGCAGATCCCGTTCCAGGTCCAGCCTCCACCGGCGAAATAACAGTCTTTATCCGCATCAAGATGCAGGTTCAAAAAACGTTTGTAGTGTTCGTAGTCAGTATGATAATAATCCCAGTAGGTCAGGTGGCATTTGTCGGAAAAAGAAAAATCAAAGGTCTTGACCCCTTCCGGTATCTCATAATACTGATTCGTGGGAGAAAGGACCCTGAAGAACATATCCGACCACATTATGGTCTCAAGGCCGTATCCTTCACAGATCTTCTGTACTCTTTCAAGATGTTCCCTGATGAGCTCGCCGCTCTTTTTGTATCCGTTTTTCTTAAGATATTTGCCAAGACCTATGCTGTGGGCCTCATCCATGCCAACGTGCACCCTGCGGCTCCTGAAACTTTCGCTCACACTTCTGACAGCGGCTTCTATAAACCTGTAAGTCTTCTCTTCACCGACCAAAAGTATATCCTCTGTATCGGAGATATCTGAAAAGGCAGGCCATTTCAGTGCCGTTTTCAAATGAGCAAGGGTCTGGATGCAGGGAATGACTTCGATACCGAACATATAGGCATAATCATCGATCGCTTTAAGCTCTTCTTTGGAATAACGACCTCTGTAGGCACCGAAATAGGGATACTCCCCGATCTCATAAGTGTCTTCCGTATAGAGCATGAGCATGTTCATGCCCACGGAAGCAAGGAATCTGATATATTTCTTTACGGAATCCACCGTAAGCACACTGTTCCTTGAGCAGTCAAGCATAACACCGAACAGTTCAAAGGGACAGTTTTCCCGGACACAAGCCTTGCTTTTTCCTTCGAAGACGCATTGTTCCAGTTTTGAGAACATGCGGTAAAACCCGGAAGGGCCGGAACAGGTAATGACCGCCCTGTCCGAAGAAAACTTCAGGCTGCAGAGGTTCTTTTCCGCTTTCTTTACATAAACCGAAATGTCCTCGGAAAAGGAAACTCCGTAAGCAGCCGTCAGTTCCTTCACTCCCGACTCATAATCTTTTGCTTCGTCGATCAATCTGAACATGTACGATTCTCCGGTCTTATATGGACAGATAATCTGCCCCTGCCTTGATAAACTTCTTTGCGCTCTTTAGATTCAGGGCTTCCTCGCCGCAGATCCCTGCCTCGATCCCGGCTCTGTGAGCCGCGTCGATACAGTCTTCAACGCTCTTGAAAAGAAGGTTCTTATCCTTGAGTTTCAATTTCCCGTGGCTTTCAAAACGGTTAAGGTTAAACAGGTCACAGGAAAGATCGTTGGTGCCGATACTGAAGAAATCGGAATTTTCCGCCAGCACCGATGCCTTTAACACAGACTGTCTGGTCTCGGCCATTATACCCAGGGAAAAATCATCGTAGGACCGCTCTATGCTCTCAGCGCTGTCCGGTCGTTTATAGCCTTCACCCTCAAGGATAACCGATGCCCGAAGTATAAGATCCCTGGTATTCTCTATGTCGGAAAGATCATAGACCATGGGAAGGGATACCCGCAGGTTTCCGTACACCGAAGCCCGAAGCAGTGCCTTTAACTGTGTGATGAGCAGGCTTTCCTCCATAAGGGCAAATCTTATTCCCCGAAGGGTGTCGTGTTCTTCAGCAAACTTTTCCAGATAATCCGGAGTCTTGTCACCGCCGAAATCAAAGATCCTTACCGTCACGGGTCTTTCACCGAAGGCAGAAAGCAGGCTCTTGTAAACCTCGAACTGTTCTTCTTCCGAAGGGGGCGTATCTTTAAGAAAAAGAAACTCGGTGCGGAACAGCCCTACTCCTGAAACCCTGGTCTTTGCCGCATCCAGCCCCTGTTCAAGGCTTCCGATATTGGCAAACAGCGCTGTCTGATATTTACCCACCGTATAGTTTTCGGAATTTGCGCCGTACCTTTCGGACTTAAGCTTCTTAACGGCTTTTCGTACATATCTCCGCTTTATGAGCTTATCCGGTTCCTCGTATATTAAGCCCCGCCTTGCATCAAGGATTAGTTCGGTGCCCTCTTTAAGTTCCGAGATATCAGCTGTCAGCATGGGGATCCCGAGAGACCTTGCAAGCATTGCGGCATGACCGTCAACACTGCCCTTTCCCGTAACGATGCCCTTTACAAGATGTCTGTCAAAGGATACCACCATGGAAGGAAGTATCTCCTCTGCGATAACGATGACCTTTCCTTTGAGCCTGCCCTTCAGATCCAGCTTTAAATTCTTAAGGAGCAGATTTCGTACATCCTTGATATCCGCGGCTCTTTCCGTCACGAATCCGTCATCAAGCCCTTCTATCCTTTTGATACTTTCGTCAAAATAAAAAGAAACCGCATACTCGGCCGTATAAGCCTCATCTGCGATCGCTTTTTCAATAAGCTCGGAAACAGAGGGATCCGAAAGGATCATCTTCTGAGCTTCAAATATCTTTCCTTCTTCTTCGCCCATTCTTTTAACGGCATCAAAAGAAAGCGCGGTAAGATCCGCTTCGGTCTTAGCGACGGAATCTCTGAACCGCTCGATCTCCTCAAGGGGTGCTACCGTCTTTTGTGCAAAGTCGGGAAGGGCTTCTTCACCCTTTTGCAAAAAAGCCTTCCCGATCCCGTAACCTTCGCTTAAAACTGTACCTTTAATACGCTTCAAGTCTATACCCCAAACCTGTTTCTACTGAATCTGCGCTTCAAGTGCCTTCTTTGCTTCGGTAAGTGCTGCAGGAATGCCCGAAGGATTCTTGCCTCCGGCCTGAGCCATGTTGGGACGTCCGCCGCCGCCACCGCCAACCAGTGAAGCGATAGCCTTGATAAGATTTCCCGCATGGGCGCCCTTACTCTGGGCTCCGTCCGTAGCCTTGGCAATGAGATTTACCTTGCCGTCAGCCTCGGATGCAAGGACAACAACGCCTTCTCCCAGTTTTTCGGCCAGCTGATCGGAAAGATCGCGAAGACCGTTCATATCAACACCGGGAACTGCGGTTGCCAGGAGTTTTACACCCTTAACCTCGGTAACGTTGGAAAGCACGTCTCCCACCGCTTCCTTGGCAGCCTTGGCCTTCAGGGATTCAAGTTCGGACTGAAGCGCCTTGAGTTCCGCCTGCATGGAGGCTATCTTGCTCACAAGATTAGTAGGCTGGGTCTTTGCTGCTTTTGCAGCTTCGTTATATTCTTTTTCAATGTTCTTATAGTATTCGATAACATTGGTGCCGGTAATGGCTTCGATCCTTCGAACGCCGGCAGCAACACCCGATTCGGAAAGGATCTTGAAGTTTGCGATGTCGCCCGTGTGAGCCACGTGAGTACCGCCGCAAAGTTCCTTGGAGAAGTCTCCCATGGAAACAACTCTTACGGAATCACCGTACTTTTCTCCGAAAAGTGCCATGGCTCCGGTCTTCTTGGCCTCATCGATGCTCATTACATCGGTATTTACGCTTAAATCTTCGGCGATCTTTTTGTTAACGATGGCTTCGATCCTTGCAAGGTCGTCGGAATTTACCGCTCCGCCGTAGCTAAAGTCAAATCTGGTACGGTCCGGATCCTGATAGGAACCCTGCTGGTGAACATCCTTACCAAGGACCTCCTGCAAAGCCGCCTGTAACAGGTGGGTCGCGGAGTGATTGCGGCAGGTCTTTGCACGGTTTTCTTTATCCACATTAAGGGATACGCCGTCACCTGTCTTAAAGCTGCCTTTAAGGACCTTACCAACATGAGCGGTCCTGCCGCCTGCCACGTGGATGGTCTCGGTTACTTCAAATACGGATCCGTCTCTTCCGAGGATCTGTCCGATATCGCCTACCTGACCGCCCATGGTGCCGTAGAAGGTTGTCCTGTCAGTGATAACGGTGCCTTCGCTTCCTTCGGAAAGAGATTCCGTAAGGGAATCGGTTCCCGCCAAAGCAAGGACTTTACCGTCACATCCCAAAGCATCGTAGCCTAAGAATTCGGTCTTGACGGAAGCATCCAGACCGTCAAAGATGCTTGCATCGGACTTCTGGGAGAAGTTGGCATTCTCTCTGGCAAGTTTCTTCTGGGCTTCCATTGCTTCCTTAAAGCCCTGTTCGTCTACCTTAAGGCCTTCTTCCTCAGCCATCTCAAGGGTGACCTCGTAAGGGAAGCCGAAGGTATCGTAGAGATAAAAAGCAGATCTTCCGTCGATGGAGCCTGTGCTCTTTCTTTCGGAAAGGATCTTCTTAAACTCCTTCATACCGTTCTCGAGAGTAGATTCGAAACGCTCGATCTCTTTCTCAAGTTCGTTAAGGATAAACTCCTTGTTTTCAACAAGAAGGGGATAACTGTCATTGTATACTTCATCGATGTAGACAGAAGCGATCTTACGGAAATCATCGCTCTTAAGGCTTAACATGCGACCGTGTCTTACGGCGCGGCGGATAAGTCTCCTGAGTACGTAGCCTGCACCTGTATTGGAAGGAAGAAGCTTTGCAGGATCTCCTATGAGCATTACTGCGGTCCTGGTGTGATCCGCGATTATTCTCATGGATTTGGTGCTCTTTTCATCCTCACCGTACTTTTTGCCGGAGGCCTTCTCAACATAAGCGATGACTGCGGCAAAAAGGTCTGTCTTATATACATCGTCGATGCCGTTTAAGAAAGCAAGGTTACGCTCAAGACCCCAGCCGGTGTCCACGTTCTTTTTCGCAAGGGGAAGGAGACGCCCGTCCTTCTGCTTATCGTACTGCATGAATACGTCGTTACCGATCTCGGTATATTTTCCGCAATGGCATCCGGGTCTGCAGTCGGGACCGCAGGGAGGAACATCCTTAACATAGAACATCTCGGAGTCGGGGCCACAGGGACCGTATTCAAGACCCCACCAGTTATCTTCTGCGGGTAAAAAGAACACGTTCTCGGGCTTGAAGCCGGATTCGATCCTGTACTTTGCGCCCTCCTCGTCTCTGGGAGCATTCTCGTCTCCTTCGAATACGGTGGCCGCAAGATGATCTCTGTCGAATTTAAAAACCTGTGTGAGAAGCTCGAAGCTCCACTGACATCTTTCTTTTTTGAAATAGTCACCCAGTGACCAGGAACCCATCATCTCGAAGAAAGAAAGATGGCTCTTGTCACCGATGGAATCTATATCGTTGGTACGAACACAGCCCTGAACGTTGCAAAGCCTGGTTCCCA
>JAEEGL014910209.1_pt1 | contig 13195 bp, 8 predicted proteins | sample 9134231 | NCBI WGS metagenome assembly JAEEGL01 (sample SAMN16246548, study PRJNA631951) | gut metagenome | biome: gut microbiome; feature: rumen; material: fiber-attached | host: Bos | place: Iran: Karaj | collected 2018-10
AGTTCAATGTTAATTTTATCACGAATCGGTGGTGTGGGGCAAGCCTTTTTTGTTGCATATTGTGGTGATTTTGATAAAATCATTTTGACAAAGAAAGGTATTTATATGAAAAACGATTTGCTGCATGAATTAGAAGTTCGTGGTTTTATTAACCAATGTTCAAATATGGATGGTCTTGCCGATGCATTAGATAATGGACAAATTACGGCATATTTGGGGTCGGACCCAACGGCGGATTCGTTGCATGTCGGACACCTGGTTCCGGTTATGATGATGCGTTGGTTGCAAAACTATGGACATCGTCCGTTAATGTTGGTTGGTGGCGCAACGGGACGCATTGGCGACCCGTCGGGGCGTGATACCGGTCGCCCAATGATGACCGAAGAAACATTGGCAAAAAACATTGCGGGATTAAAAAAATCGTATTCTAAATTTTTGAAATTTGGCAAGGCAAAAAATGATGCAATTATTGTTGATAACTATGATTGGATGAAAGATTACAGCCATTTAGATTTCTTGGCACAATTCGGAACCGATTTTACGGTGCCGCGTATGTTGTCGATGGAAAGTGTAAAACGTCGGTTAGACAATGGTATGACATTTTTGGAATTTAACTATATGACATTCCAGGCGGTAGATTTCCTGACATTATATAAAAAATATGGCTGTGTGTTGCAACTCTGTGGCGCAGACCAATGGGGTAATGCAGTGATGGGAATTGAACTGATTCGTAAAAAGTTGAGCAAAGAGGCATTTGTTTTGTCTACTGCGTTGATTACGGATGCCGCCGGAAATAAAATTGGAAAGTCTGCCGGAAATGCGGTCTGGGTGAACGAAGACAAATTGTCGCCGTATGAATACTGGCAATATTTCCGCAATACACCCGATGAGTTGGTGGAAAAGTTCCTTAAAATATTTACCGAAATCCCAATGGACGAGATAAATAAACTGGCGAAATTACAGGGTGCAGAATTAAACGAGGCTAAAAAAATTTTGGCACGTGCGGCAACAACGATTGCACATGGTGCAGATGCCGCGGCGGCGGCAGAATCTGCGGCATCTGCGTTGTTCGGTGGCGCGGGCGTGGCTGAAAATATGCCTGCGCGTGAAATTGAAATGCCGGAACCGATGGGGGTGTTGGATTTTCTGGTCGTTTGTGGTTTATTTGATTCTAAATCGGATGCGCGCCGTATGGTGGAACAGGGTGGTGTGCAAATAGATGGCGAAAAAGTTTTGGACTGGCGCGTGACCGTTCAACCAAAGTCTGAATTTATGGTTCAACGCGGCAAGAAAACATTCATGCGGGTGATTGTAAAATAATGTTGCGATTCGTTTTGGCTTTGGCGATTTTGTTTGGGGGGGCAAACTATGCCACCGCGGCGCAGTCTGAATTAGATAAGATTCAATCGCAAATTCGCCAGACCGAACAGAAAAACAAGCAATTAGAACAACAGGTTAAAACATCCGATCGTGATGTCGCAAAAACCAAGAAACAGTTGGTGACGGCGGCAGACAAGGTTTCGTCGTTGGAAGAACTGCGTGCAGATTTGGCGAAAAAAATTGCCGAACTGGATGCACGGATTAAGGTTCTGAACACTGAATTAGAGCAAAATCGTGAACATATTTCTGATGCCGCGGCGGCGATTGTTTTTGTCGCATCGCACCCAAGTTTCGATTCGGAAAATATGCATAATTTTGTCCTGACTTCGGCGGTGTTGGCGGGAATGTCGGATAATTTTGACGAACAGATTCGTATTGCCGCGGATAAAATTGCAGAACTGGACAAGGTTCGTAATGCACGTGCGATTGAAAAAGAAAAACTGGATAGAACGGCGAAAAAATATGCCGATGAAAAAGATTTGCTGGACAAACTGTTGCGGCGGCGGTCGGCCCAGAATGAAAAGTTGCGCGGGGAACAAATGGCGCTGCAAAAAAAGTTGCGCGAATTATCTGCGCGTGCAAAAAACATATCGGAATTGTCCGCCGGTGTGGGGAGTTCGGAAATGTCATCAGATGCAAGATTTTCAATTCGTAAATTAAATCAACCGGTTCGGGGCAGGGTCGTCGTGCGATTTGGTGAAAAAACGGCATTGGGATTGAAATCTGATGGGTGGCGTATCCGTACCGGGGCCGAGGCCCTGGTGACCGCGCCCGCCGATGGTGTGGTAAAGTTTGCCGATGGGTTCAAGGGCTTTGGTCGTGTTATCATTATATCGCATAAAAATGGCTATAATACGGTTATGACAAACCTTGGAACCATAGATGTTGTTGTTGGTCAAGAAGTCTTGGGCGGTGAACCAATTGGGCGCATGGATGCAAATAAAAATGAAATGTATCTTGAGGTGCGGCGTGGAAATTCGGCGGTTGATCCGGCGCGCCTGTTTAAAGAAAACTGATTTAAAAATATTGACATTTTGTGATTTTTGTATATAATTACACTGCAAACATCAGGGGGCGGTATATGTTAAAGCATGGTACAGAAACATTAGTAAAGGACTATGGACGTAATACAATTGTAAAAACGCCACTGGCGCGAACCATGTCTAAACGTCAGGACTGGATTACGCGTCAGCGCAGTGCCGCCGATACTATGCAGAAATTGTCCAAGATTGATAACCATGCATATGTTATCCCGAAAACGGAAATAATAGATTCACAAAATTTTCGTGTTGTCGAAGAACGTATTGATGGTGTGCCGTTAACACCGTTGATGTTTCGTGGGCTGGACGAAAAAAAGCGCGATTTGATTGTGGATGCGTTGGCAAATTTTTATGCCGATATTCACAGAATTCATCCGGTGGAAAATCCGGTAAAATACCATATGCAATATGGGTTCAAGGTTGAATACTTAACAGATTTTACTAAAAACGGTATGCGTAAATGGTTCCCGATGGCGGATGTAAATTTTGTACAAAAAACATGTCGCGATTTATCGGCGGTTGAATACGAGTCGCGTCTGGCATGGGCGCATAATGATATATTTGAAGAAAATGTTTTATATAATGCACGGACAAATAAATGTGCAATCATAGATTTTACCAAGTCTGGGTACAGTTTCTTGCACTATGATTTGGTGGATTCCTATGTTGACGAGATGGGTGTTTTTGATAAATTCTGTGCGCGGTATTTAAATTGTCGCAGTGGTGACAATTTGCCGGATAGTCTGACAAACCCAGAGAAATGGAATAAAATTTTGCAATATCATCGTGCAACCCAAATAATCAGTGATATGGATGAAAATGCATTGGATATCCAAGTTGGGCTTGATACGAATACCGCGGTTTCACAAATGCGTACGAATGTTGAAAAGTTGCGTCATTCTTGGTCACGGTAAATTTTGATTTATGATATTGTCCCTGTGGTACAGGGATATTTTTTATGTAAAAATTGTTGCAATAAAATCATCCGTTTTGTATATTGACTGTGTTGATGGGGGTTCCATCAATGGGTCTGAACACCCATGTATCGCAGCATCTGTGAATTTACACGGATGAAAACTCCATACCTGGACAGGTTGGAGTGTTGCGAATATATTGAATAAGCAACGGCTAGTTCTGCGATATAGTGTTCAAACTCCAACCACTGATTCTGAAATTCAGTGGTTTTTTCGTATTCCGAATATGGGGGGAATGTGAAGCGGATTTTGGGCATTTTGATTACTGGTTTAGTTTGTGCTTTTTGCACCGCGGTGGCACATGCAGATTGTGCGTCAAATGAATTTTCTGTCACAGATACATCAACAAATGAAACATTTTGTGTGGAATCAAAGTTTGAAATAACAACGATTGATATGCCTTCCGGTACGACATTCAGTTTTAACTTGTACCGGTATATCGGAAAACTTTATGTTGATTGGGGTGATACGACCGAGATATATACGGGAAATAATACAGCGGTTGTTATTTCGCATCCATATTCTGGTGGTGGTGTCCAGAACATACGATTTGGTTCGGTACCAACCGGATATGGGAACGCAAATACCGCGACAACATACACCATAAGCTTTTCCAACAATACGAATATAGCCGCTCTGTCTGGTTCGTTGGGACGCTTGTTTCCAACACTTGGAACCGCTGCACCAAGATACACCCAACCACGATTTGGTGCTACATTTTTCGGCTGTACAAATTTAACCACATTACCATCTGGATTATTTGATGGAATAACTGGAACGGCGGTGTCTAATATGTTCAATGCTACATTCTGTGGCTGTAGTGGTTTAGAGACGATTCCATCAGATTTGTTCAGCGGTCTTACTGGTATAAGTGACAGTGCTTTTCAATCTACTTTTCAAGATTGTACAAACTTAACAGGTGCATTGTCATCAAATTTATTTGGGACAAATCCAACAGGTGGTGCGTCTGGTGGAGCATTTAACAAAACTTTTTCGGGTTGTCGCAATTTGATTGGACCAATTCCAGATGGTTTGTTTGGAGCCCCAACTGGGTCGGCTGGAAACAGCGCATTTCGTGAAACTTTTTCGGACTGCAGAAATCTGATTGGAACAATTCCACCGAATTTGTTTGGTAATATTACATCCGCATCTGGGAGTTACGTTTTTTATCAAACGTTTAGGGGGTGTTATAAATTGACTGGGTATATCCCAGTAGAATTATTTGATAGTATAACTTCGGTTGGTTCCACCGCCACTGGTGATATGTTTGCTGAAACAAAAGTTTATACATCGTGTCCGTGTGGGACGATACCTGCAGAGACGGGTTGGGGGGTGACAAGCGTTAATGGACGTGCGGTTTGTACGGTTGGGAAAAAAGCCAATGAACATTTTCATAACGGTACTTGTACAAACGATTGTGCGCTTGGGTTTACAGAATTAAAAACCAGCAATGGACTTTCGTATCCGGTGCTTTCGGACAAGGTATCAAATCCGGCAATAAATATTGGGGTTGGTAATAATGTATGTTATGTGCCATTGGCGGCTGGAACCGTGGCAAACGCGATAAATGTGTCGGATGGTGCAAATTTGTATCATGCGGTTGTTCCAGATGAAATGATGCCGGTCGGATTTACCGGCCAGCCTGAATAATAATTTCCCGAAAAATCGTATTGCATTGTGTTTTTTTTAATATAAACTTGCCATATACAAAAAAAGGAAAGTCTTATGTGGAAAAAAATACTGGTGTTGTTTGCATTATGTGTGCCGGTGGTCGCGATTGCCGCCGATAATAAAAAGAAAGATGAACCGGTTGAACATCTGACCGACGAACAAATTTATGATGAATTAAAGAAACTTGCGCTGGTATTCGAAGTGTCACGCGAAAACTTTGTAGAAGAGGCGGACGAGAAAAAAATGCTAGAAGCCGCCATGAATGGTATGCTGGAAGCATTGGACCCACATTCGTCATACCTGAACGAAGATGATTTCAAAGATTTTAATGATAAATCCAAAGGCGAATTCGGCGGACTGGGGATTCAGATTACTTCGGATCGTGGTGCGGTGCGTGTGATTTCACCGATTGATGATACACCCGCGGAACGCGCAGGAATAAAGGCAGGAGATTATATTACGCATATTGACGACGAACCGGTTTTTGATTTAACACTGAACCAGGCGGTAAAAAGGATGAAGGGTAAACCCGGAACGAAAGTTAAACTGACGGTGGTATCGGATGATAATGAACCAAAAACACTGACATTGAAACGCGCAATTATCAAGGTAAAGTCGGTTAAGTTTGAAGAAAAACAATTGGCGGATGCAGAATCAGATGCGCCAATGGTTGGCTATATTCGTATTTCAGACTTTGGTGCAACAACGGCGCGCGATTTGCGCGATGCGATTAAAAACCTGGAAAAGAAAAAGGTTGTTGGATATGTCCTGGATGTGCGGAATAACCCAGGCGGCTATCTGACCGCGGCAATAGATGTGTCGGATGCTTTTTTGGATGGGGGCGAAATTGTATCAACCCGTGGAAAAAACAAAAATGATATAGAGCGCAGTTTTGCAACACCCGGGGATTTAACAAATGGAAAACCTTTGGTGGTTCTGATTAACCATGGATCGGCATCGGCATCGGAGATTGTTGCAGGCGCAATTCAAGATAACGGCCGTGGCGTTGTTATGGGTTCGCAAAGTTTCGGTAAGGGCAGTGTGCAGCAGCAAAAGCCCCTTGGGGATGGTACGGCAATTCATGTGACAATCGCACGTTATTATACCCCAAGTGGGACATCAATTCAGAATACAGGAATTACCCCAGATGTAGAAGTTTTACAGAGTAAAGTAGAGGCGATTGAAAAACGCGAAAGCAGTTTTTCCGAGGCATCGTTCCGTAATTCGCTGAAAAATGAAAATGCAAAAAAGAAAGATAAAAAAGATTCAGAAAAATCCGATGATAAAGATGACGACAAAGATTTAACACCGGCGGAAAAGGATGCACGCGATTATCAATTACAACGCGGAATGGAAATGGTCATTGCGATGGCGAAAATGTCCGAGCATGCCAAGACCGCAAAAGAAACAAAAAATGAAAATAATAAAGACGGTGATTAAAACCGTCTTTGTTTGTTATAAATTATAAATTTTAATTAGTTGATTCGGAGAAATCTTCCTCTTCTTCTTCGTCATCTTCTTCAACCGCGTTCAAATCTATTTCTTTTGGAATACCCAAAATATCTTCTATCTTTTCTGATGCGGCATCAACATCCATTTTGTGCAGAATTGCGAATTCTTGGGCCATGCGTTCCAGGGCGCGCATATACAATCGGCGTGCCGAAAACGGCATAGTATCGGTCGGATTACGCCGTTGCAGGTCGCGTACAACCTCGGCCAATTTCATTGGGTCACCCGAATTTATATTTTCTTCGTATTGTGCCGCACGGCGCGCCCAAATCATGCGTTTTGCACCGGCTTTGCCCTTGGCCGATGCAATCGCCTCGTCCATTTTTCGTGCCGATGTTAATGGACGCAACCCGGAAATTTCCGCACGTTCCAATGGCACACGCAATGTCATACGACTTTTTTCAAAATCTATGACCAACATTTTTATTTTCTGACCGGCAACAACCTGTTCTTCGGTGCGCACCAACTTGCCCACACCTTGGGTGGGGTATACAACATACTGACCGGTTTTAAAGTCCAATTTTTTACTTGGCATCGCATTACTCTTTCTTTGCCATTCTCTCGTCTTTACGCGGATTATATCACAAAAAAATAAAAAAAACAAATGTATCAGGCAAAAAAATTGCCCCGTTTGGGGCAATTCAGAATTTACTGGCCTAATCCCGCCGGACTGAATCGACCGATATTGTTAAATAACTCTTCCATTGCATTTAATTCAATCGCCGCCGGAATTTCGGTTTCGTTCGAATCCATATCTATATCGGGCAATTCGTCGTCATGCAGAACCCGCGTCCGGACAACCCGATTTCCGTTCACCCAGGCAAGTAGCACCGTTTTATTATCGTATGTCAACGGGAACGGTCCGTGATAGTTTTCATCTTCACCAAAATAAATCCAGACGGTTTCGCCGTGTACGGTTTTTACCTGGGGTGAACCGATTAAATCTTCTAACTGCGCGGTGGTTTTAATCGTCGCGATTTTTTCATCCAGGTCATTTGGGAAAACATACCCACGATGTTTTGTTTGAAAAGTACACCCAACCATCGCAATACAACATAAAATTAGAATTATTTTTTTCATATTATCCCTCCCCGTTTTCTTTTGGTGAATTTGCACGCATCATTGCAAAGTGCGCAATATATTTCTTTAATTGTGTTTTATACTGATTATTCTCTTTTGCATATTCAACCAATTTATCAAAGTTTGGGTTTACCGCACGCGCCGCACCGAAACGTGTTTCGGTTTTCAAGAAATCTTCCAATGGTGCCAAATCGTCAACATTTGAATCCATGGTCAATGGATTATGGCCTTCGACAATTAAACGTGGGTCAAACCGATACAATGGCCACGCACCCGTATTCACCATTTGCATTTGATGTTCCGGCCCGTTTTGCAATGCGAACCCGTGCGCAATACATGGGGCGTATGCCAGAATGATTGACGGGCCGTTAAATGATTCTGCTTCACGAAATGCGCGTGCCGCCTGGACTGGATTTGCCCCGATGGCGATTTGCGCGACATATGCACCCGACATCATCGCAATCATACCCAAATCTTTCTTGGCATGGTTTTTTCCGCCAATTGCGAACTTCATACTTGCACCGAACGGTGTCGCCTTGGATTGTTGCCCACCGGTATTTGAATATCCTTCGGTATCCAGAACCAGAACATTAACATTTTCACCACTGTGCAGAACATGGTCTAGCCCACCGTATCCGATATCATACGCCCATCCATCGCCACCAACAATCCAGACCGATTTTTGAACAATATCCCCAAGCATACTTTCCGCCAACCGCGCCGTCGGCGAATCTATTTTCTTTAATTTCTTTGCCAAAGCATCTTTTATCTTGCGCTGTTCATCAACATTGGTTTCTGTAAAGATTTTTTCAACATTCGGCAACCCCAGTTCAAACAGCAACCCGCGCAACATATCTCGTCGTTGGTTCAATGCCGTCCGCATCCCAAGGCCATATTCTGCATTATCTTCGAACAATGAATTTGACCATGCCGGCCCACGACCATTTGCATCGGTTGTCCACGGTGTTGTTGGCAGATTCGCGCCATAGATTGACGAACATCCTGTTGCATTTGCGACAACCATCCGGTCACCGAATAAATGCGCCATCATTTTGATATATGGTGTTTCGCCACAGCCTGCGCATGCGCCCGGGAATTCAAAATAGTGTGGCAATAATTCAATATGCTTTGGCAGGTTCAAGTTCAGTTTTTCGCGTGGCATATCTGGCAACTTTACAGTTTCATCAAAAACTTTCTGGTCGTCCATATTTGCATCCACCATTGTAATTGCACCAACCGGACAATTTTTCGCGCACAGACCGCAACCTGTACAGTCCGCCGGTGAAATTGCGATTGTGAAATACATATTTGTGCCCAATTCCGATGTTTTCATTGGAACAACGATTACCCCTTTGGCGCGCGCATCTGCGACTTGTTCTTCGGTCAGTGCCTTAATACGAATCGCCGCATGCGGACAGAGCATTGAACATCGACCACATTGAATACATTTGTCCAAATCGCACTTTGCCACCCGTTGTGAAACCGCGCGTTTTTCGTACTTAGATGTTCCGACTGGATACTGACCTGCACCAAAATCACCATCTATACGGAATCTTGACACTGGAATTTCATCGCCACGACCCGCCGCCATTTCACCAAGTGTCCCAGCAATTATCGCCGGCGCATCCGCAGTCATTGCCGGTGCAAAGTCCGGTGCAAAGTTCGAAACCGATGACGGCAAATCAAAGTGCCTTAAATAATCCGCCGCTTTGTCCACCGCCGCCCAGTTTGCAGCGACCACATCCATACCCTTCTTTTTATATGTCTTTTCAATTGCTGCCTTGGCAGATTTTGCGGCAACCGCCGGGTCAATCACGCGCGTTAAATTAAAGAAATTCAGCATTATAAATGTATTAATTCTATTCCCCAGTCCCAATTCGGCGGCGGCACTGTTTGCATCCAAAAAATATACATTTGCACGAATTCGCATCAAGTGTTCCTGGACTTCGCGTGGCAGGTTTGCAAATGCCACATCCGGTGCCATCGATGTATTTATCATCACCGTTCCGCCGGCGCGCAGTCCGCGAAATACATCAAACCGCATCGCAATCATAAAGTTTGAAACACTGATAAAATCTGCAACTTCTACCAAGTATTGACTTTTGATTGGTTTATCGGAAAAACGGATATGCGAAGCAGTCAATCCACCCGACTTTTTTGAATCATAGACAGCATATGATTGCGGATATAAATCAGAATTTTCACCAACAATCTTTACAATATTTTTAACTGCGCCAACGGTACCGTCACTGCCGATACCATAAAGAATCGCAGTTTTAAAATTTGGGTCTTCAATTGAAAAAGCCGAATCGGTTTTCAGCGAAAGATTTGTTAAATCATCGTCAATACCGACTGTAAAATTATGATGCAATGTTCCGCGTTTCAAATTTTCAAAAATCGCCGCTACATCGCGTGGTTTGAATTCCTTGGATCCCAAACCATATCGGCCACCGAACACCGCCACGCGATTACCAACAACCGATTTGACATCCATATAAAGCGGTTCACCAATTGCACCCGATTCTTTTGTTCGGTCCAGAACGGCGATTTGTTTTACTGTCTTTGGCAACGCAGTCAAAAACGCATCAACCGGGAACGGACGATATAAATGGATTTTTATAACACCAAACCCAGCGGGCAGGTGTTCAATTGTCTCGGTAATTGTTTCACATGCTGACCCCATTGCGACAATGATATTTTCGGCGTTTTTATCGCCAAAGTATTCCACCAGACCATATTTCCGACCGGTCATTTTTCCGAATTCATCCATACATTGTTTAACAATTTCCGGCACCCGCATATAAAGTTCGTTTGCAGCCTCGCGTCCTTGGAAATACACATCTGGGTTTTGGGCGGTACCGCGGATTTTTGGATTATCTGGATTCATACCCGATGCATGATAGGCCGCGACTAAATCATCTGGCATCATTTTGCGCAAAACATCGTCATCGATTCGCGACAACCGCGATTCTTCGTGACTTGTCCGGAAACCGTCAAAGAAATGCACGAACGGCACCCGCGCGCGCAGTGTCGCCGCATGCGCAATCGCCGCCATATCGTGCGCCTGTTGCACATTGTGCGAAGACAGCATTGCAAACCCGGTTGAACGTACCGCCATAACATCACTGTGGTCGCCAAAGATAGACAACGCATGTGTCGCCAACGCGCGTGCCGCAACATGCATAACAAATGGTGTTTGTTCGCCGGCGATTTTATACATGTTTGGAATCATTAACAATAAACCCTGGGATGCGGTAAATGTCGTCGCCAGGGCACCCATTTGCAACGCACCATGCATTGCACCGGCGGCACCAGCTTCGGATTCCATTTCAATTATTTCTGGCACTGCACCCCATATATTCTTTTTATGTTGAAATGCCCATTCATCCGCCAATTCGCCCATAGTACTGCTTGGGGTGATTGGATAAATCGCCGCAAAGTCCACCATGCGATACGCGACATCCGCCGCCGCCCAGTTTCCATCAACAATTAAATTTGCCATAATCCTTAATCCCCTGTGTTTTTTTATATCGCCCAATCATAACCCCTTTTTTTTAATAAGGCAAGGGGATTAAACAGTGAGTTTTTAAATGTTATTCATAACAGACGATGCGACAAATGTGTATGTTATTGCATTTTTTCGGCGGCGGTGCGTGCCAGTTCATCGCACCGTTCGTTCATTTCATTGCCATTATGCCCACGCACCCAAACCCAATGGATTTTTATTTGTGATGCCAATTCGTCCAGCATTATCCACAGTTCTTTATTTTTTACCGGTTTTTTGTCCGCAGTACGCCAATTATTTTTGCGCCAATTTTTTATCCAGGTCTGCATGCCGTTTTTTACATATTGACTGTCAGTGTGGATTTCGATTTCATTGTGTCTGCGGGCGGCACTTATTGCACGAATAACCGCAGTCAACTCCATACGATTATTTGTAGTATCACGTTCACCGCCGCTGCGTTCTGCGGTGTTTTTACCATCGGTTGCAATAAATGCCCAACCGCCCGGACCGGGGTTTCCCAAACAACTGCCATCTGTCCAAATTTTTAACATTTTTTTTTACCTTTGTTTTATGATATAATATCACAAAATGAATATAGATGCCAAGAATTTACACGAAATGTCAGATGCGTTGCGCGCGACCGCGTTGCGCGTATTGAAACATGCAAAAAGTGGGCATATTGGTATTGCGCTGGGGGCGGCAGATATCGTCACAATGGTTTACGCGGTTATCTTAAATCCGGTGCAAGACCGATTCGTTTTATCGGCGGGGCATGGTTCGGCATTATTATATTCGGCACTAAAACTTGCGGGATATCGTGTTGGTGACCTTGATTCATTCCGTCGTCTTGGTGGATTACCAGGACACCCGGAATTTGGTATTGCCGGGGTGTCTGCAACGACCGGACCGCTGGGCCAGGGGGTGGCGAATGCGGTTGGAATGGCCATTGCAGAAAAACATCGAGGTACAAATGGTCGGGTGTATTGTCTGTGCAGTGATGGTGATTTAATGGAAGGTGTCGCGCAAGAGGCGATTGCCATCGCCGGTCGGTACAAATTGGATAATTTGGTATTGCTATGGGATAACAACGGTGTCAGTATAGATGGTATTGCCCAGACCGATGTGAATGTCCCAATGCGTATGCGTGCCGCCGGTTGGAATGTGCGTGATGTAAATGGACACGATTTTGATGAATTATATGATGCGGTAAGTGTTCCATCTGAATTACCACTGTTTATTAAGTGTGATACAATTATTGGTATTGGTTCAAATGTTGCCGGCACATCGCGTGCACACGGATATGATTTATCCGATGCGGAAATCGCGGTGTTAATTGAACGGTTTGATTCACCACGTGGATATAATCTTTGGAAAAATTTATCGCGTGAACATCCTGTTATGTCGCGCGTAAAATATGTATCTGTACCAAGTGTTTTGTTGCCCGATGTGCCCCAGTTTATTTCTACACGCGAAATGTCGGGATTGTACCTTGAAAGATTGCTGCAAAAGGGCGCAGATATTATTATTGGCAGTGCGGATTTAGGACACAGTACAAATGTGCGTGTGCCAGATTCGGTTGATATAACCCCAGATAATTTTTCGGGAAACTATATTAATTATGGTGTGCGTGAACATGCGATGGCGGCGATTATGAATGGTATGGCATATTCGGGTATTCGCGCCGTTGGTTCGACATTCCTGGTGTTCAGCGACTATATGCGCGGTGCGATGCGTTTAGCAGCATTGTCACACTTGCCGGTTGTGTATGTGTTAACACATGACAGTATCGCCGTTGGTCAAGACGGTCCAACACATCAACCGGTTGAACAATTGCCGGGATTGCGAATGATTCCAAATATGAATGTGTTTCGTCCATGTAATATGACCGAGGTTGCATGGGCGTGGCGAACTGCATTATCTGAAACCGATCGACCATCATGTATTGTATTGTCGCGTCAGAAAATTATGCGTGTTGGTGGTCCAATATCTGGATACATTGATGCCGGGGCATATGTCGTTTATCGCCCAAAAATGAA
>JAEEGL015482220.1_pt1 | contig 13195 bp, 4 predicted proteins | sample 9134231 | NCBI WGS metagenome assembly JAEEGL01 (sample SAMN16246548, study PRJNA631951) | gut metagenome | biome: gut microbiome; feature: rumen; material: fiber-attached | host: Bos | place: Iran: Karaj | collected 2018-10
CCCAATCCCCAATCCCCAATCCCCAATCCCCAATCCCCATTTTTTTATTGAAGTATTATATTTAATATAATTAATAGAAATTAATATATAAAAATATTAAAAAAATAAATAATTATAAAAGAATTAATTATTTATTTTTAAATGTCTGAAGAAAATTATAATTCATTAAATGATGAAGAAGATAAAAATTTTCTTTCTCAATTTACTAATATTAAAAATTCTTTAGAAGATATATTAGATAATAAAGAATTAGATGATGATAAATCAAAAATATTATCTTTAACAAACATTTTTAATTCTATAAAAATTCCTTTTGTATCAAAAAAAATTTCAAATGAATTTTTTTTAATATTTGAATACCTTCGAAAAAATTCAAAATTAGATATGTTTTTAAAATTATTTATTAATTGCAAACTAAAAGATAAAATGTTAATAAATATATTAAAATTATCGTTTTTTAAATTATTAAATGTATTAAGTCAAATAAAAGAAGAATATAGTTTAAATATAATAAAATTTATAATATTTCATTTTATTTATAATTTATCACAAAAAAATGATAATATGTTAATAAATTTTTTTTCAATGAAATTAAAATATAATAAAGATTATATTCCATTTATAATTAATTCTATTTCAAAAACTTCTAATATTTATAATATTTATATTTGTGGGTTAATATTGAATGTTAATATAGAAAATAAAAATGAAATAAATAAATTTTTTACAGATTTTTATATTAGTTTATTAGATGATGAAAAAAAAGATATTAATTTAATTAAAACAAGATTATTGAATAAATTTTTAAAAAATTTAGATAAAAATATTTTGTTAGAAATTTTTAAAAATATTGATAATTTAATAAATCGTTCCATTAAAAATTATAAATTTCTTGAAAATATTTTTATATATGGAAATTTAAATTATGAAAATGAAGTGTTAGATTTAATATTTAAAAACTATTTTGATTATTTTTTCCCTTCTGATAATATTACAAATAATAGTGGAATAAATAATTTAAAATCATTTGAATATATTGTGAAAAATTGTAATGATAAAAATTATTTAATTAATAAAATAATAAACATAAAATTTGATGTTGATAAAAAAATATTTTATAGATTTTCATTTAAATATATAAGTAGTATTTTAAAATATTCAAATAAAATAAAAAATAAAATTTTATCTCAATCTATTTTATTTATATTAAATAATTTTGTTGATTCATTTAATGAAAATTATAAATCTTTATTTGAAAATATTTTTAATGAATTATGTGAAACTTTATTTAGCATAAATATAGATAATGAAAATGATAATAATATTGAAAATAAGGATGATGAAAAAAACATATTTGATAAATTAAATAATATAATAAATAATAATAATTTAACTGATTTTTTTAATTATATGTATTTAATTGGTATTATATCAATTTTTAAATTAAAATTTGATTTAAATAATATTAATAAAGATTTTGTTGATAATTTAAAAAAAAATCTTAAAAGTTTTAAAAATGAAATTAATTTAAGATCAATTAATTTTATTTTACCTTTAACTTCATTATTAATTTTAATTAACAATGATAATAATAATATAAATAAAGATTTATTATTTACAATAGAAAATTTAATAAATTCAGAAATATTTTATAAAAATTTCAATGATTTACAAAATTTTGATTTATGTTGTTTAAATTTAATAATTGAAAATTATTTAAATGAAAATACAATTAAATTATTAAGTTATTTAATATTTAAAAAGAAAAATTCTTCAAGTGAATTAAAAACTTTTGAAAATTTAATCAATAAAATAATAAATGATGAAAAATTAAGTAAATCTTTAATTGAAAATATATTTTTATTTATTTTAAAAATAAATGAAAAAAATATTCAAGAACATATTTCTTTTATTAGAATAAGTTTATATTTAAAATTAGTTTCTAATAAATATTTTGATATTTTAGAAAAAAAAGATTTTTTAAAATTTATAATATTATATCATATTCCTAATATGTATTATGATGCAAATATGAATAATAAAAAAAGACATAATAAAAATGAATTTATAGAAAATTTTTATAAAAATCATTCAGAAAAAATATTAAATAAATTAGAAGAAAATATTGATTTAATTTCAAAATTTTTATTTTCAAATTATGGAATTTTCTCAGAAAATATTTTATTAATGAATAGTTCATATGAAATAATTAAAAAAATTTTTAAATTATCTAAAAATAATAGTATTTTAATTAAAGAATCTTTTGGAAAATTTAATATAAAATATTTTGAATATATAGATAATTTAATAAAATATTATAATAAAAATATTGATTTATTGAAAAAATTTGAATTAGTGAATTTAGTTAAAACTTTAAAAAATAATGAAATAAAATATAAAAATACAATAAACTTCAATTTAATTGAAGAAAAAAAAGAAGAAAAAGAAGAAGTAAACATAAAAGAAAATGTTAATATAAAATCTAATAAAGGAAAAAATAAAAAAAAAGAAAATAAAAATAAAAATAAAGATAATAAACAAAAAAATAAAGAAAAAGAAAAAGAAGAAGATCTTAAAATAAATGTTGAAGAAAATAAAACATATTTAATTCAATTTATTTATAAATTATCATATAATTTAATTTTTATTTTAAAAAGATTAAAACCAATTATTTTTATATTAAATAATTTGGATTTACCTAATTCAAAAGAAAATATCAAAATTGTTTTAGAAGTTTTATGGATTTTATATTCTTATTCTTTTTGTAAAAATGAAATAATGGATTTATTAAAATCCTTTTTTAAAAAAAATATTCTAACAAAAAATTTTTCACAGGAATTCATCATTTTAATGTATTTAGAAACAAATAAAAATAATGATGAATTTAAACAATCTTTTGAAGATAATATAAATATTGTTTCAAAATTTAATTCTAAAATATTAGATTTATTTAAAGATAATGAGAAAAATAAAAATAATTTGGAAATTTTTAAATATTTTGATTTTATTATAATTAGAATTTTATTTTATATTTTATTAAATAAAGAAATTGAAATAGAAGATTATAAAGATATTAGTGTTGAAAATTTAATTTTAATATTAAAAAATTTAAATTCTTTAAATTATGATAGTATAAGTAATTTATTAATAAATCTCTTAAAAAGTGATTATACAGGAAATAATATGTCAGAGTTATTATCTTTATATTTTAAAAATGCATCTGAAAAAAATTTTTTACTTTTATGTAATTATCTATTAGAATATGAATATATATCAAAATATTCTTTTTTAAAAACTGTTTTTGAACTTGATATGAAAATAATAAAAAATTATGAAGATTTTAATGAAAAAATATTTATAATAATTTTTGATGAAAATGAAGAATTAAATAATTATGCATTAAAAATATGGAATAAATTTAATTTAACAATAAATAAAAATTTTTATGATAATCAAAATTTTAATTTAGCTTTTATTGAACATAAAGAAAATGAAACAGTAAATAGAGCAATAAAAGCATATGTTCATATTGAAAACGATTTATGTGAAAATATATTAAAAAAATATATGGATTATTATGAAAAAGAAATAAATGAAGTAAATGAAAAAATAAAAAATAAAAATGAAAAAAGTAATAATGAAGAAGAAGATGAAGAAGAAGAAAATAGTGAAAATTTAGATGATATTAAATTAAGAAAAAATTTATTTTATTTTATAGATGAATCAATTGAATTAATAAGTTCTGAAAAGAAAAAAGAAATTTTAGATTTTTTAATGAAAGTTAGTGATAAAGAAGTTGATGATAAAATATTTGAATTAATAAATAATACTATATTTAATATTATAAATAATATTCCAGAAAAAGAAATAATTGAAAATATTTTATCATCAATCGAAAAAAATATTTTAAATATTAAAGAAAAAAAAATAGATGAAATAAATTATAATAATTTAAAAATTATTTTAATGATGCTTAATTCAATTTTAGTTAGAACATTACATGATAATAAATTTAATGAAAAAAAATCCCAACTTTTTGATACATTATATAAATTTTCAAAAAAAATTAAAAATAAAGAGATATTATATTTATTATATAGAAATTTTGAATATATATCATGTGATATAGAAGAAACATCAAAAAAAATATTTGAAAATATCTTAAAATATATTTCTGAATTATCTTCAGAATTAGTTAATTTTGGAGAGATATATACTTTATCAGGATTAATAAAATGTTTTGGAATTAAAACATATAAATCATATAAGATAGATGAATATATTATAAATCTAATTTCTAAGGATAGTACTGTACTACAAAAACAAAGTGGAATGTATATAATAAGTATTTTATTTGATTGTTTAAAAAAATTATATGAACCTTATTTTGTGGAAATTTTTTCAGTTATAACTGATTTAATTTCAAATAAAGATAATAAAGTAAGAGATACTGCGAAAACATGTTTCAAAGATATGATGAAAAATATCTCAGGATTTGGAGTTGAAAAAATAATGCCAAATTTAATAAAAGATCTTCATGAAATGAATTGGAAAGGAAAAGTAGCTAATATTGAAATTTTAGGACAATTTGCATTTTGTGCTCCAAAACAATTAAGTGTTTATATTCCAAAAGTTATAAAAGAAATAATGACTGTATTAAAAGATCCCCATCCAAAAGTTCAAGAAATGGCAGATAAAGTATTAAATGATATTGCAACTACAATCACAAATCCTGAAATTGTTCAAATTAGTGAATTATTAATAAAGGCAATTGAAAATCCATTTGAAAATAGTAAAAATGCCTTAGATGCCTTAATGGAAACTACTTTTTCACATTATTTAGATCCTCCTAGTATAGCTTTAATAATACCAATTATAGATTACAATTTAAAAGGTCAAAATGATGAACTTAAAAAAAAGGCAAGCCATGTAATAGGTGCAATTTCAATGATTCTTCAAAATAATAATGATATGATATCTTATTCTGATATTATAATACCTGACTTAAAATTAGCCTTATTTGATGGAAATCCAAGTTGTCGTAATGAAATAGCTAAAACAGTAGGTGCATTAATTCATATTTTAGGTTTATCTTATTTAAATGATATGCTTAGTTGGATAACAGAGTTTTTAGAAAATGAAAGTGAAACTGTTCAAAGAAGTGGAGCTGCTCAAGCATATGCTGAAATTTTAGTTAATTTTGGGGAAAATATAATGGAAAAATATTTAAAAAAAATTATAGATAAAATAAAAGAAGGAAATTATATAGTAAAAGAAGGTTATTTAAGTCTTTTTGTTTTTTTACCTGGATGTTTAGGTGATAAATTTGAAAAATATTTTAAAGATATTTTTATTTTAATTATAGAATCTTTTTCTGATGAACATGAAATAGTTAGAAATGTTAGTAATAAAATATTTGAAATATGTATTAAATTATATGCAAAAAAAAATACTAAACAATTAATTGAACCTTTAATAAATAAATTATTTAATCAAAATTGGAGAATTAGAAATAGTAGTATAGCATTAATTAAAACTTTAATTAATTCTTTGAATAATGAATTTTCTAAAGAAAATAGTGAATATTTTTCAAAAGATTTAAGAGATAAAATTTTATGTTATACTTTTATATTATCAGCTGATTATATAGGAAATACAAGTACAATTGCAAATATAATATGGAGAGATTATGTAGATAATAAACCAAAATATATATCAAAAATATTAATAAATTTATATGATAAACTAATAGAATTATTAAATGATAAAGAAAATGCAGAAACATTTGAAATTGCAATGTGTTGTGTAAAAATATTAAGTTCAAAATATTATGATAAATTATTTGGTGAATTATTTCCTATTATTCGTCAAAGAATTTTAGAAAAAAAAGATGATGAAATTATTGTTGAAAGTTCATTTTTAATTATATATTTTTCAATAAAAGATATAAGTCAAAAATTAATATTAAATAATAAAGAAAAAGTAATGAAAATTATTAATGAAAATTTATTTACAGAATTTGAATCAGTTCGTTTTAGAATAGCTGAAATAGTTAATACAATAACAAAAAATTTAAATGATAAGAATATAAATAGAAATTTAGTTTATAATGTTATGAAACAAGCGAGAAATAAAGATTATGAAAATCAAAAAAAAATATTAGAAATTGTTGCTCATTTAGTTGATATTTCAGAAGGAGAAATTATTAATTATGCAATTGGAGAAATATTTAAAAAACCTTTTGAAGAAGGATTTTTAGAATTAGGTTCAATGATTTCTGAATCTATTAGTAAATTTTATAATGAAAATGTTGAAATAAAAAACTTATATTTAAATTTATATGAAACATTTTTTGTATTTCCTTTTCATAGTATAGAAACAATAGTAAGTATTACAGAAAAAATAAACGAAGAAAATTTAGTTTTATTTAAAGAATTTTTAATGAAATTAAAAACTAGAATTGAATCAAAAAATTATGAAGAAAGAAAGAAAGATAAAGATAGTAAAAAATCATATGAATATTATTTATCTGATTTAATTAAACAATTTTGTGATAGAACAAATCAAGATATAACTGAAATAATGAATGATTTAGTTAAAATAACAATAAGTTTATTATATTTTGATAATAAATATATAGTTGAAAATGTTGGTTATATATTAAAAAAGTTAGTTGAAATAACAGAAAAATCATCTAAAATTGATATTATAATAGAATCATTTTTATTTAATATAAATGAATTAGAACATAAATTATCATATAATGAAGATGAAGCTAATAAAATTATATCAGATAAATTTAAAATAATGATGGATCAATTATTATTTACTATTCAAAATGGTTTATTATATGGTGATAAAAAATCTTTATCATGTGAATTAGTTAATGTAATTATTAATCATAGTACAAGAGAAAATTTAAAACCTTATATAATGAAAATAATTGGACCTATTATTAGAATTCTAAGTGAAAAAATTAGTCCCGATATAAAAGAAAAATTAATGGATAATTCAAAAATTTTAATTATGAAATCAAAAGAAGATATAAAAGGTATATCACCTCAATTACAGAGTGTTTTTTTAAAAACATTAACAGATATATCAAATGTTTCTAATACATCTGAAAGATATCAAATAAAGGCAGGAGAAAATATAATTAGATTATTACAATATTATCCTAGAGCAGATGTAACTGCGAATGATTTATTAAAAAGTATTCAAAATAAAATTAATATGCGATTAGGTATTAATGCTATATTTGAAATGGAAATATTATCTGATGTTATAAAATTTTATGGAAAAAAAATAAAAGAAAAAATTCTTATTCAACAATTTAATAGTGTAAAAATGTGGTTAAAGGCACATCCTGAATTACCTTTTGATTCTATTATTTTATTATTATCTAGTTATTCTCAATTTTTACCTGAGAATATAAAAAATACAATAGATTTTAATGAAAATGAAATTGTAGAAAATACATATAAATTCATTGAAGTATTTAATGGAGATATTAAAAATTTTGAAGAAAAAAAAGGAATGGCTTTTAATAGCATAAAGAGTATTAAAAAAGATCAAGCTATTATTTTTTTAAAACCTTTAGGTAAAATTATACATAAATATAGATACTATAAAGAATTTGATGATAATTATGTGAAAATTTCTGAATTATATGAAAGTGAAGTTGAAAATATTTTTTTAAATACTGATTTGTTAAATGCTTCTAATGAAATTCATGATGGTAATTTATGTATTTTTTTATTATCTTTAGGATATATGAAAAGTTATGATGCAAATAAAAAATTAAAAGAAAAAGTTTTTAAATTTTTATTACAATTAATGGAATCTAAAGTAAATTTACAAGTATTAATTTCATGTTTAAGTTTAATTGTTTTAAAAGAAATACAACCTTCTCCTGATATTGATGATATTATGAATAAAATTGAAGATATAACTGATGATGAAAATGAGAGAAATATAGTTAATAAATTCCTTAAAAAAGTTTATTATTTATATGATAAATAATAAATTAATAATATTATTATAATTACTTAATATTTTTAAATATATATAGTAATAATTTAAAAATAAAAAACAAAATATAATTTTTCTTTTAAATATTTTTTATATATTTTTTATTTTTATTTTAATGTCTATTCAATTTCATTATTTATTAAAATATATAATAATTGGAAATTCTTCAGTAGGTAAAAGTAATTTGTTATTAAAATTTGCACATAATAAATTCTTGGATGAATATCAAGCAACAATAGGTGTTGAATTTGGTGCAAAAAATGTTGAAATAGATAATAAAATATTTAGAGTTCAAATTTGGGACACTGCAGGTCAAGAAAATTTTAGAAGTATCACAAGAGCATATTATAAAAATAGTGTATGTGCATTAATAGTATTTGACATAAATAATGAAGATACTTTCGATAGTGTTCAATCTTGGATACAAGAATGTAAATTACAAACTCCAAAAACTGTAACAATGATTTTAGTTGGAAATAAATGTGATTTAGAATGTAAAGTAGATAGAAATAAAGCAAAAGAAATAGCTGAAGAAAATGGTATGCTATATTTTGAAACAAGTGCAAAAACTGGAAAAGGTGTTGATGAATTATTTAAAAAATCTGCTGCAAAAATTAAAGATAATATTGAAAATAATTATTATGATTTATCTAATGAAACTTGTGGAGTTAAAATAGGAAATTTATTATATGATGATCAAATAAAAAAAAATAAAAAATTACAAAAAGGAGATGTAGAAAAGAAAAAAAATTGTTGTTAAATTTATAAATTAAATATAATATTTATAAATAAATTGTTAAAATTTATTTTATATATAATATATAGTTTATTTAATTAAAATTAAATTAAAAATTCATTATATAATATTATTTGAATATAATAATTTTAAAATAAAATTATCAATTAAATATTATTTTATTATTTTTAACATTTATATTATTTATAAATTAATTTATAATTTATTTAATACAAAATAAAAATTATTTCTCATCATTTGGTAAAACAATATTCATTCCATTACCACCAATATTACTTGGTTTCGACATAAAAATAAATTCTTGTTTTTTAGTTAAATTTTCATGATCATCTAATTCATTAATAATATTATTATTTTTTATTTCATGTTCACTACTGTATTCACTATCATCAAAATTATTATTATTATTATTATTATTTTCAAAATTATTATTTAAATAATTTTGTTTAGAATATGGATTCAATATTTTGGTGTTTTTTCTTTTTAAAATATTTTCCATACCATTTTCATCAAATTCAAATGGAAATTTTTTATTATTATCTTTATTTGTTGACATAAAACTACTCATTCTAGTTAGTTTTGAATCTGTTGTTGATTTTATAAATATTGAATTTGAACTATTCAAGTTTTTAATATTATTTATATCTTCTTTTTTTATTTCTTCATTAATATTATTAATATCATTAATATTTAAATTATTTTTATTTTCTGAAATATTAATTCTAGATGATTTTTTTCCAAAAATTTTTTTTTTACTAAAAGAATTTTTTTTACTGATACTTTTTATATTATTATTTTTATTATCATTATTATCATTTTTTTCATTATCATTTTTTTCATTATTATTTTCCTTTTCATTATTATTATTTTTATCTTCATTAATATTTTCCTTATTATTATTTTTATCTTCATTATAATTATTATCATTTTTATTATAATTTGATTTTTTATCATATTTTTCAATATAATTTTTAATATCTTTATCATCCATATTATTTTCTTTTTTAAATTTATTTGTAGTCTTTATAATAGCTTTATCTAAATATTTCAATAATGTATTTAATTTTATTTTAGCACTATTTCTTCTTTCTTTACTTTCAACATCATCACAAGCAATTTTTCTTAATTGAGAAAAAAATCTATTTTTAATACTATTTTCAGTTCTTTTATCAAAAATTTCAATTAATTTTTTCCAACTTCCATTATATTTTTTATAAAAATTCATAATTAAAAAATCTTCTTCAATAGTCCATTCTCCTTTTTTTATATCATTATTTAAAACATTATTCCAATGCTCTCTACATTGTTTACCAGTTCTCCCTGGAATATTATTTGAACATAAAGTCCATTTTATTGGACCATATTTATTTACCCACTCTATTAATATTTTATCTTCATATGCAGACCATGGCCCTTTTACTAAACCAGGTTGTAAAATTTTATTCCATCTTTGTTGACATTGAACTGCTGTTCTTCCTTTTATTTGATTTGATATTTGTTTCCAATTTTTATAATTATTTAATTTTGCTAAATATTTTAATTTTTCATCTTCTTTTGGAGTCCATTTTGAATGTTTAATTTTTTTAATTTGAGAAGTATTTAAAGAATTTTTTAATTTATTTTTTACTCTTTTTGACATTGCTGAAATTTTTTTTGTTTTAATTTTATAATATTTTATTAAATATTTTTTATTTTCAAATATATAATTAAAAATTATATTTAAAAATGTTTAAAAAAGCTTCAAATAAGGTTAAATATTCAGGAATTGTTATATTTTCACCAGATAATAAATATTTTGCTTTTTCACGTTCTTTAGATGTTTTAGTTTATTCATCTTATAATATAAAACAAATAAATAAATTTTCATTTCCAGATTTTATTGAAAAAATTGAATTTTCAAAAGATTCAAATTTAATTTTAATTTGTATGTTTAAAAGAGGTTTAATTGAAGCAAGATCTTTACTTAATCCAAAATTTTATGTAAGAATTTCAGAAGGAATTTGTGGTTTAAATTACGCGTTATTTTCTCCTGATTCAAAAAATATTTTAACAATAAATGAAAATAATATAAATCTATCTATTTATAATTTAATATCTAAAAAAAAATATATAATAAATTATCCAAAATTTTCTAATAAAGGTTTAACCTTTTCATCATATGGAAATTTTCTTGCTATTTTATTAAAAAATTCATCCCAAGATGAAATTGGAATTTATCACACAAAATCTTGGTCTATTATAAATAAATTCTTACCTGATGTTGAAGATATTACAAATATTTTATGGACAGTTGATAATTCAGCTTTAATATTAATTGAATCATATTTATTATGTAAATTTCATGTTTATTTACCAACAGGAGAAAAAATATATGTAGTTGAACCATATAAAAATAAAATCGGAATTTTAAAATATAAATTAAGTTCAAATGGACATTATTTTGCAATTGGTTGTTATGATGAAAGTGTTAAACTTTACAATACTATTGGATTTACACAAATTTGTACCTTTGAACATGATAATGAAATTTTAAGTGATAAAAAAGTTAATTATTTTAAAGAAATAAAAATTGATAATAATAGAACTCAATTTGTTTTAGTTAATCCAGATGTCAAATTAGAAAAAACTGTAAGTTTAAATACAGATATTAAAACTGGGATTAAAAGCATTGAATTTAGTTATGATTCAAATTTTATGGCAACTTTAAATGAAAAAAATAATAATGTGATTTATATTTGGGAATTATTTAATTTAAGTTTACAAGCAATAATTATTCAAATAAATAAAATTAAAAGTTTTAAATGGGCAAAAAATCAACATATTTTATTTATTAATACCGAAAATGATAAGTTATATTATTTTAATTTTGAAAGAGCTTTTGTTCATGAATTAGATGACAATTTTATTAATAAAGAATTTTTTTTTAATGAAGATGGAAATAAAATGATTATAAAAAGTGAAAATAATTTTATCATATTTGATTTAAATTCTAATAATTTGTTACAAAATAACTATAATGAAAGTCAAAATACATATGATAATATTGAAAATAATAATAATGAAAATGAATTAAATGAACAAGCAATTCATCATAATGCTAATCAAGAAGAAAATGAGAATAATGATAATAATAATCAACAAGAAAATATAATAAACACAAATGAAAATGATGAAGAAAATGAAAATAATGAAGAAAATGAAAATGATAATAATGATAATCAACAAGAAGATAATAATAATAACAATATTAATAATAATCCTTTTGGCTTTAAAGAGTTTAAATTAACACCTGATGGAGTATAAAATTATTATTTAATATTTTCTTTAAATTTATTTTTTTATTTTTTATTTAAAAATTTTTAATTATTATTTAATTTAATATTAATGGAAAATATAAAATTTGATGATTTAGATGAAAAAGATGATGATTTTGATATAGAAGAAAAATTAAAAAATTTTGAAAATTCAGATTCAAATTCAAATAAAAATGATAATTTAAATATAATTTCAGAAATTGATTTTAAAATAAAATTAGAAAATATTCAAAATTTAATTTTTTCTTTATCATTAATATATAATAATAAATATAAATATAATATTGATATAAATTATGAAAATTTCCAATTATATTTAAATAATTTAAAAAATTTAAAATATACTTTCTTACCAATTAATAAAATTTCTTTTATTAATAATAAAATATTAAGTAATAATGAAAAATTAATTAATATTTTTTCTAAAATTTTTTTATATTTATCTTCTCGATATGATATTTTATCTGAATCAATAACTAAATCTTTTTTATGTTTAAATAAATGGGAATATTATAATGAGTTAGAAAATAAAATTAATAATTATTTAATTAAAAAAGATTATTCTTTTAGTATTAATTTAGATAACGATAAATTAAAAATAACTGATTATATTTATGATAATGAATTAGGAATTTTAATAATTAATATAATCAATAAAAATTCTATATTAAATTTAATAGAAAATTTATTTAAAAAAAATAATGACATTAATTGTATGATAATATTTCAAAAAGTAATGGAAAATAATAAAGTAAATTTTATAAAAAAATTGATAAAAAATTTTGATATAAAAATTAATAAAATTTATTATCATTCTAATAAAAAAAATATTATTATTTCATTTGAAAATGGTTATATTCAAATTTTTTATATAAAAAAAGTAAATGAAGAATATAATATTATTGAATCAAATTCAATTAATATTTTAAATAATAAAATAACTTCAATGATTTTTTATAATAATTATTGTATAATAAATAATATTATAAATCAAATAATTATTCTAACATTCAATAATAATGAATATAATATAATGTTAAATATATCATTAAAAGATAAAATGAATGGAAAAGGTTTTATAACAAATTTAAAA